>ERZ1664517.33-NODE-33-length-21095-cov-8.633270_pt1 | contig 21095 bp, 29 predicted proteins | sample MGYA00575328_ERZ1664517 | MGnify/ENA primary metagenome ERZ1664517 (study PRJEB40874, sample SAMEA4040738) | Gallus gallus | biome: gut; material: content | place: India | collected 2016-01-01 | study: EMG produced TPA metagenomics assembly of PRJEB14491 data set... | reverse complement strand
CATCCTGCCGCCTGTCCTCTTCATCCACATGGTCGGCCAGCGCCTTTCTGGGATTGCTGTACCCCAGTGCCTGGGCCACGTCCTTGCCCACCAGCCACGGCTCACCGTCTACCTCCACAGTGCGAATCTGCCCGAACTCCGGGTTCTGGAAAATATTGATTTCGTTCATAAAGGTCTCCTTTCTCAGATTGCTTGTCCACCTCCCGTTGCTGTGGTAAAATTTTCTCGCAGAGAGGAGGTGATAAGTATGGTTCAGAATGAAATTGCATTGCAGCTTGCCCTCAAGGCTATTGAAGAAAAAAAGTTTGTCGTAGATGATCGTTCCCCTACCGGGGTTGGCCTTGCGGTCAGCCAACTGTACAATGAGATTTACAAAAATCTCAATCTGTCAGAGACATAATGCAGATCAAGTAACGGACCTTAGAATGTTCATCAAGGATCGAATCTTGTGGCAAGCAAGATACACCTGATCCACCGATACGTCGTCCTGATCGAGCAGCTCCACCTGCTTGGTCAGGGCGGCTATCGTTTTCATCTCTAGTTGAACAATGCTCATTGACTGTTCGCCAACGTTATGTTTATCCACAGAACTCGCCTCCCTCCTGGGAAGCTTGGTTGAGCCGATCCACCAGCTGCTCAAAGTTGACCAGACACCTTTTCCCAACGTAGATGCAAGGAAGCCGCTTTTGCTTCTCCATCAACCTCAAGGTGTACTCGGTTAAAAGCCCGGTTTTTGCCACTTCACGAATGGACATGAATCTTGGAATGTCTACCGTCATAAAAACAACTCCTTTCAAATTCTCGTTGCATGGCCCTGCTCCTCTCGGGCCTTGAGGTCCATCTCATGGGAGATCGCCATTCCATCAGCAATGCCCATCAGCCGGATTGCCATATGGTCAGGCAGTGTCCCAATTCGGGTCAGCACGTTCAGGGCAATCTGCTGCTTGTCCTGGTCCATGTGCTGGTAACGAGGAACACACTGCATGTTCTGCTTGCTCATTTGCTCACCTCCTCATTCGCCCTGCCATCATCAGACCGGGTGGGGCAGTTCCCGGTGACGCCCCTGGTCAGGGCGTTTCGGCTTATGGTTGATGCTCTGGCTTCTCTGACTTGTCTCCTACATTCTCACTGTGCTACAATGTCACCAGAAAGGAGGTGACATCATGAAAATGCCGCCTTTTTCAGACTTTATAAAATCAGTTGACCTCGATAAACTCAGCTATGATCTTGAACTACACGCATCATCCGTGCTGAAAGATGAGACCAACCTTTTCACACAGGAGCAATATGAGTTTCTTACAGCCACATTTGCAACTATGTCTCTCACTCTTCTCCGCCAATACCACCAATGGCTTTCTGAATCGACGAATGAATAGTCTTCAGAGGATTCTCTACCACTGACCGTCCTTGCATCTTGTGGCCGCATTGTGTGCAGAAGTTCCACGTCTTGCTCACGGTGTGGCCACACTTCACACAGGTCACCGCATTCTCTGGAGTGATTCTCAAGTACTCCTTCGGATTGAATCCCTTGTCCTCTGTACTCAGCTTTTTCTTCATTGCTTTCACCTCCTTTCGGTCAGTGGGCCGAGGCGCTGCCCCGGCCCACTCTCTCAGGCCCGCACGGCCTTGGTGATGCGTTCCAGCAATCCGTTGCAGTACTCCACGTTTGCTTTGGCGTTGCGGTGATCCCTAACTGCGTCCAGGAAATCCTTGGAGTTCGGGTTGTCGGCCAGGTCAATGATCCTCTCGGCAGCCTCGTTGAGCTCCGCACGGTAAGTGCTGATGTGATCGGAGACGAGCTGCTGGCAGTCACACAGGTCGTCATCAGATAGGACCTTTTCCTGGAGGGCGGTCTCTCTGGCGGAGGAATCCTCCTTCTCCTTCTTGATGGCCAGCCTCAGGTCCCGTGTGTCGAGCTCCAGCATCTTGATCTTTTCTCTCAGCTTTGCGTTCTCGACCACCACCGCCTCTACCCGCTGCTTCATGGAGCAGGCGAAGTCGTTCTCGATGTTCTCCTCTGCAATCTCAAAGCACCCATCAAATGCGGTGGCAATGTAGCTGTCAGGCCCCAAGTCCTCCACGATCTTGCGGATCTGCTCCAGCGCCTTGCGCTCCTGTTCTTTTGTACTCATGGTGTTTCCATCCTTTCACTCGTCCCAGTGCTTCACCAGGTAGCCGATGACCACCAGGCAAAACAAGATTTCTGCTACATCTACGACAATTCCCATACTTGACAATGGCCCGGATAAAAGTTATCCTTCAAGGGAGGGGTCGAAGCCCCTTCCCTACTCGGTCAGCTTGCTGATTAAATCAATCAGCGACTTGACCAGGTTCAGGATTGCGGTAGCAAAGACGATGGTTTGAAGGGTCTTGTCTTTGCTACCGCTCCTTTTATGTTTTCGGGCCATTGTGTTCACCTCCTTTTGTTTTCTGAATACATTATATATCTTTATTTTCGTATTGTCAATACGAAAAATGCAAATTCTTTTAGTTTTTTGTATTGACAATACAAACTTATCTCTTTATAATATAAAGCAAGTAAAGGGGGTGATTTTTTGAATGAGCGTATAAAAAAGCTGAGACAAGAACTCGGCTTGTCTCAGGACGAATTTGGTCGCAGACTTGGCGTTACTAGAGGAGCCGTAACAAATATCGAGCTGAATAAAGTGGAGCCAAAGCCCCTGTTCGTTGATCTCATCTGCCGTGAGTTCAACGTCAACGAGGAATGGCTCCGTACCGGTGAGGGGGAAATGTTCAAGCCCAAGAGCCGAAATGAGGAGCTGTTCGAGTTTGTCACCAATGCCATTGGAGAGCCGACAGGCATCCAGGCGAAGCTGCTGTCCATCATGGCCCGTCTGACCGATGAGCAATGGAAGGTGCTCAACGACATTGCCAACGAAATGGCCAAAGAGGCAGCGGAGGAAGGGCAAAAAGAAAAAGCCGACCCATAAAGGGCCGGCCTTACCTGAAAGGGATTCACTTGATGATTGCTTGAATCATTCTGCATATCAATTCAAGCTGCCGATGATTTGCGGACTTGAGCAAGGTTTGAATCCGTTCCATCAGTTCACTCGATACCATTGGCGCATCCCTTCCTTTCTACGTCCATAATAGTACATTTGTTCTATTATGGAAAGTTGGGAATTGGCACAAAGATTGCGACGTTTTTTCTATGATAAAACTCTGAGAAAGTCTAATTTATAGGACTTTATCTGTGATATTACAAAATAAAAACGCCCCCAGTGTTACCAGCACTGAGGGCGAAGGGTGCCGAAGATGTTACCAGCATCTACGGCATGAACGCAAATTACCATGATCGACAAACCAAGGCATTTTTGCGCCCTCTTATTGTATCACAATCCAGGGGCGCAGGCAATAAGGAGGAATTGAATATGGCAAAATCTCATGCTTCCCCTGGAGATGGCAGCCTGAAGCTGCGCAAGGATGGGCGGTGGGAATACCGTGTTGTGGTCGGCCTGGACGCCGATCTGAAGCCCATTCGGAAGAGCTTCTACAGCCGGGATAAGAGCGGAGCGGGAGCCAAGAAGCAGTACCGGGAATGGCTGGCCAACAAAGAGACCCCCATTGAGCAGGTAAAGACCGTGAAACAGTGGGCGGAATACTGGCTGGTGACCTACAAAAAGGACCAGGTGGCCTACCGCTCATACTGCAACTATCAGCTGTATGTCAACAAGCACATCATCCCGGCCCTGGGCGCCCTCAAGCTGTCCGATGTTCGCCCGGCCCACATCGTCAAGTTGTATCAGGAAAAGGCCCATCTCTCGGCCTCGGCAAAGAGACACATTTCCATTTCCCTCAATGGCATCTTCGAGACGGCCATAGACAACCACCTTTGCGCTCACAATCCATGCAAAAAAGCAAAGCCCCCTAAATCGCCCAGAAAGGCCCCTCAGGCGTGGACGGCGGAAAGGGTAGGTCAGATATTAGCCTTTGCCTCCACGCATCCCTACGGGCCGATTATCGAGGCTCTGCTGTACACAGGGCTGCGAGAAGGAGAACTGTGTGCACTCCAATGGGATGACGTACACCTGGAGGATGGGTATCTTGAGATCACCAAGACCGTGGCAGAGGTTGCCCCCGGCCCCGATGATCCAGCCACCACGACAGTGGGCGGCAAAGTGAAGCAGCACCACGTCTATGGCATCAAGCCATGTCCCAAAAGCGGACGGGATCGCATCGTGGCCCTGACACAGAAAGGCGCCGAGGTGTTCCGCCGTGCTCCAAGAACCGGAGCGTTTGTCTTTGGCTACCGCCCAAAGCCCAGGAAGGACCAGCCGAAGGTGGCTGTTATCGGCAATACCTTCTTCACCCCCGGGCAGTTCCGCTGGAGGTACAATCAGTTCTTCAAAGACCTGGACAACCATCTGCGGGCAGAGTGGGCCACCAAGGACACCGAGGAAGCCTACGAGCCGTTCCCTATGCTCTCCCCTCACAAGTGCCGGCACACCTATGCCACTCACCTGCTAGCCGGGTGCGGCAACATGAGGGCTGTCCAGGAGCAGCTTGGCCATGCAGACATCTCCACCACAGAAATTTACACCCAGGTAGACATGGAAAATAGAAAGAGCAATGTGGAGAAGCTCAGCTATTAAAAATCCTGACCCCATCGCTGACCCCAACAGGACAGGACAAGACAAGGCATCACAAGGTTTTCATAATCGGACGCAGAAACAGCAAAAACCCCGGAGCCGTTGCACCGCAACGATTCCGGGGTTTTTTAGCTTGGCAGCGGATGAAGGATTCGAACCCTCACAAACAGAGTCAGAGTCTGGTGGTACATGATAAAAAGTGCTGTATTTGCAACGGTTTCAGCCGTTGTGTTTTACGCCTGACCCCATCTTGACCCCATAAATAACATTCGTCTCTATACCACGATGTTGGTCTTAACCAAAATCCACATCAACTATCCTTACGCCGGATTTACAGGCAATGGGAGGCTCACAAAAGTATAGCAGGAGAAAGGAGGGCGGTCGTGAACGCCCCCTCTCCAGCCACAAATGCCCACAGTGTGGGCATTTTCATAGGGGTCAAACAGGACGTTGTAAACGAGCAAATTATGGGCAAAGGCTGGCGTGATTCCCTGTATCCTCAGAGCCGCAACAAATTTACAGGGGTTGTGGATGTTCCATGGCCATTCAGCAATCGTGCGAAATGTTTCTAAGTACACAATTACATACACTGTATTGCTCTCCATGCAGATTTGATGTAAAATTACACCGTTCCCTTCTTTGGAACCCGCATTTCCTGCCCTGGTGATGCGAAACGCCCCCCGACCATCTGCCCTGGTGGCCGGGGGGCGTTTCTATTTCACCGGGAATATCTCCGCAAGCAACGGATGTGATTGTGCATCCAAGTCAAAAACCCCGCAGCGGCATTGGTACCACTGCGGGGTTTTACCATTTATGTGGTCAGCACTTGGTGGCGTAGTCCAGGCTGATCCAGCCGGCGCCGGACTTGAGGCGGCCCCACTTGGTGGCGCCGGGACCGTTTGCCTCCTCGACAATAGTATACACGCCGGGGGCAATGAAGCCGTTGGAGTCGGTATCAGTGCCGGGGCCGCTGCGAATGCGCAACTCCGTCACGGAGATCTTCACGGTATACACCTTAAAGCCCTGAGAGCTTGACCCACCGGTGCTGGTAGAGCCGCCACCGCTCACCAGGGCAAGGTCAGACATTCGGACGGCGGCCACCACCACGCCGCCATAGGTGATGACGCAGCGATCACCGGAGACCTCAGACACCACATGGTCACGGCTGTACACGAAGGAGGCCAGGGAGCCACCGGTGTAGGTCTTGGCCCCCTGCTTAACCCGAACGATGGAGCCTTTGACAATCGCCTTGCCGGCGCCGGTGGAGCCGGAGCTGTTGGAGCCGCCAGTGTTCCCACCGGTAGCCGAGCCCATGGCTTTGGCCACGTCGGCCCGGAAGGTATCCATGGACTTGCCGAACTTGGGGAACCAGTGCATCACGTCGGCGTGATTGCTGGCCACCCCACGCTGGTAGCCCTCGGAGTGGCAGATCACCACCCCGTTGGCCAGGGGGTTGAGGTCGTAGGTCTTGCACAGCATGGCAGTGAGCTCCACCGCCTCCTGATACACCTTACCGAAGTAGGCGGCATCGGTGAGGCCATCCTCACAGATCTCAAAGGCAATGTGGGTGTTGTTGGCGCTGCCCCCGGAGGTGCCGGTGCCGGCGTGCCAGCCCCGGTGGTTCCAGGGCAATGTCTGGGCAGTGCCAACACTGCCATCGGCAAACTTGCCGATAAAGGCGTGGGTGCACACGCTCAAGCCGGGATTGTTCCAGTCGTTGGCGTTGCGGTTCCCTCCGATCTTTTTCAGCAGATACGCCCGGTTTGGGTCGTTGTCAGCGGGCTGAACATATCGGGCCACCAGGGGGTTATTGGCCCCCGTGGAGTGCACCATCACGCCTCTGGGGGTGATAGTGCGCCCGGCCTTGTAGCAGTCGTTGGCGGTCAGGAAACATTGAATCAGGTTCATTGTTTTTCTCCTTCCTTCTTTTTCAGAACATCAATAGCATTGGTAACCACATTGGGAATAGGAACACCCATCAAGCCAGCATTTTCTACCAGAGAAATGACCTCGTTGGCAATAAAGGCGATGCACACGGCGTCACGGATATAGGTGGTGCCAACGGCCAAATCAAGCCGATGTCCAATCAGAACAAAAATGAGCATAGTCGCCTTACGGAACAGGCCCTTGAGGCCGGCGTTACTCTCCAACGCCCCAGTGGGCGTCTTGGGCGAATTGTGGAACACCCCTGCCACTACCAGCCCGGTGATGTAGTCAATCGCCATACAGATGAGCAGCGTGGTGAGCGCCTCAGACCAGCCGCCGAAAATCATGGAGATGGCGGCCCCCACCATACCGATACTTGCGCATACAATATTTTTCATACTCTTTCACCTCGAATTTTTATTAAAGGCCTACTTCTTACTCATCATCCATCTCTGCAAGTAATGAAAGGCCTGCCTTGTATTCATCCTTGATGTAATGAGAAACAAAGCTCCTGATGGCACTTACCTTCTCGGGGCTGGCACGCTCAAGAGCCAGATTGATGGTGTGTATACAGTATTTTTTCCAAGCCTCTTCATGTGATAATTCCATATTAGCCTCCAATCCAGAAGCAGCCCATGCGGTCCGCACCGTAGGGTTCCAATCGGGCCTTCCCCGCCAGAATCAGGAAGGTCTTGGCATGGAGATTGGTGGCCTCCACCCCCTGGTTGTCCACCACCAGCACCTGGGTGCCGCTGCGGCTGACCGTCATGCCGTCCTCGGTGACCTGGGTGGTCATCTCACTGCCCGTCTTGCTCACCGTCAGCCCCTCATCGTCAAAGGTAAACCCGGTTTTGGTGGTGACGCTGTCCACCCCCTGGGTCAGCTTTTTCTCAATAGCAATCTCCACCTGATCGGGAGTGACGGAAAGCCCTACACGCTCCGTGAGTTCTTGAATGGATTGGTTGACCGAATCCAGAGACTCATTGGTATTCTCCTCCAACCGATTCAAATCCGAAGAGATCACATTTGTCCTATTTTGGACCATCAATGTGATTTCACTTGCAGTCTTCGTAATCTCTGCACGTGCCCTCCTAAGCTCCCTCCTCATTTCGGAGGTAATTGGTCCGTCTTCTGGGTATTTCTCATCAATCATCCGCTCGCCTGGACAAGACAAGTTCGGGAAGCCGTACCCATCATCCTCGATGCGGAAGATAATACCTTGAAGCTCGCCGAAGTCAACAGCATCCCCCAACTCAGCTGCAGGATCAAGCCCAGCAGCCGAACAAGAGTAAGCCTGATACTCTATTCCAGACAAGCGTCCAAGAATATCAGTAGCCATCTCCTCAGTGGCCGTAAAGCACGTTCCTTTGATTTCGGTTCCTGTATCGTCCCCAGCGGTATCTCCGTTGGATTGGTCCCGCATACGCGTTACACGACTCACCGATGGCCTGTTTCCGTTGTCTACCAGAGACGTGTAGCCTCCTTCCTTCACCGTCTCCTGATCCCGGTCTCCGTACATACGGACCTGCAACAGCTTTCCTTCCGGCGTGATAATGACATTCCCGCCGTGAGCCGTGGCCACATACTGCCAAAGGTTTCGGATGGTGTACCCTTCCGTTGGGTAGTCCAGAGCGTAGGTCGATTCAAACTCACTTCGTGGATCAATTTCCACGCCTACAATCTGGGCCGTCAGCTCCATGACCCTGTTCATAGGCATAGGGAATTCTTCACCATCCTCAGGAATCCACGGGATGTTCGCCTTACGTATAGCATCCACAGCCTCCACGGTCCACAAACCATCCTCAACGTCTGCGGTGTTGACAAAAAAGACGCCAGCAGGGAGCCACTCACTGATCTGCATACCGTTTTCCAGACGTACAAATCGCTCAATCTTCTGTCCGGAAACAATGGAATCCGTATAGACCTCGTAGTGCAATGAGGCACTTTGAGCGCTGCCAATACTCAAATTTTCAAATAGCGCATGTGTAATGCTGTGTCCAGATTCGGTATTTTCCCCCATCTCCACACCGTCAACAGAGAACTTATATACTCGGGACGTTCCAGGCGTGGCCAGGAGTGTTTTCCAAAGTTCACTCGTCTGCTGCATTTCTACACCTCCGTAGCTGTAAATGAAGCACCTTCCCAGATACCAGTTTCGTCCTTCACCTGGACCATCGTGGCACTCAGAGATGACGAATAAAAGATACCAGTCTTTACGCCGTGCAGATCTTCATACGTCATCTGGTAGGTATTCTCTCTGATGTCCGTGTCCAGCTGTGCAAGTTCAGGTTGCGGGATGGAAACCAGGTTGTATTTCAGGCTTCTCTTTTCTGCCACCTTCGTGCGGCGCATGGTTCCGTTTTTTACTCGGCCAGAATTTGGGCTGTCCAGATCGTTTCTGGACCATGAATATCCCTTTTGCTCGACATACTTGGAATAGTCGTGGCCGTTTATTACCAATACTTCCATGGTTCACCTCACACGATCAGTACCGGGGCGCCGCTGGCCCTGGTCATGTCATTGATGTGCTTGACCTGGTTTCTGGCCAGCACTTTACCATCCAGCTTCAGCACCACCTCAGTGGCCCCGCCAACGCCAGCCTCCTGCAGCGCCTCTAAAAGGGCCTGCTTCATGGTGGAAAGCGGGGAGACAACCTCTGTTTCCGTCTTATTGTCACCCAAAATAGCAGCAAACTCCTTGTTGGGCGGCACAACGGAGCCGGTGGCAAGCCTTGGCAGCCGCACCTCAGGCACTTTCCCGATGTTAATTCCGAATCTTTTACCAGCAATCGGAAGCGGAACCCAGTCGGGAATGGAGAAATTCAGGGTATTCAGGCCAGAAATGATGGAGTTGATACCCCGCACAAAGAAGTTGATGAAGTTCTCTGCCATGGTCAAAACAAAGTTGAACGCACCTTTGAAGATGTTTTTGAAGCCTTCCATCACAGATCTAAAGTCCCCGGTGAAGATGCCTTTGATGATTTGCAGGAAGCCCTTTGCAGTTGTAACTACGTTGTTCAACGCATCAGACACAAAGCGAACGAGCCCGAAGAATCCGTCAATGATATTCTCCAACACTCCCCCAATGGAAGGGCCAAAACTATCCACAAACCATCCAACCATAGGGAGAATGAAGTTGTTCAGCACTGCTAGGGCCGTCTCTCCCAGAATTGCTGCAAATTCCAGGACATTCTCCACCAAAGGATGCAAGGATTCATCCCAAACCTGGCTGAATTTGTCCATAGCATAGTCAAGAACAGGAGAAACGATAGTGTTCCATACATTTTGGAGAAATTCTCCCACCTTTTTGATGGCCTCGTTGATGCCATCGAAAATCGGCTGTCCGTGTTCCTCCCAAACGCCTATGATGGTGTCCCATGTGTCGCTCCATACGGTCTCTATGGCCTCCATCACCGGGACAACTGCATCCATCCAAATCATGTCGAAAATCTTCTTGACGTTCTGGAAGAGCACACCCAATGTGGTCAATATCTGGGTGCCAAGCTGAGTGAAAAAAGGCAAAATGTCAGTGACGAGGCTTTGCAGGACCGGAAACACAAGCGTGTCCCATGAATCCTGAATTACCATTCCAACACTGTCCATTACCCCACCAACAACGGTTCCAATGGTGACGACGGCAGTCTGGAAGAACGTGGTCAGATCGCCCTGAATCCATGCAAGGATTGGCGTGGACAGGGTTTGTACATCCTGCCAGGCAGTCTGAAATGCTCTGACAATGCGGCCCGCACCGGCCTCGATGGACGAGAAGGCTGTGTCGAATGCCGATTGGAAGGGAGACAATGCCGCTGTCACCTTGTCCAGCAGGCCGGGCATAGCAGCCACACCAGCCGAGGCCTGGCCCACTCCAGGCAGCGAGATTCCACCTCCTGACGCACCAGCCCCGCCAGCAGACCCTCCGCCCCCTCCACCGCTGCTGGATGACGTGTCATCTGCCAATCGGTTGATCTGGTCAAAGGATGCCAGACTTTTGGCCTGCTCCTTGTTGGTGGCTTTCGTGGCGTCGGTCAGTGCGTTTTGATTGTCCACGGCCTCAGAGATGCCGCTGGACACGCCTGACACCGCTGCCTGGGTCTGCTGTACCTGCTGCACCTCTCCACCGAAAATCCCGGCAATTACCGAAGCAAAGGCCGTTGCCATGGAAATCAGAGCGGAGACGATGCTGTTGAGCGTTTTGACCAGAGGCAAAAGGATGGTGGTCAGGGCCTGCCCGATAAGGCTCATGAACTCCTGCCACTGCATGGACAAAATTCTTGTCTGGTTCGCCCAGCTGTCCTGAGTCCGCACAAAGTCACCGGACGCCAGAGAGAGTGCGTCGGTGACATAGGCATAGCGCAAAGCCACCTGCTCTGCCTGGGTCATGCTTTGGATGTTGGAATTCATCCCATGCTGCATGGCGTAGTTCTGAAGATTGACCTGTGTCATGACCACACCGAGAGACTTTAGAGCCTCAGTCTCACCAGTGAACACAGATTGCAGCTTGTATGCGGCTTCCTCCTGGGTAATATTGTAGAACGACGCCACATCGCCAGACAGGGCCGTCAGAGCAAGAGACATATTAGTAGCCTCTCCAACGGCTACATTCATTCCACGGGCCATGGCCATATAATTTGATGCCGTTTTCTTTGCGGCAAGGGTGGACATACCAAAGTTTTCGATTGCGGAAGCGGCGAACTCCTCAACCTTGTACGTCATCTCACCAAAAGCTACATCTACGACATTCTGCACCTCTGCGACGTTGCTTCCCAGCTCAATGCAGGCTTTGCCAAAGCTGATGACTTGACCCACAGCAAAGGCCCCGGCAATCAGCTTTCCAATGCCGGAGAGGGACGATTTCAGGCCTGAAAAACTCTTGTCAATGTTCTTTACACCTTTTTCAAACCCGCTGTTATCCAGTGAAGTATCAATGGTTACTTTTCCGTCTGCCAATCTCTCACCTCCCGTCTATCAGTGCGTTAATACGGTCTACCTCCGCCTGTTCCTCCGCTGTTCTCTTCTTCTTCGGAATGACCTTTCGCTTGTTTCTGGACAAGAACTCCTGCTCCCATTTTTCCAGCTTTTTACCCCGGGCCAGCTTGTCCCGGATGGAGACGACGGCGGATAGCTGCCCCTCTCCAATCGCACAGTAAAGCCCGATAAATGTCCACCAGTGGAGCGGTTCCGCCCCACGGATTTCACGTCCGGCCACCTTGTTGATGTCGGAGGCTATCATGTTTGCATCATAGTCCCAGTAGATCAGCTTGGGAGAGGGTCTGCCATCGTCCTCCTCCCCGCAGGCTATAAACCACATCATTTGGTCCGCTGCTTCCTCGTACAGGGTCTGTGGCATAGCAGCAAAGTCCACATAAAAGAGGGACAGTGCCACAAAAACACGCACTTGAGGGTGTTTGCTCTCATCCTGCAGGCGGCTGATGATGTTCAGAATCGTCCGGTATTCTGTACGAATGTCCCAGCTTCTCCCTCCAACCTCCAGGGCGTGTGGGATGCGGTAGCTCATTGCTGGATCTCAGATAGAGCCTGGACGGCTTCCAGTTTTGCATACTCCTTCACGCCCTCCTGGATGATGGGGGAAATGCAATCAAAAAAGTTCTTGATCGCCATATTCCCGCCATCGGTGGGGGAGATGACACTTGCCCCTCCGAACACAGCGTCCATATCGGCGCCGCCGAACACCTCAGACAGCATGGATTTCACCTGCTTGTCATACTGGCTGGTCAGAGCCAGCAGAGCGGCCGTGTCGGTGCATCCAGCACGCTTTTCCGCAAAGTCAGCCTCAATGCGCTCCACCTCGCTCTGGAGGTCAGAAAACCGGCTATACAGATTTGGGTCTGCGGGATTAAAGCGCACGGGAACACCATTGATGATGAATTCGTTTACACCAGTATCAAAATTCAGAATTTTAGCCATTGCGATTCCTCCTGAAAAAATACCGGGTGGGCATTTGCCCACCCGGTTTGCTTAGCCTGCACCAGCAGGGGTGAAGGTTTTTGTGGAGATGTTGAAGGTTCCAGCCGTCTTGACACCGGTATAGTGGAGGTTGAAGGGGATTTGATAGCCCGTGGTGTCTCCACCGTAGCTGACCACCTCGATCATGACCTCCTCCTTCACAGCAGGATAGCTGTTTTCGGGGGAAGCCTCCTCCCACAGCTTCACATCCACCACGTCTGCCTTCAGGTCATCCAGCACAAGATCATTGTCGATGATCTTCTGGAGCCGCTCATACAGCTTAGTGCCGCTGTCAGCGTAGTAAGGCTCTACGGATGCGGTCTTGGTATAAGAAGAAATCTTGATGGACGTCTCGCCCAGAATGTTCTTGGTAGACTCCACCTCTGCGGACAGCTCAGGGGAGAACTCCTCCAAATCGCTGCCCAACCGCTCATATACAGCGGTTGAACCAGTTTTGTCCACGTTAATAAAGTGGGCAAGCAGTTTTCTTGCAATTTTCGCCACTTATTTCACCTCAAATCGTTTTCTAAAATTGACAGAGAGCTGCACCATATAGGTGGCAGCCCCCTGCTCATCCGCGGCGTACAGTACGCCATTTTCCGCTTTGACAGACAGTGTCTCATCTCCAAATTTCGGAGCCGCCCCCAGAATTCCCTGAGCCTGCACCCACTCCTGGAAGTCCATGAGCCAATCGGCATTGACCGTTGCCCCGACGTCGTCCCCCGGGGCCTTGAGAAACACATAATAGAGCCCGAAGTTATATCGGTTCTCCACCTCTACATTCCCCAGAATGTCCTCTTTCCGGCTAACCTCCAACAGACCAGAGGGGAAGATCCCGCCGTTGGCTGGTATGCAATCGGTAAAATCGCATTGAAACGTACTGAGAATGTCGTACCCCGGATATGTGGCGATCCATTCCCGGATGGTCTCCAACGGCGTCATCCCCCACCCCTCCTGTCGATGTAGTTTTGCAGCTCTTTGGCCATGACCTTACCCTCAGCAGCCGTCAGGCGTCTATCCCAATACGGCCCCGCCTGAGGATTCTTTGCCTTGGAGTAGCTCAGTGGCGTGTTCACCACGTGCTTTGTCTCCCCTTTTCTGGCCCACGGGCTGCCCGTGACATCGCCAACCATCAGTTTCCCGTGGTACAAAAACCTTGCATATGGGGTGTCCGTCACAATCAGCGGCTTGTTGATGTCGGTCTGGGCCACCGTCACCTTGATCGTCATGCCGGACTGATAGGACATATATCGGATGATGCGCCGGAGCACCGTGGAGGTCCAGAACTTTTGGACCTGGCCGGATTGATCAAGCCCGATTCGCTTGACAATCTGGGCGGGGGGCTTCATCTTCACCGTAGCTTTCATCCCCCCGCCTCCGTATGCACGATCTCCCCGGCCCATCGCTTCACGTCCACATACTGCACCACCACGAGGCCCGGTACCTTTGCAGGAATCAGAGCGGCCCAGTCCTCACGGTTACGGCACTCAGGGCCCTCTCCGTGGACAACCTTATCACCGACGGAGACTGACACCGTAGAGCCAGGGAGAACCAGCAGAAAACTGCTGGCCTCCCGGCTGCCGGTCTTATCCACACTCTGAACTTTCTTGTGGTCCAGAAATGCGTCATGCCTCACTGTCCTGGTGCATGACTGTCCATCCATGTGGTAAATAGTCACCGTCTGATTGCACAGCGCATACGATACCGGATTTCGTGGCTTCAGCAACAGCATCATCCACACCCCCTGTATATGTCGAGGTACTGCCGGGCGGCGTTGTATACGTTCCTGGCATACTGCTTCTCGGAATACTCCACGCCTGGCAGGGCGGAGTAGCTGGTGGATACACTTCCGATGGAGGCAGATGACGAAACGGCAGACAGCTTTACAGCACGGTCATAGATGACTTCCGCCATTGCACAGATGGCCATATCCTCAGCGTTGGCGGAGTCATCAGGTGCGGTTACCGTGTACTCTCTCTTGTACTTGGAAAGGATGGCAGACGCTTCACGTTCTGCGGAGGTCCATATCTCATACGGAATCGCTACACCGCAATACATGGTGATGTAAAAGCTATAATCTACCATTGGCCCCTCCTTTCAATCAGCCTCCGGCTTTCTTCTTGATCTGGACAGCCGCCTTTTTGGTAATGGCGTGGGCGTAGATCCGGCGACCCTGGACGGCAGATGCGCCGATGTAGCTTCCGGAACCGTTGATGTCCTGGAGATGCACAGGTACAGCCCACTCGTTGACCCGGGTACACCAGTCGGGATGCCCGGCGATGAACTCAGTAGTGGCGGACAGGGTGGTGTCCTCAAAGACGTTGAAGCCTGCAATGCGGCCCAGAGCTCCGGTCTGCACCACCGAATCACCCAGATCACTGGCCTTTACGAACTCAGGGCACTTGAGAACCAGGGCATAGGTTTCAGGGGACAGCAGCAGCCAGCGGCGGTTGTCGTTGGGCACGTGGGCCTTGCTCATGGCGGTGCGGACATCCACGATGGTGTCATATACGGTATCCTTGGTCAGAGCCGTGGTGGTGCCGAACGAAGTGGCCCCTGCCTCCAGCACCGTGGTAGCATCCTTTTCGATCTGGAGGGCCATGGAATACCCCGCAGAGTCCAGCCGCTCAGCAACCAGGCCATCGGGAACAGATGCGGCATCAAAGCCGTCGATGACCTCGTTGACGGCCTTGTCCTTGTCGATGGTGACGGTGGTGTATGTGGTCGTTCCAGTTGCAGCCGCAACGCCGCTGGCCTTGTTGTAGTCCTTGACGGTGACCTCAGTGTCCCGGACAGGAACCTTGACGGCCCCGGCCTTGGGGTTCCCCTCATATCGGTTGTTGAAAACCACGCCGTCCTTCTTGACCAGCGTGGCCCGGAGTTTGATATCCACCAGCTGGGAATATCTATCCTGCTGTGCATGCGCCATAGATTTGTTTCATCCTTTCTTAGTTCAGATTCAGACCAGGGTTCAGAGCAGCAAAAGCCGCCTCAACCCCAGTCGCATTGCCGCCCATGTTCTGCGTCCCAGCTCCGGGAGCATAGGGGGGCGGTGTCTTGTCCTCTTCAAACAGGTAGGAGTTTCCTTCCCGAAGGTTGGTCAGGGCGGTCTTGATGTCCTCCGCCTGGTTCTTGGACTGTTTCAGAGCGGACACATCCAGCAGGGCCGTGATTGCCTTGGCATTCCGCCCCTTTGCGGCGCTGATAGCATCCCGCAGGACCCCGTCGAACTCCATATCGGCGATGCGCTGGGCGGCATCCCGCTCAGCCTGTTCCGCTTTCTTCTGCCACTCCGCCGCAGCCCGTCTCACCCCATCGATGTCCAGGCTTTTGAACTCCTCAATGGCCTTGTTGGCCTCGCTGAGCTGCCCCTTCACCGTCTTGAGCTCCGTGTTCTTGGCGTCAAAGTCTGCCTTTGCCACAAAGCCCTTGCCGATTTCAGCGCTCACCCGCTTGTCAATCTCCTCGGTGTAGCTCTCACCCAGGATCTCCTTGAGCCATTCCAGCATATTTACCTCCCTGTCTGCCGCTGTCCTTTTTATGGGGCCAGTCCCCCTACTGCGGCGCCCCTTTTGTAGTCCCCTGGGCCGGGGGTATTTGGGTATAAAAATAGCCCGCCCAGGCCTCATGCAGCCAGGGTGAGCATAAAAATGGCCCACCGCCCTAGTCGGGCGATGAGCCTTGTCTTTTTTGGGTGGAGCAATTCGCTTTACATCAACGTGGAAACAACCTCTCGGAACGGCTTTCCATCTACAATCCAATCGTCCAAAAGAGATTCTAAGCCGTCAAAATCCCGAATGTTTTCATCGGAATCCCAAGTGGAGAAGGAACCTGTCTCTGGACAACAAACAGAATACTGCTTCCCTGAGATCGTAAACGTGGGTTCGTTCATAATCAGGAACAGCTCAATGGCTTTAAGATCCAGCTTCCTCACCCCCTAAAATATCTTTGTGCTGTTCTCGCTCCAAATCGGAAAGTTCATCTGAAGTTCGATCAGTCAGCTCTCCTTCATCGTTCCAAGAATACCTATGAACGTGCTCTCCATGCTTCCCGTACAGATGTTTATCTGGACGGTTGTGCGGACCGCTGTGAATCTGAAGAACCATCATCCCAGATTCATCATAAATTGTTCGGTCAATCTGTACAGTCCCGTTTCTGTATTCCGTTTTGGATTCCAACACTGTATTTGGCTTATATTTTCTCGGAATAGTAACTTTTCCTTTACTTTTCCAGTCATCCGTGACAACAATTGTTCCGTTTTCATTGTAGCGTATTGCCCGATACTTTTCAACCTCTTTTCGATATGCGGAGGTTGCTTTATTTGCAATGCTGCGGTTCCAGCCCACCGTCTCCAGCCGCTGCGCCCGGCTCTTAAAGCCCATGGCCTTGTTGTACCTGGCGTACTCCTGGTTTAGGCGGGTGAGTTTGATGCTGTCGATGATCTGCTGCTCCTCGTCCCCCGCCGCCTCATCCATGAGCACCCGGCGCTTCTGGGTACGGATATTCCGCTCGATGCGGTTTTGGTACTGGGTGGCCTCATAGCCGGTCATGTGCCGTCCTTCCCAGGTCACTCCCCGGGCGTTCTCATCTCGGAAGCTGGCCAGTTCCTCATCGGTATACTGGGGAAGACTGACTCCAAGGATGATCGGCATGGCCACATGACCACAGTTCAGTGTCCCGATGCGGCGGGCAAGGCTCTCATTCAGCCGGGAATATTCCGCATCGCTGTACTGACGTCCCTGAATTGGTTCGTGGTCTGGTGCACTGTTGGCGTGGGCGCTGATTTCCCATCCATCACAGCCCAGGTCGTCGTGGTCTTGCTGGGTGATTTGCTCCACCAGAAGCCCCATACCGCCCATCAGGTTGCGACGCACCGCAGCGCCCAGCTCCGTACTGACCCCACTGGCGTAGTCGATATACACCACGCCACGCCCTGCCAGCTTTCGGGTAGCCTGTCTGGCGGCCTCGGAGTAACTGGTGGCACCAGTGGCCACCAGCTTCACCGCTTCATCCATGCACTCCTGGTACACCTTCTGGAGCGGCTCCGCCTTTCCAGTGAGCGGGGACACCATGCCCGTGGTCTGGGTAATGTTCTTCAGTTCCTCCCCTGCAATGCTCACAGCGGCGCTTGTCAGCCTGTCCAGGGTCGCCCTGCCTACATCTGATACCTGCACACCTGCTCTGGCGTAGTCGTCCGCCTGCGCCATCTGTGCAGCCTCCTGGAGCAGTTTTTGCACCCCGCTATTGGACAGCTTTAGCTGTTTTTCCAAAAATTCCTCCAGATCCTTCTGGGCGGCTCCCAGAGCCTCGGCCCGGTATATCTCGTAGGCGGCGGTGCTGGTCATTTTCCCGGCATCGGAAACCCGCTCCGTGATGTCACGCAGCAGCCAATCGACCACAGGCTGAGCGATTTCCTCAGATGCCGCCCGAAATCCAGCAATCTGCTCTGGGGTCAGAGCCATGACCTACACCCCCTATACGTCCATCATGGATTCCAGCGCCGGCATATATTTCTCCCGGATTTCCTGGAGGTCTGCCGGAGTTTCAGTAGGCACACCGAAGTACCAGCCGACGGCAATTTCAGGGCGCAGCAGGCCAGCGGCCACCATGGCCTTGTAATCCGTCCAGGTCTTGTTCTCGTCATAGAGTACTCCGTTCCCCCAGTCGATTACAGCGTCGGTCTCTCTCAGATCCACAGCGCCCTGGACACGGTACAGACGCCCCAGCGTCCCACATAGCACAAGTGCCTGCCTTACCGCACCCTCCCACATTCGCTGGAAGTCGATGATGGTCAGGTTGTAGTCTCCGGCGCTGGAAGTCACCTCTGTGGCCGTGCGCTCGGCGCTCTCTACCTCGCTCAGCAGCCCCCTCTTGAGGCCAATGAGGCTCTCCACATTGCGGAGGTACTCGGTCTTTCTGGCCAGGAAGGATTGCTCTCGCAGGGCCGGGGAGAAGATTGTGATCCCCACGTCCTCCGGGTTGTCGTTCAACCCCACGAACACATCATCAGCAAGTACAAGCTCCTTACCGCCATCCCTGCGCTTCAACATATCGGAAGAAACCACCAGGCGGCTCTTCCCACGCTCAAACTCCCCGGACAACTCTGCTTCATTGCGGTTGATGTTTTGGATCAGCCCAACCGCTGCCGCAAACACGCTGACCGGGTCCGTGCTGCCGTCCACACAGTTTGGAACCGGGCACCGCAGAGGAGCCAACCCAAGGCCGATTGGCTCGGTATATGTATACGATTCCGGCAAGGCTGCGTACCATGGAACACTCTGTAACGACACGGGCCGCCCCAGATTGTCCCCGCTGCTGGACCGATACAGCTTGTTTCGGATGGTCAGAAGCCCATCCGGGCCAATCGTACGCCGCTCCAGAAGGGTGAAGTAGATATTCCCGACAATGGTACGCTCCGCACAGCCGATGTCAGTTGGATTCCCCTCCACATCCTTCCCGAAAACGAGAAGTTTGTCTCTGGAAACACAGGAAAAGACGAACCTGTCACCCATGGGGAACGGCTTGATGTACGCCAGGCCTCCAATCAGGGCATCGTGCATAGCCCGGGTAGAAATCCGGTCAAGCCCACGAAGCACCATGGATGCGAAATCGTTATCCCCCTTTGCTGAGTATTCGGCAAATGCTGTTTTGGTAATCTTGTTCACCACTGCATAGGGAATCATTTGGCACGGATCTTCCTGCTTCGTCCTGTCACGTCGATAAAACAGGTCAAACCACTCGCTTACAGCATCCTGCATCTGGCTGGATGAACAGTCACAGGCACCAAAAGCAGCCTCATACCCATATTTTTTGCTTGTAATGGTGCTGAACACGCTCACTTCCCCACCTCATTCCTGATAATGACACGTCTGCGAAGGGCAAACTCCAGCCCATCCACATAGGCATTCAGTCGCTCCAGTTCCGCCTGCTGTTTCTCCAGCTTTTTCTGGAGCACATGATTCTCTCTGAGCACAGTCTCCTTTGCCCATCCCGGCAGGAACGTGAGCAGAAACCACTCTTTCAGCTTTCTCATTGCCCTCTTCTCCTCCAAATTTGCTCAGTTGCATATCGACAGGCATCAATGTGATGGTTGTCCCGGTCTGGGTACCCGCTGATGACCTCCCCATCCTTGCTCCGCTCATACTCATAGGAGGTAAACTCCTCCGCTGTATGAGGGCACCGCTTCGGGTCAATCACGATTTTGACCAGAGACTGGAACCACTTCATGGAATACTCCACGCTGCCTGGACCTTTGGCAGCTCCACGGCAGTCAAACCCATAGGAGCAATAGTCCCCCACGCTCTTGGGCTCTGCGCTGTCCGCCGTAATTCGATCATCGAATGTGATTCCATGGGAAAGCAGCAGATCCGCCGTCTCCCGGTTTCCCTTCTTCTTGGCCTGCAGCTCATCGAAGATATACAGTACCCGCCTGGCCGCATCGAAGTGCATCCGATTAAATGCCCATGGGTCTGGATAGTAGCCCCAGTCCAACCCATTGAGGACTCTGTCAAAGGTCTTGATTTGCTCATCCGTGATTTCTTCCAGCACCACGTTTTCAAAGACCATGCCACCATCTCCGTTTGGCACCCCCAGATACTCATGCTCATAGGCCGCTGGGTTGATCTTCCTCAGGTATTCCGCTTCATCCAGAAACGCCTTTCCAAGCCAACCGGGCGGAACACTGAGATACGTAGAATGGGTCACCAGCCGGTTTTCCTTCGGCTGCACAAGGTACTTGTTGGCCCAGTTGCTTTTCGACTTTGGCGGGTTGAATGACTTAAAGATATAAGCATCGTCTCCGCCTCGGATGACAGACTGTTGAATATTTCGGCACTCAGCATCACCGCTGAACTGATCCAGCTCCTCAAACCACAGGATTCCGATATACCCAAATTTTGGCCTGATTGATTTGATCTTGATGGGGTCATCCGCACCACGGAAATAGATTTTCTGGCCTGTCGGCTTGTATGTGATCTCCAGAGGAGAAACCTTGGATTCAAAGTCGGCCCCAAGCCCCAGAGCATCAATAGCCCATAGGATTTGAGCATGCACGCTGTCCCGCATGGTGTTACCAACCTTACGGCAGCAGACTGCATGGAGCTGCGGGTTGTTAACCACCAGCGACGGAATCTCCAGGGATATGAAGGAGGACTTTGTAGACCCTCGCCCACCGTCCAAGACATACTCGGTATGCCCACGCTCCAGGATGTCACGGTGCACATCAACGAACGAGGAAGTCACAAGTCTGGCGGGTATCTCAAAGGGGCCAGAAGCTGTCTGTGCCTTTCGTTGCTCTGCCAGGGTGAACTTGTCAATCAGCGTACCCATTGCCGTGGTGATCTGCGAGGGGCTCGCCTCATTCAATCGCTCCTGGTCATTCAGAGCTGTGAGGCCCTTATCAATAATCTGGCACACGACATCTCGTTTCCCATCCATGTAGTCCAGGATGTCCTTGGTGTTTTCATCCCTTTTTTGGGTGAGCATAGCCGCAGTTTCTGCATTCCCCTGCACTAACTTCTTCACCGTGTTTGGAGAAACGCCATTCATTTTCGCAGTGGCGGTGTAATTTTCAGTCTGGACATAGTCCGCAATGATT
>ERZ1664517.28-NODE-28-length-22156-cov-18.638795_pt1 | contig 22156 bp, 25 predicted proteins | sample MGYA00575328_ERZ1664517 | MGnify/ENA primary metagenome ERZ1664517 (study PRJEB40874, sample SAMEA4040738) | Gallus gallus | biome: gut; material: content | place: India | collected 2016-01-01 | study: EMG produced TPA metagenomics assembly of PRJEB14491 data set... | reverse complement strand
GGATGCCACATGGATCTGGGACAAGCGATCTGTCTGGATATATGGCAAAAAAAGAAAGTTTGGAAATGCGTCTTTTGAAAGCGCAGGAAGCGGCGCTGGAGGAATTGGACGATATCACCGATCACATAGACCGATTGCGAAATGAGAATGAAATTGACGTGCTGTTTAATCGCTACATAAAGGGAATGGGTTGGGAAGAGATTGCCGTGAAAATGGGGTATAGCTGGCAGTGGATACATAAGATTCACTCGAGTGCGCTTAAGAATTTAAGGATTGATTAAAAGTTTGAGAGTAGTGTAAATTTGTAGATTTTTGAAAAGTTTGAGAGTAGTGTGAACTTGTAGATATCTAAAACTAAGATGTTCCCGAGTGTGGTAAATGACGGGTTTGAGAGTAGTGTGAACTTGTAGATATCTAAAACTGATTAAAAGAAGCGAGTAAAAGCGAGTAAAAGCGATGGAAAGCGAGTAAATAATCTGGTAATCTATATTTGGGTTAAGTGGCAAACGAATTCCATAACCTTATGACTCCTGAACGGTTCCCGGCTGTCAAAGGCCGGGGACTGAATCGCCTTTGCTGTGGCTGGTGGCACGCGGTAATTCGTGCAATATCCACCCTTATTTACCGCAAAAGAACCACAGCAGCCGGAGCCCCTTCCGGCTTACAGGATGTAGCTTAACGGGCAGAGCGATCCGCAGAGTGTTTGAGAGTAGTGTGAACTTGTGGATATCTAAAACCCATAAGGGTAGAGCGACAAGGATAGGTTCAGGTTCGAGTCCTGACTTCCTGATTAGGCGGCTGGTCTGATTGCCACGGGCTGGCCGCCGATTCCCTCTTTCATTAGTTTCTCCTGCTTTTACTTATCCCTTTGATTAGCGCCTGCATAAGTGGGCGCTTTTCTATTTTCCGGAGGTCTGTATGGACTATCAATCAGCAAAGTGGAAAAAGAAAAGACTACACATATTGCGTAAGGACGACTACCTTTGCCAGATTGCAAAGCGATACGGCAAGGCTGAAGAAGCTACGGTTGTCCATCACATTTACCCAGCTGAGGAATATCCGGAGTGGCAATGGTCTGACTGGAATCTGATCAGTGTAAGTCAGGCTGCACACAACCAGCTTGAGAATCGTAAGACCGGAGAACTTACTGAATTGGGAATGAGATTGCAAAGGAAAACAAAGCCTGGTGTGGATTGGAGAAAGAAGAATGCCAGAGAAGGTATGTAAAAGCATTGACGAACTAAAGAAAGAAACAGTGGAAAGACTTAATACTGAACATAATAATCTTAAAGAATTTAGAGAGGATTGTAAGAAATATAAAAAAGCAATAAAGCGAGCAGAGCGGTTCGGGATACATGAAGAGTATAAAGTAATCGCATTTCTCGAAGAAGAAATAGATTATTACAGAAGTCTAGTAGATAAAATGAAAAACAATATGGCTATTGATAAAAATGTGAGTATTGAACAAACTGAAGACATTAGGTTATTTGATATCATGCCAGAAGATATGAGAGACAGAATAATATCAGTAGACTATGATTATTCCGAGGGATCACTCAGAATTTATTTTGATGAGGTTAAGTAATGGTGGACAAGAAAGCATCTGAGATATGTAAATCAATAGATAACCTTGCGAAAGAGGTAAGGGATTTGAAAAGAATTCTGCTGAGGAAGACTGACATTGCGTTTGACGGAAAGAAAATGGGAGGTCTGGAGGATGCTGACCTGGAAGATGATCTGAAATGACTCCCCTGGCTCGCGATACCGGCCGCGCCAAAATCTACTGGCGTGGGTATAGACTTTTCCAACTCTGAGCAATATTTTGATTAAAAGGATGTTTAATCGTGCAGAAAATGAGCAAAACAAAGTATAAAAACATCATATTGAAGCAGCTGGACGCATTAGGCATCCACGAAGAAAGCTATAACAGCGTCATTGATTCTCTGGCCGCCATTTTGGAGCAGCGGGACAAGACTTATGAGGAATTCAAAAAGTCCGGCGGTAAGTCCGCAATCGAACACACAAATCAGGGTGGATCAACAAACCTGACAAAAAATCCGCTGCTGGTTATGTGGGACGATCAGAACAAGACTGCGCTGTCTTACTGGCGGGAACTTGGATTGACGCCATCCAGCTATAAAAAAATCACGGGAGAAGGAGCGAAGAAAGATATGAAGAAGAAAGGGCTGGCTGCGGCACTTGCCGAAATCGAAACATAAAAATTGGCCGGCCGTCTTGGAATACGCAGAAAGTATTCGGGACGGAAGGAAAATTGCCTGTGTGGAATTGAAACAGGCTGTTGATCGATTTTTCCGTGATTTAGAAAATCCTGATTACTGGATGGATTATAAGGCCCCTGAATTTTGTATACAGATTATCGAAAAAACAATTTGTCATCAGCAGGGAGAAAAGCTGGACGGAACGCCGCTACGTGGAGAAAAATTTCTTCTGGAACCGTTTCATAAGTTTATCATTTACAATTTAGTTGGATTTAAATTAAAGGGCACTGATATCGTAAGATTTCACGAGGCTCTTATTTTTATACCCAGAAAAAACGTGAAAACTAGCTTTGCTGCTGCGCTGGCATGGGCGCTTTCCTTGCTGTACCGAAAGAGCGGGGCGAAAACCTATATCGCTTCTGCCGCAATGATGCAATCCCTGGAAAGCTTTAATTTTTTGAAATACAACATCAACAGAATGGGAGAGAATCAAAAAGACGGCGGCATGGTGAAGATCATTGATAATAACAATGAGCACAGCATGGAAGCGCAAATGGAAGATGGATCCTTTTTCATTCGTGCCCTGGCAGCAAATCCGGACGCGCAAGATTCATTGAACTGTAATATTGCTATTGCGGATGAAATTCACGCTTTCAAGCAGCCGAAACAATATAATCTTTTCAAGGAAGCCATGAAGGCCTATACAAATAAATTGATTATTGGAATTTCAACGGCTGGTGATAATGAACAGCTCTTTCTTGGGCAGAGGTTGAAATACTGCCGGAAGGTGCTGGATGGCACTGTGAAGGACGAACAGTATTTTATTTTTATGTGCTGCGCGCCGGAAGGAATCAAAGACGGATCAGTGGACTTTACAGATCCGAAAATTCATGAGATGGCAAATCCGGCATACGGTGTTTCAATTCGGCCGGATGAATTAATGAATGATGCGCTTCAGGCTCAGAATGATCCGCAGCAGAGAAAAGACTTTTTTGCTAAATCTCTGAATGTGTATACAAACGCACTGAAGGCCTACTTTAATATCGATGAATTCAGAAGGTCTGATGAGAAATACGACTGGACGATTGAGCAGCTGTCGAAGCTACCGATCAAATGGTATGGCGGCGCGGACTTGTCGAAACTACACGACCTTACGACTGCTGCACTATTCGGAAATTATAAAGGCGTGGATATCATCATCACGCACGCGTGGTTTCCGGTGGTGGCGGCACACATCAAAGCGGATCAGGACAACATACCGCTTTTCGGATGGCAAGATGATGGCTGGCTGACGATGTGTAATAGTCCGACCGTCAATCATTCAGATGTGGTCAACTGGTTTGTGAAAATGCGTGACATGGGATTTAAGATATCCCAGGTAGGCCATGACCGTAAATTCTGCCGGGAATATTTTATCGGCATGAAACAGGCAAGATTTAAAATCATAGATCAGCCACAGTATTACTTTAAAAAGTCAGAAGGATTCCGTCACATTGAAAAGAGTGCGAAAGACGGAAATTTATATTACCTGCACAGCGAAGCATTTGAATATTGCGTGGAAAATGTAAGTGCTGTTGAGAAGACGGACGATATGATCCAATACGAAAAAATAGAACCGGAGCAACGGATTGATATATTCGACGCTTCGGTTTTTGCGTGTGTGCGGTATCTGGAAAATCTGGAAAGAAGTAAGAAAGCACAAGAATGGTTTGGAGGATGAGGAAATTGCTAAAGAGTTACAAAACGGAAATTGACCCAACTCCAGAACAAATACAAATGATTCACCGCACAATTGGTACATGCAGATTTGTCTATAACTTCTATCTTGCGCATAATCAAGAAATATACCAGAAAGAGAAACGATTCATATCTGGAATGAACTTTTCTAAATGGCTGAATAATGAGTACATTTCAAATAATCCAGAATATCAATGGATCAAAGAAGTAAGCAGTAAGTCTGTGAAGAAAAGTATTATGAATGCAGAGACTGCTTTCAAACGATTTTTTAAACATCAAAGCAGATTCCCAAGATTTAAAAAGAAAGGGAAATCTGACGTGAAGATGTATTTTGTGAAAACAGATAAAAGAGTCGTTATTCAATGTGAACGTCATAGGATTAAGATACCTACACTCGGATGGGTTCGTTTAAAAGAAAAAGGTTATCTTCCAACTGTGGAAAGTGGTTGTCTTATCAAAAGCGGACATGTATCCATTAAAGCAGGAAGATATTATGTATCTGTGTTAGTAGACATTCCAGATATATCACATGAAGAGTTAAATGAATCTGGTATAGGAATTGATTTAGGCGTCAAAGATTTCGCTGTTATCAGTAATGGCAAAGTATATAAGAATATTAATAAATCAAGTAATATTAAAAAACTTGAAAAACAATTAAAAAAAGAACAACGTTGTCTTTCGAGGAAATACGAAGACTATAAAAAGCGTTTGAAGAAAAAGAAAGAAGGAGAAGCTACTCGGCAAAATATCAATAAACAAGTCTTAAAGGTACAGAAACTTCATCAAAGGATAGAATATGTTCGTTCTGACTACATTAACAAAACAATCAATGAGATTGTGAAAACCAAACCATCTTATATTACGATTGAAGATTTGAATGTATCAGGAATGATGAAGAACAGGCATCTTTCAAAAGCAATTGTGTCACAAAAATTTTATGAGTTCCGTACAAGACTTGAAGCAAAATGCAAGCAGTATGGAATCGAATTAAGAGTTGTAGATCGATGGTATCCTTCCAGTAAGTTATGTCATGAATGTGGGCAGATTAAATCGGATTTGAAATTATCTGACAGAGAATATATTTGTGACTGTGGATATCATATGGATCGTGACTTAAACGCAGCACTTAATCTGAGAGATGCTTTAATCTACAAAGTTGCATAACAAGGCAATTGTAGATATGTACCGAAGGCTTATTCGGGAATTTACGGCTGTGGACTGTACAAGAATTTGTGAGTAGTGATTGAGTAATCAACACAAAAGCATACAGGATGAAACAGCAAAACGGATTTCGTGAGAACCGTTAAGTCTCGATATGGATATTTTTGTCCATATTTTGAGTAGCAGGTAAAAAGGAATGAGCAAAAAAAGCAAGCGAAAAATGAAGACCAGGGCCGAGCCGGTGAGCAAAACCGTGTCCTGGCTGTGTAGTCAGGAAGCTTTTGATTCCCTGGCCTGTCAAGGATATATCAGTCTGGATCACAACCCGGAAATTATCACGGCGGTTAATCAGATATCAAAGCTGATCGGGTCTATGACGATTCATCTCATGAGGAATACGGAGGATGGAGACATTCGGGTGAAAGACGAACTTTCCCGGAAGATCGACATTAATCCGAATCGTAATATGACGCGGTCGTCCTTTGTCCAGTGGATTGTCCGGACGATGTATTTATCTGGTGATGGAAATGCAGTGGTGTGGCCGAAATTCCGTAGGGGATACCTGGAAGATTTAAACCCGGTTCCGGCCAGCATGGTCAGCTTTATCCCGGATGGGATATGGGACTACACGGTAGCGATTAATGGCCGTGAATATGATCCAGATGAAGTATTACATTTTATTTTAAATCCAGGAGATTTATATCCGTGGATGGGCAGAGGGCTGCAGGTCGTATTAAAGGATGTGGCTGATAATTTAAAGCAAGCATCCGTGACGGAAAAAGGATTTATGCAGTCAAAATGGAAGCCGTCCATCATTGTGAAAGCGGACGGACTGACGGAAGAATTTGCGACTCCGGAAGGGCGCGCTAACATACTGCAAAATTATATTGATACGACACAGGCCGGTGAGCCTTGGATCATCCCGGCGGAGCAATTTGATGTGGAACAAATTCGTCCGCTGTCTCTATCTGACTTGGCTTTGTCGGAAATGGTTCAGCTGGATAAAAAGACGGTGGCAGCTATCTTGGGTGTGCCGCCTTTTTTGTTGGGTGTCGGGGAATTCAAGCGGGAGGAATGGAACAACTTTATTTCCTCCACGATCATGCCGCTGGCGCAGATGATTGAGCAGGAGCTGACAAAAAAACTGCTGTACAGTCCGGATTTATATTTCAAGTTTAATCCGCGATCCCTTTATAACTACGAATTGCGAGACCTGGCTGCGATTGCGGACGATCAGTATATACGCGGAATTATGACGCGTGATGAGGTTAGGGATTGGCTGAGTTTGCCGCCAATTTCTGAAGACGCTGAACTAATCATACTAGAAAATTTCATCCCCGCTGGGATGATCGGAGATCAAAAAAAGTTGGGAGGTGAGTAAGTGGAACAGCGAATTTTAAAAATGAAAGATGCGAAAATCCGCGAAGAGGGCGGGAAGCGATATCTGGAAGGATATTTTTCTGTCTTTGGTGAGCCTTATCAGGTGTGGGACGGATGGATTGAAACTATTGAACGCGGAGCTTTTGCAAGATATCTGTCGAGTGGACAGGACGTAAAAGTCTTATGGAATCACGACAGCAACATTGTCCTTGGGGCGACCGGGAACGGAACCGCAACACTTCGCGAGGACGAAACAGGATTATTTGGATCAGTCGAAATCAACGAAGCGGATCAGGAAGCAGTCAACGCATATGCCAGGGTTGCCCGGGGCGATGTGGATGGCTGCTCTTTTGGCTTTGACATCGCGCGGCAGGAAGAGTGGTGGGATGATGATGGAGTCTACCACACGAAAATCACAGAGGTAGATCCACTTTATGAAGTGTCTCCCTGCACCTTCCCGGCCTACAAAGCAACCAGCATTTCCGCCCGCGAAAAATTAGAAGACGCGCGGCAGAAATGGCAGAAATATGAAGAAGCACAGAAACGAAGAAAAGAAGAATGGCGGCAGTCTATGAGGGCGCGCCTGAAAGGAGAGTAAGACGATGGCATTAAAGGCAATTATGCTGCGATCAAAAATCGATAAAAAAAGAAGCGAATTAAATGCACTACTGGAAAAAGACGCTGACTTTGAAGCAAGGGAAGCAGAACTTGAGCAGGCAATTGAGGAAGCCCAGACCGAGGAAGAGCAGCAAACAGTAAGCGAGCAGGTTGAAGCTTTTGAAACAGAAAAAACCGAGCATGAAGAAAGCAAAGCTAGGTTGAATGAAGAGATTATGGGGCTGGAAGACGAGCTTTCCGCAACGGAAGCAGAGCCGCCGATTGACAGAACCGCATCTTCTGTAAAAAAACCAATCAGAAAAGAAAGGAAAGGTGTTGAGATGATTACCAGAGATATCCGTAAACTGCCCATGAATGTAAGAGCCTTTGACTCGCTTCCGATGGAGACAAGGGAAAATATCGTTGAAAGGGAAGACGTAAAGGCATTCCTTTCAAAAATCCGCTCCATGAAAGGATCTACCAGGGCGATCACCGGTGGAGACCTGGAAATTCCGGTAGTATTCCTGGAATTGATTTCTGAGAATATGTATCGCTACTCCAAACTGCTGAACCGCGTCCGCGTCAGAAGCGTACCGGGACAGGCTCGCCAGACCATCGCCGGAACCGTACCAGAAGCGATCTGGACAGAAATGTGCGGAGCAATCAACGAACTGTCTTTTGTATTCAATCAGGTGACGCTGGATGGCTATAAGGTAGCTGGCTATGTACCGGTTTGCAACTCTCTGTTGGAGGATACAGTGAGCAATCTTGACCTGGCTTCCTGGATCGTGGAAATGATTTCTGAATCCATCGGCCTGGCCGAAGATAAAGCGATCCTCTACGGAAAAGGTGCAGCGTCTCATATGCCGCTTGGTATCGTAACCCGTCTGGCACAGGACGAACAGCCGTCTGGATATCCTGCGAATGCACCTGCTTGGGTTGATCTGCATGAGTCTAACATTCTGAGCATCAACGGCGATTCTATGACCGGCGCACAGTTCTGGAGCGCTCTGACCCTGGCGGCTGGAAACACCTTCACAAGATATTCTCGCGGCAATCAGTTCTGGGCGATGAATAGCCGTACCTACGCGAAACTGAAGTCAAAACTGATTACCTTCACTGCATCCGGTGATATCGTGGCAAATCTGTACGGAAATCTTCCGATCATCACCGGTGATGTGGATGTTCTGGAATTCATTCCGGACGGCGATATCATCGGTGGCTATGGTGATCTGTATGTATGGGCTGACCGCGCAGACATCCGGATTGACCAGTCCGAGCACGTACAGTTTATCCAGGACAACACGGTATTCCGCGGGAAAGCACGGGCGGATGGTATGCCGATCATCCCCGGCGCATTTGTGGCAATCAACATCAACAACACGAGCGTGACAACCGCTATGGATTTTGCTGCCGATACCGCAAATGACGCTGACCTGATTGATCTGACCGTAGGCTCTTACAGTCTGTCCTTTGATCCGGACACACTGACCTACAATGTGACAGCTACAAACGCATCTGACGCAGTGACCGCAACACCGGCGCAGGCATCTGCAGCGGTGGAAATCTCCTACGGTGGCAAGAATGTGGTCAACGGCAGCGCTGTGAAATGGACTGCTGACTCCACGGCTCATCCGGTGACCATTACCGTCAAAAACGGAAACGCTGTGAAGGTCTACACGGTGAATGTGACAAAATCTGCCTGAGGAGGTGATCCCTCTTGACGGACGAAGATAGACTGACGCTATTAAAAAGTGATCTGCAAATGCTGACATCTGCGAATGATGTGTTTTTAAAGTCTCTGATTGAGACGGCAAAAGCGGCGATCCAGCGAGAGGGAATTACTCTTGTTGAAAATGATATGGATATTGATATGGCGGTGGTTCAATACGCCGCCTATCTTTTCCGGAAAAGAGCCGCAGCAGATACGGCAATGCCGCGCTTTTTGCGGTACCGGCTGAATAATATCCATTTTTCACAGCATAGTGGGGGTGGATCATGACCTTTGATGATGGCATTTTGACAATCTGCAAAACGGAAAATGCAGCAGAAGAAGGCATGAAGCCGGTTCCCGTGCTGGTAGAGAAGGAAAAATTTTATTTTGGATATGATACGCTGGGCATCACGCGGTATTACACGGCCTTACAGGCGCGGCAGCAGATTGAATCTGTTGTGAATATCCCGGGGTGGAATGATATCTCATCACTGGATATTTGCGTCTTGGAAAATGGAAATCAATACCGCTTGGCAATGATCCAGCCGCAGCTGGATGATGACGGATTGCGGATCACAAAATTATCCCTGGAAAGGCTGGGTGAAAACTATGCTTTCAAAGATTCTGATCATACCGGAAATTCTTAAAGATATCGGGGCACCGGTATCGCATTATGAAGCGATGAAAAAACCGGACAAATATATTGTCTGGGCGGAAGATTCGGAAGGATCATCCGTGGAGGGTGACGATCAAAAGACAAACCAGTCCATACAGGGGACGATTGATTTTTATACCAAAGAGGATATGGACGAAATCATAGATAAAATTCAGGAGGCGCTGGTGAAGAACCGCGTCTCTTTTTATTTAAATTCCGTCCAGTACGAAGACGAAACCGAATTTATCCATTACGAATGGGTCTGGGAGGTGGGCTGATGGCGACAATTGAATTTGGCGATTTTGACGCCTACCAGAAAGCGCTCGAAAGCCTGTATAAAGACACCGAAGGAATTGTAAAACAGGCCGTCTATAAAGGCGCTGGCATCGTGGCAGATGAGATCAAGAATAATCTGGAAGCCCTTCCGATTCAGGAGGGGAAAAACGGTCTGCCGCCTATCGGAACGCCAGAAAATCCTTTGACCGGGATAAGTCGAAGGCAAAAAGGCGATTTGATCAACGCCTTTGGCCTTGCACCGATCGAAAAAGACGGCGACTACATCCAGACAAAACCAGGTGTGGATGGATACGGAAGCGTCAAGACAAAAAAATATCCAAACGGGGTACCGAACGCAATGTTGATGAGAAGTATTGAGTCCGGCACTTCTTTTCGTAAGAAGCATCCAGTTTTCCGGTCTGCTGTCACAAAAGCAAGAAAAAGAGCGGAAAGCGCGATGCAAAAAGAAATCGACGATACTTTACAAAGAAAATTTGAGTAAAGGAGATAATTATGGCTACAAAAGGCTTACGTCTGCCGGTCTTTGGCCGGTACAACTATGACGGCAATGTGGTTACATACACAAACGGCTTTATTGCCGGAAAAGCAGTGGAGTACAGTTCCGAAATCGAATTGACGGACGATAATCCGCTTTACGGAGATGACCAGATTGCCGAACACGACTACGGGAAATTTAATGGCGGTACACTGACCCTGAACACGACCGACTTGGATCAGCGGACGTCAAAATTCCTGCTGAATCTGAAAGAAATTCAGACACAAATCGGACAGAGCACAGTAACCGAGCTGGTCTACGATGACGATGCGCCGTCCACGCCCTTTGGTTTTGGAATCGTGGAGGTGAAGCAGATCAACGATGTGGATAAATACAGGGCGGTGCTGCTGTGCAGGGTAACTCCTTCCATCCCGTCTGAAGCCGCTACCACAATGGGCGAATCTATCGAGTGGCAGACAAAAGAATTGGAATGCACGCTGGAAAAATCGGAGCAGGCGTCTGGCAGTCTAAATCACCCGTGGAAACGCGAAGCGTGGTTTGACACGTATGACGCGGCGATGGAATACCTGAAAACAATGCTGAATGTGTTGGAAGAAGTGGAATTGACTGCTGCCGCCGGAACAACGTCCGGCCAGACAAAGATTACCATCGGGAATCCGATTTCCGGCGCGTCTTATAAATATTCCACAGAAGGACCGGCGCCGACATATAAACAGAAGCTGACTTCCTGGACAGATTTTACATCCGGCGAAGGCATCACAGCCGCGAATGGCACTACCGTGTATGTGGCACGGGTGAACGATCAGGATCAGGCAATCGGAGTAGGAACCGTAACCGCCGTGACAAATGGGGGCTGATTATGAATCGGATCGTATACACAAAAATAGCCGGAAAGAATTACCCAATGAGTTTTTCACTTGGTGCGGCGAAAAAAATTGCGGAAAAATTCGGCAGCACACAAAAGGCAATGGAGAAAATGAAAAAGGCTGGCGGCAATGAGATTGATATCTTAATTGATATGCTGGCCCTTTTAATTTCCCAGGGGTGCGCCTATAAGAATTATTTTGAAGCGGACATACCGGCTCCGGATGATGCACCAGTGATTGACGGAAAATGGACGCCTCTTCCAAGGGAAGTCATTGAAATTGCAATTGACGTCACAGAAGTGGAAGAAATCGTAGATAAAATTTCCGAATGTATCAATACCGGATCAAAAAAAGAAGTTGAAGCGAAGCAGACAGGAAAAAACGCGGAAGCCGCTCAAGTGTAAAGTCGCTTGAGTGGCTTTCTGTTTCTGCGCGGAAAATGGGGATTCCAACGCGTGAATTTTTAGTTATGCCGATCGGTGAATTATCCGACCTGTCTGATTTTTACGCAGCATCCGAAAATAGCACTGTGAAGCTCAGGCAAAGAATTTATTATGACGGAATACCGGAGGTGGATTAATGGCAGGATATGATATTGGCCCGCGGATTGGTATAAAGGGCGAAAAAGAATTCAATTCCCAGATCAAAGCGATCAATAATTCCCTTCGGGAATATGGATCAGAATTAAAGGCACTCAACAGCGAATTTGCAGAGAATGAAAACTCGCAGGACGCCCTGATTGCAAAAAGCCGCGTCATGGAAAAACAGCTGGACGCGCAGCGCAAGAAATACAGTCTGCTGGAAGCGGAGTATTCCAAACAGGTGCAGAAGCTCCGAGAACTGGGAGATGCATACCAAAAGGCTGCTCAGGAAAACGGGGAAACATCCGTGGAAGCCGGAAAAGCGGAGCGCGCATTTAATCAGCAGGCGGAAGCGGTGTCGAAACTCTCTGTGGCTATGAATGAGACGCAGAATTATATCAACCGCCTGAATAATTCCATCAGCAAAAATGGGAATATGCTGGATGAAATTGAAAGTGGAGCGCGGGACGCTGCGACCGGGCTTTCGAAAATGGCGGATGAAGCTGATGACGCGAGTAAGCAGCTGGACGATATCGCGACCGGCACAAAAGCACAGGCATTTTCTGATCTTGCCGATACCATTTCCGGAGTCGGAGACGCCATGATTGGTATTGTCAACGATTCAAAAGAGTACCTTCAAATCATGGGACAGTTAGAAGCATCCTCACAAAGATTAGGATATTCAGCAGGAGAGACAGAGCAAGTCTATACCCAGCTGTACGGTGTATTGGGCGATACGCAAACTGCAGCTACGGCAACGGCAAACTTGCAGGCACTTGGCCTTTCGCAATCTGATCTAGTGCAAATGACTGAATTGGCAATCGGAGCGTGGGCGCAGTATGGCGATTCTATCCCGATCGATGGTTTAGCAGAAGCAATTAATGAGACAGCACAAGTGGGAACAGTAACCGGAACATTTGCCGATGCACTGAATTGGGCTGGAATCAGTGAGGATGAATTTAACGAAAAGCTGCAAAGTACCAATTCCGAATCTGAACGCGCTCAGATGATTATGGATGCGCTGGCGTCTCAGGGCCTTGCCGGTGTGGCGCAGGGATACCGGGACACAAACGCCGCCCTTGTCGAATCAAATGAAGCACAGGCAAAATTTGACGAAGCAATGAGTCGTCTGGCCGAACAAATCATGCCGATTGTGAGTGAAGTAATGAGTGCGGCGGCGGACGCAATCGGGAAATTTGTAGACTGGTTCCAGCAGCTTCCAGAACCGGCGCAGAATGCAGTAAAAGTGATCGGTGCTGTGATCGCTGCTATTACGCTGCTATCACCTGTCATCTTTGGGATTGTAGGGGCGATTGGGGCGCTAAGTCTTGCCTTATCACCGGTGGCACTGATTATTGCCGGCGTTATCGCCGCAATCACGGCGGTTATTTTGATTATTCAAAATTGGGGCGCAATCACCGAATGGCTATCCGGTGTGTGGGAGACAGTAAAAACTGCTATTTCAAATGCGGTTGAAGCCGTGCGCGATGCCATTTCAAATGCCTGGGAAGCGATCAAGACAAAAACCTCCCAAATCTGGAATAATGTAAAGACCGCCGTTTCGAATGCCTGGGACGGGATCAAGAGCAAGGCGCAAAGCACAGCTGAAAATGTTGCCACAAAAACAATTGATACCTGGAATAATATTAAAACCGGAGCAAATAACATCTGGAACACGATAAAGTCAAAGGTGTCGACAACCTGGGATAACATCAAAAGCAAAACAACGTCTGCCGCAAATTCCGCAAAGACAACAGCGGTCAACGCATTCAATAATTTGCGAAATGGAGTGTCTTCTGCGATTTCTTCTATCCCAAATACGATCAGTAATATTTTCAATAATGTAAGAAATATCATAAGAAATTTGATCGGCAGCGCATTTTCATGGGGCGCAGATTTTATCAACGGCTTGAGAAACGGAATTATGAGCGGCGTAAATGCAATTGTCAACGCGGTAGCAAGCGTGGCAAACCGGATTAGGTCTTTCCTTCACTTTTCACGCCCGGACGAAGGGCCGCTACGAGACTATGAAACTTGGATGCCTGACTTTATGACTGGACTTGCTGATGGTATTTACAATAACCTGGATAAAATCCAAAATGCTGCCGGCGCGATTTCTGGCACTATTTCCACGACAATGGCCGGAAGCGTGGGCGAGATGAGCAGCGGAACGCCAATTGCGGCGGGATATAATATTGTCTTACAGGGCAGTCCGATCATCCTTGATGGAAAAATTATCGGACGGACGGCGGATCAGTATATCAGCAGTAATCAGTCCGGAGCGAACAGGTCGAAAGGAGGGAGAAATCTTTGAGTTTTGCAGTAATTTACAGAGGAAAAAGCTGTACGGAATTGGGGATTCTCCCAGTCCGGCGGCCGAGCATCCCTTCTCCGCAGCTGCGGACGGAAGAAATTGAAATCCCAGGACGGGACGGCGTACTGATTGAAACGGATGACTGCTACGAACAGATTGTAATCCCGGTTGAATTTAACTTTTTGACCTCCCCGGATTCCTGGAATGATATCTACAGACGGGCGAAAAGGTGGATCAGAGGAACGGGAAATTTATCCTTTTCTGACGATCCGGAATTTTTTTATAAGGTGCTGTACTGCAATATCACGGACACGGAACGGACTTCTAGGCGGCTGGGAAATTTTACGGCTGAATTTGTGTGTGAGCCATACTGCTATCTGTATGACGGCCAGTCCGAAAAAACCATAGCGGAATGCCTGTATAATTCCAATATGGTTTGCCATCCGATCTATAAAATTTCCGGGAATGGTACTTGTATTTTAACCGTAAACGGAAAAAATATGAGCGCAAACGTAGGACAAAATCTGACAATCGACACGGATCTGATGATTGCATACCGCATTGATGGAGACATCAATAATATTGCGGTGACCGGAAATTACGAAGATTTATGGCTGCAAGAAGGAGAAAATACGATATCGATCACGAGTGGATATGATTTGTCAATTATCCCGAATTGGAGGACGCTATGATACAGGTGTATGATGAGAGTCAGACATATCAGTCTTTTCCATCCGTCAAGGATGTAAACATCACAGAAGATGGGCTGACATATGTTGCTACAAGGACAAAAAGCGGATATCACGTCAAGATTACAGGAACGTGTTCCTATGAAAGTGACATGATTAAAATTTTTTACGCAAAATGCGGGGCGTCCGCGAATAAAATCATAAAATTTAAAACGAGTATATCCGGAAGTATTGATGGAGTATTCTTTTCAAGAGTCTGGTTCGATGAGGAAGAAAATGAAAATTATTATTTTGTCCCAGACGGATTGCAAGAATTTGAATTATCTATTCCATACAATTCAACTGATTCCGGAATATGCTTTTGCGTCATTGGAGGTAAGACAGTAAACGAAGAATTTGACGTCACGATGGAAAAGAAGTCTGCAATGAATCTGTATACAGACATTGACAGAAGTAATTATTATCATGTGAATCAGCCGTACCAAGGCGTATCGCAAAATTTTTACAGACTGGAATATTGCAATTATGCTGAGATTTCCGGAACTTCCACGCAGCCGGAAGGATCAGAAACACGAATGAATGCGACTTATGATCTTGCTGAAATAGGAAATCATTTTCGCGTGGTATCCACAATCGAAAGCGACCGTGAAAATGTATACTTTGGTATGGCTGGTACCGTAAACGGAAATCGAGTTATACAGTATTTTCCGGACGGGCAGTCAGAATGCGAATTTGCCTTTCCACCCGGAACAACTGGAATCTATTTCTGCTTTTTCTGCGGAGGCGGCGTGACGGCAAATGCGGAAATCGGATTTAATGTGGAAAGCGTCAAAAGTAACGGGCATTTATATGATTCAAACGGTGATATGACATTGACTCCGATAACTGCTACTGTACATCCGATCCTAAACGGTGCATGGGAAGCGGAACTACAGCATCCCATTGACGATATGGGACGGTGGAAATACATCACCGAAGGAAACGTGGTCAAAATGCCGTCATTCAATGAGGATCAGCTTTTCCGGATTAAAAAAGTGCGGAAAATTGACTCTGGAATCACAGCCACGATGGAGCCAATTTTTATGGACGCGCTGGACGACTGCTACTTGACGGACATCCGGCCGGTGTTAAAGACCGGTCAGGCAGCACTGGATATGATGACAGCGCCGAACGCAAAGTATTCCGGCCAGTCCGATATTACCCGGCAGGCAACAGCCTACTATCAGGACAAAAATCTAATCGAAGCGATAAATGGAGAAGACTCTAACTCTTTCATCAATCGTTGGGGCGGCGAAATCTTATTTAACAATTTTGTCGTTATTATCAACAACAGAGTCGGCGGAGACTACGGGGTAGAACTGAGATACGGAAAAAATATCCCAGTGGACGGCCTGAGCGAAGAGGTAGACATCAATGATGTGGTAACGCGCATCTACCCGAAGGCCTATAATGGCCACCGGCTTTCCGGACTTGGATACGTGGACAGCCCGAATATCGGTGCGTATCCGATGGTCAAGGCGGCCACGATCACTTTTGACGATGTAAAAATGGCCGAGGATGCCAACGAAGAAGAAGAGGAAGGTGTGATTGTCTGCCAAAATCAGGAAGAACTGGACGCCGCATTGACGCTGCGGTGTAACGAACAATACGAAGCTGGCCTAGATAAGCCGAAAGTGACCATTGAGGCGGACATGGTGCTGCTGCAAAATACCAGGCAGTACAAAGATTATCAAATCCTAGAGGAAGTGGGATTAGGCGACACGGTGCACTGTATCCACAACCGTCTGGGGGTTGATACCGAAGCGCGGGTGATTGAATTGGAATACGACAGCATTCGGAAGAAAGTATCGTCCGTGGTGCTGGGTGATTTCAAATACAATTACTTTCAAAATGTAAGTAGTAGTATTGGAAGAATTGACGGCGTGATCCGACCTGACGGAACGCTTATTGCAGAGCAGGTATCCGGCATCTTAAATGGCGCACTCACATCCTTGCGTGCTCAATATGATATCGCACAAAAGCAGGACGTAATGGCGCTGCTTTTTGAAAATCTGGATGCAACAAGTCCGCTTTATGGGGCTTTGGGCATTGGAACACAAGGCGTTCAAGTGTCAAAATCGAGGACGACTGACGGGCGGTCATGGGACTGGACGACCGCGATCACGGCGGCCGGGATCATTGCCAATGCGATTGTAACCGGACGGATTTCAGATAAGGACGGAGAATCTTTCTGGGATCTGGACAACGGGCAAATGAATATGAAAGGATCATTTTCCACATATGACAATGAAGGGAGCTACACGACTATGGACGCAAATGGCTTAATACACCACGATGGAAATACGGACGAAAGCTATCATTACCTGATGGAGACGGGTTCTATAACTTTTGAAAATTTTGACGTAAATACATATAAATCGACAAAAACAATCCAGCTTCCAGACAATTTTAAAGGAAAAAGCATCTCTTTTGTCCCTTTCCCGTCTGCTATGATTCCGATTGCAGACAGCATGGCTGATAATTATTGGAGTGCCTTATCAAAATTGGCCTATACATACGAAATAGATGAGGAAAATGCGACAGTCACTCTTACGGTTGAGTGCAGATACACTTTACTTGGAATCAGGCGAGGAGAAGATGTTTATCCAAACTATTACGGAACACCGATATCTGTCGATATTACCTATATTGCTATTGCATGAGGTGAGAAATGAGAAGAGAAATATTATTGTCAAAAAAAGTCCCGGTAAAAATCGAATACGTGCAAAATACAAATGGAGTGCCTATCGAATTTGTATTATCTGATTTTACGATACCGGCCAGCGCATCCGCTTTTGCTTACGTCAAAAAACCTTCCGGCCTTGAGGTATTCTCACAGGCTGAGATTGACGGCAATGTAGTGATTATCAATCCGACCACTCAGATGATGGCTGAGATTGGATATAGCAAATTGCAGGTGCTGATCACGGCAAGCGGTAATGTGGCAGCTTCCTTTGTCGCGGTTTTGGACGTAGAGGAAAATATCACGGAAGATTCTGCGGTAGAATCGCAAAATGAATATTCCGCTCTGGAATCCCTGATTGCGCAGGCAAATGAAACTATTTCCGCAGTAACAGCAGCGACAAATGCAGCAAACAGCGCGGCGTCATCCGCAAATACGGCAGCCGGTCAAGCGAATACGGCGGCGTCATCCGCAAATAATGTTGCAGAAGAAGTGGAAAACAAACTGGACAGCGGAGACTTTGCGGCGACTGTCGAAATTGGAACGGTGACTACAGGGGAGCCGGGAACAAACGCATCTGTAACCAATTCCGGAACGGAAAACGATGCGGTATTTAACTTTACCATCCCGCGCGGAGATCCGGGGAGTATCGAAAATGTAGAAGAGCAACCAGTGACCTTCACAGAAGCTTCCACACGCGAAAATATTACAAGTGGTGATGATTTTGCAACGCTATTCGGAAAAATTCAAAAATTCTTTTCGGATACCAGCCCGCTTTTGAATGATTCCGGGTGGCAGGCGATCAATACAACTGGAAATTATCAGGGTGTATCCGCTCACATGCCACAATGCAGAAAAATTGGAAATGTGGTGGAAGTGTCCGGCGCGATTCGAAATACGGCCAACCAGATTGCTGGATCAACAACAGAATCAACGTTGGGAACGCTGCCGTCTGCGGACTACTATCCATCGAAAATGGTAGTCGGCGGTGGGACAACCGCTACAGAAAATATTTGTCAGATCAGGGTAAACACAAACGGGACAATTACGGCTTCGCGTGCATCTGAACCGGGATCGGCTGGATATACATCCATACCGGCTAACACAGCAATATTCTTCCACGAAGTATTTTTTGTCGATTAAGGAGGTATTTAATCGTGTTTAAATTATTAGAAATCATGAGAGTATACGGCGGCGATCCCTTACACCCGGAAGGGACAAGTCAAAGAGTTTGGATTCAGGCGGATAATACTACCGATCCACTCCCGACCACCGGATCACAAGTGGAAGGAATGGACGAAAATGTGCTGATTGAATATGGCAGTATTGCACAGACTCCATCTGCTGATGTGGCAATGATGGGAAATGATCGAGAGTGGGGTGAATGGATTTGACAGAAAATAGATTTGGAATGATCCTGCCGCTGATTATCCGGGCACTGAAAAATTCAGGCGGCGGCTCCGGCGGAACCACCAACTACAATGACCTAACCAATAAACCCCAGATTAACGGCGTGACGCTGGAGGGGAATAAAACCAGCGAAGATCTGGGGATCGATACGCAGGATTCGCAGAAACAGCTGGAAACCTATATCGAAAATTACTACGCCATGCGCCGTACCGGGAAAGTCTATCAGACAAAACTCTGGAAATTTGCCACCAATCCCACATCGACCGGGGTGAAGCAGCTAAACAATGAAAGCCTTGTCTTTGAACCGTCTACGGACACGGAGGAAGGCCAGGACGATTACCTAAACGGTCAGCATCCTCTCTTTGAATGGGTGCACTGTAATTACATCCGGGACGCTGACGGAACGGCCCGGCCGGTTGCCATCGAAGGATCGGACGAATATAAGACTACCGGGGCGGTGGACGTTGGTGCCATGCAGATGAGTTTCTGGTTTTCGTGGGACACATCCAATGCCGAATATGATCTGATCACAATCTCTGACCTGCCGCATACGGATCTGGGACTTAAACCGTGGCCAGAATGTGTCAAAGCGGATGGTACAGTGGTGCCGTGGTGCATTGGATCGGCTTATGTGTCCGGAACGGCATCGGACGGACTTTTGCGGTCTCAGCCGGGGCTTCCGCCGGAGCGGTTACAGTCACACAACAACGTGATCACAAATTATCAGGAGAAGGGCGAAGGGTACTGGGGTGCGGGTGCATGTCGAAACACCTTTCAATTTATTTTCAATGCGATCAAAGGAGCAACAAAAAATTCACAATCTCTGTTTGCGGGCGTTACGAATTGGAATATTCAGTATGAAGCATCAATACAGAGTGTGGACAACCACACCTATTTCCCCGTCACAAACGCGCAAGCGAAAAACATACCGCTCGGAACGTGTGTTTCGGTCGGGTATGGCGGGAACAACAGCGGAACTGCAAATAATGACCGTGGACAGGCAACGATTCATGAATACGCAGACGATGTGAAAGTTTTGCGAAAAGAAGCGCTTCCGGACGGTGAGAACACGGCGATTTATCTTGATATTCCAGATGATGCAGCGTTTAATACAATGCCACACGTTTATGACGATACATTTTCTGCTCCGATTATTTTGTCATCCATGCACGCTGTGGCCGGTCTGACGGATAGCGTCATCGGTCATCATGACGGATCACCGGTGAGTAACACGGATTCAAAACACCCGTACCGTGTCCAGGGACGGGAATATCTTGTCGGTGGCTATATTGTAGCAAGCGACACGGTGGCGTATTTAAATGCGGATGGTTCGCGGACGGTGTACACAGCAGAAAAAGGAACGCAGCATTCGAACAACCAAGAAACGATTTTATCTACTTATAAAAATGTAGGCACGATTCCAAGTGGTGCAACCGGTACCGCAGCAGACTGGTATATCGGAGATCTTTCTCTTGACGAAAATACCGCTGCATGGTGGCCATCTGCGGAAGGGAGTGGCTCAACGCAAGGCGTATGTGATCGATATTATACAGGAGGATCGGGGCCAGATACGCTGCGTGAGTATTTGCAGGGTGGCTATCTCGGGAACGGTTCGGCTGCCGGGGTGGGCTGCTTGGACCTGCGCTACTCGCTTTCGAACGGGTACTGGCTCTACCTCGCCTGCGATTAAAACGGCCTTCGGGGGTGAATTTCCCGGAGGGAAAGAGGGGTACTCCCCTTATAAGGACTCACGGTGCAGGGGTGGCAATCTCAGGAAATAATGAAAGGAGCTGATAAAACATGAAAGCAAGATTCTCACAGCCACAGCAACGGGTTAAGACGATTACGTCCGGAGAAAAGATCTATATATTCCTCTGCCTGAATGAGACGCAGGGAACAGAATCCTTCCCGGACATGGGCGATGGACAGAAGCAAGAGGCATACTACGAGTATGACTATAACGAAATATCCGGTCCGTTTGACAAGATACCTGTCGACGACATACAGGCACACCCGGAACAATATTTAAATTATGAATACACGGAAAATAAGACGGATGTGGACGGTTTGATTAAAAGAATTGAAAAACTCGAGCAGGAGAACGCAGACATGAACAGGATTTTTGAGGGGGTGGTCAACAGTGAAAGCGGAATACTTTAAGGCAATCTGTCAGATGGCCGTACACGGGGCGCAGAATCTTCCGGACGAAACAGCCGGAACAGTTCCAGAACTGTATCCGTCGTATGAGTGGCTTGTGCAGAACAATGTGAGGGTCAAGAAAGCGCAGATTATCTTCCGATACGGGGATAAGCTGTACCGGACGGTTAAAAACAATACGAAATTCGACGGGAAGAATATTCCGGGTGAAGATGGCGGGAAGTATTTTCAGGAAATCATATCGGAAGGAGAATGACTATGAAAAAAACAAAAGAATATTGGATGAACTGGGCGAAAGCAGCGGGAGTGAGAGCGATTAAGACCGTATCACAGTCAGCGATTGCGGCTATTGGAGCGTCAGCAATGATTTCAGAAGTAGATTGGGTAGTGGTGGCGTCTACCGCTGTTTTGGCTGGTATAGTGTCTATTCTGACAAGTATCGCAGGACTGCCAGAGGTAAGTGTGCCGGAAAATGTGGAGGGATGAAATGGAAATCCTTTTGCAGACGTATTATATTTTACTGCCAATTGTGGCCACTGCTCTGATTGGCTGGGTAGGAGTATTACTCAAAAATCAAAAAAAGGAAGAGCGGAAAAAAGAGGACAAGCAGAAAGCCTTATCGGATGGAATTACCATGATCCTGCGGTATATGCTTCAAAGATACCACGGAGAATACATGATCCGCAAAAAAATAAGCTACGGCCAATATCAAAATTGGAAAGATATGATGAGTGTATACCGTGCACTTGGCGGAAATTCGATTGCAATCGAGTGGGATCATGATATTGATGAACTAGAAAAATGTGAGTCTGATGTAAGCCCCTATGAAGAAATGTTGAAAAAGGAGGCGGGACAAGATGAATGATAAAAACATGGCCGTTTTGACCAACATCATCGGCGCGGTGGAATCCGGCGGGCAAATATACGGGAATCGCCGGTATGACGCCTACGCTGGGCCGTACACCAACAGCAACAAGGAGGTTACCTGCACCCTGGGCTGGGCGCAAAATTACGGAAATGAAGGGAGAAAGCTATGTCAGATGATCCTGCAAAAAGATCCGGCAGCATTCCGGGAAGCAGACACGGCGAACATCGAATCAAAACTGTCAGTGGACTGGGTGGCTGCCAAATGGGCGCCGACTACCGCCCAGAAGCGTGCCC
>ERZ1664517.23-NODE-23-length-25105-cov-8.033373_pt1 | contig 25105 bp, 27 predicted proteins | sample MGYA00575328_ERZ1664517 | MGnify/ENA primary metagenome ERZ1664517 (study PRJEB40874, sample SAMEA4040738) | Gallus gallus | biome: gut; material: content | place: India | collected 2016-01-01 | study: EMG produced TPA metagenomics assembly of PRJEB14491 data set... | reverse complement strand
ATAAAAAACGGAACAATCTGGTTGCCAGATTGTTCCGTTTTTCGTGCGATTCGGACCGCTTACAGCGTCGATTTCGATTCTACGCTGACTTCGGAATTAACCTTGCGGATCAGTCCCTGAAGCACCGTGCCCGGGCCGAGTTCGGTAAACTCCGTAACGCCGTCGGCCAGCATGTTCTTGACGATGTAGGTCCAGCGTACGGGAGCCGTCAGCTGGGCGATCAGGTTGGCCTTGATGGCTGCGGGGTCCGTATAGGGTTTTGCGTCCACGTTTTGGTAGATCGGGCAGGTCGGGGTCTGGAACGGGGCCTCGTTGATGGCCTTTTCGAGTTCCTGCTTGGCGGGCTCCATGAGCGGGGAGTGGAACGCTCCGCCGACGGGCAGACGCAGCGCACGGCGGGCACCGGCAGCCTTGGCCTTCTCGCAGGCGGCCTTCACGGCCTCCACGGCGCCGGAGATCACGAGCTGTCCCGGGCAGTTGTAGTTGGCGGCTACGACCACGCCGTCTATCGAGTTGCAGATCTCCTCGACGGTCTTGTCCTCAAGGCCGAGGATGGCGGCCATCGTTCCGGGCTGCGCCTCACAGGCGGCCTGCATGGCCATGGCACGTTTCGACACGAGTTTCAGTCCGTCCTCGAACGAGAGGGCTCCGGCAACGACCAGTGCCGAGAACTCGCCGAGCGAGTGTCCGGCGACGGCATCGGGTTTTACGCCGAGGGCCTTGGCCATGATAACCGAGTGGAGGAATACCGCGGGCTGCGTAACTTTGGTCTGCTTGAGTTCCTCGTCCGTCCCGGCGAACATGATGTCCGTAATGCGGAATCCGAGGATCTCGTTGGCCTTCTCGAACAGCTCCTTGGCAACGGGAACGTTGTCGTAGAGGTCTTTACCCATGCCGACAGCCTGGGCCCCCTGACCGGGGAAAACGTATGCATGCTTCATGGTTACAGCAATTTTTTTGTTTGCAGGGGCAAAGATACGAATTTATTTCGTATTTTTGCGCCGCAATGGTTCGTAAAGGATCCGGCGAGATCCCGCGCGATTAAATGGGAATGCCGTGAAAATCGGCAGCAGTTCCCGCTGCTGTAAGTCCCGCAATATTGTCGCAACATGCTTTAAGCCACTGATTCTTATTGGATTGGGAAGGCGTTGCGGCAGGGACAAGCCAGAAGACCTGCCTTGTACTCCCGGTATGGGAGCCTCTTTTCGAACGATGACTGCGGAGAACGGTGCGTCGGACTTTGACCCGAATGGGTTTCGGTGCGATCATCGGTTGTATGCGTAAAAGGAGAAGAGTCTGACCAGTTTCCCGGGCGGAACGGTGAATTCATTCACTCTTAACCATATCAAAACGATGAAAAAATTATTCTTTTTGGCTTTTGCGGCATGTGCTTTTGCCGCCTGCTCGGACAACGACGACAATGCGGCCGATCCGACGGTTACGCTGGATTTCGAGAGTGCGGAGCTCGGTGATGGCGGTTATTTGTGGGGCAAACCGAAGGCCACGCAGCAGGAGGATGTCGATTGGCAGGGTAATCCCATGCTGACCAATATCTTTTCGGGCATACTTTATACCGAAGAGGATGCTTCGGTGAAGAGCTATTTCAACGATTACGGCGGAACGTACGACACCTGGTACGGCTTTATCGTCTCGAACTGCACCGACCGGACGACCGAGGGTTATGCGAACGACAAGAGCGTGTATGCTGCGGGAGGAGCCGGCGGTTCGAAGAACTTTGCCGTGGGTTACTACGATTCCTACGACTCGGCCAAGGGCGCAGGCATTCCGACCATCGAGTTCCAGGGCGAGGTAAAGCCGCTTACGGTGGCGCTTGCCAATACGACCTATTTCTATCTCTGGTTCGAGGGCAGCTCGAAGGCCGAGGTGGTGGATGCTTATGTGATCGTATCGGGCTGGAACAAGGGCACGAAGACCGGCGAGATCCGCGTGCAGATGGCCGACGCAGCCTCGAAGGAGGTGAAAAGCGGCTGGGAGGTTGTGGATCTCAAGTCGCTGGGCAGCGTTACGTCGCTGACCTTCACGACTGAGAATGACGATCCCACGGGCTTTGTACCCAACTATTTTGCCCTTGACGATCTGACCTATCGTAAATAGGACGGGGCGTTTTTCTGCCGCCGGGGCCATCGGGTTCCGGCGGCTTTTTTATGCCGCAGGCCGCCTGACAGCGGCGGCCGGACAACGAAAAGCCCCGCATGGTACCATGCGGGGCTTGTTTCGACCTTCGGAGGATATCAGATCAGATTTTCTTTCTCGATATCCTTGAAATAGCGGTAGGTCGCTACGCGCAACTCGCCGGCGGCCGGCTCGTCGCAGATCAGGATGCCGTTCGGGTGTACCTGCAGGGCCGAGATGGTCCACTGGTGGTTGTACGAACCCTCGACGCCGTGGCGTACGGCTCGGGCCTTCTTGGGTCCCGTGGCGAGGATCAGCACCTTCTTGGCCGAAAGCACCGTGCCGACACCTACCGTCAGGGCCGTCTTCGGCACGAGCGTAACGTCGCCGCCGAAGAAGCGCGAATTGACCTGGATCGTGTCCTGCGTCAGGGTCTTGATGCGCGTGCGCGAGGTGAGCGACGAGAAGGGTTCGTTGAAGGCGATGTGTCCGTCCTCGCCGACACCGCCCATGAAGAGGTCGATACCGCCGGCCTCGACGATGCGGGCCTCGTAGTCGGCGCACTCCTTGACCAGATCCTCGGCATTGCCGTTGAGAATATTGACATTGTCGGGGTTGATGTCGATGTGCTTGAAGAAGTTGTTCCACATGAACGAGTGGTAGCTCTCGGGATGCTCCTCGGGAAGTCCCACATATTCGTCCATGTTGAACGTGATGACGTTCTTGAACGAGACGTCGCCGGCCTTGTGGCGGCGGATGAGCTCCTTGTAGGTCTCCAGCGGGGTTGATCCCGTGGGGAGCCCCAGGACGAAAGGCGACGAGGTGTGCTGTGCCTTGTTGCGGATCTGCTCGATGATGTAGTTGGCGGCCCACTGGGCTACCTGCTGCGGGGTATTTTCGATAATAAGACGCATGGCGTTTGTTTTTTGGACCCGGGAGCCGGTACTCCGGTCGGAGTACCGGCTCCCGGGCAGGTTTGTCGGTTTAGAACATTCTTACGAAGACCTCGATGGCCTGGTATTCGGCCATGCCGAGCAGGTCGTAGAGTTTGGCGGTATTCTGCGTACGCTCCTCGGCCCGCTGCCAGAACTCGCGGGGATCGTCGCCCGGGAAGGGCATGATATCCTTCTGCGAGAGGTGGCGGTAGATGGCGTGGCGCTTCATGATCAATTCATCGGGCGACAGGGGTACGGCCATATCGACCATGCCGAGATCCCACTCCATCCAGGCGCCGCGGTAGAGCCACAGGTGGCACTCCTTCATCCAGGCGTCATCCTTGACGACCTCCAGGGCGGCGAGCACGGCCTCCATGCAGGTGCGGTGCGTGCCGTGGGGGTCGGCCAGGTCGCCGGCGGCGTAGATCTGGTGCGGCTGCACCTTGCGGAGCAGTTCGACGATGATGTTGATGTCCTTTTCGGAGAGCTGGCCCTTCTTGATGCCGCCCGTTTCGTAGAAGGGCAGGTTCAGGAAGTGGGCGTTGGTGTCGGGGTTCAGGCCGAAAGAACGTACGGCGGCGCGTGCCTCGGCGCGGCGGATCGACCCCTTGAGGTCGAGCAGCGCACGCGGCTCGGGCTGTCCCTTCTTCTTGCCGGCGATGATCTTCTCGACTTCGGCATAGTGGTCTCCGTAACCCAGCTCGCGCGAGGTATCGATATTCTGCAGCACGACGTCGTCATGTACGGCGACGTTGCCCGACGTCTCGTAGGCCACATGCACGTCGTGTCCCTGCTGTACGAGGCGGATGAAGGTGCCGCCCAGCGAGATGACGTCGTCGTCGGGGTGGGGCGAGAAGATCACCACGCGTTTGGGGAAGGGGGTCGAGGAGACCGGACGGGTCGAGTCGTCGGCGTTGGGCTTGCCTCCGGGCCAGCCCGTGATGGTGTGCTGCAGGTCGTTGAATACGTCGATGTTGATCCGGTCGTAGGTGCGGCCCTGCTCGAGCAGCTCGCCGAGCGAATTCTCGATATAGTCGTTGTAGGTGAGCTTTAGGATCGGCTTCTTCACCACGCCGCAGAGCCATACGACGGCCTTGCGGACGAATTTCGGGGTCCATTCGCAGGGGCCTACGAGCCACGGCGTCTGCTCGCGCGTAAGCATCTGCGCGGCATTCTCGTCGATCACCACCTCGATGTCGGAATGGGCCTGAAGATACGAGGCCGGCACCAGACTCGTAACCTCTCCCTCGACAACCTTCTGAACGATTTGGGACTTGTTTTCTCCCCAGGCCATCAGGATGATGCGCTTGGCGCGCATAATGGTTCCGATGCCCATCGTAATGGCCAGTTTCGGGGTGTTTTCAAGTCCGTAGAAGGCTCCCGACTGGGTTTTGCGCGTGTTGTAGGTGAGCTGTACCAGCCGGGTGCGCGAGCGGGCATACGATCCCGATTCATTGAATCCGATCTGTCCGTTCTCGCCGACGCCGATAATCATCAGGTCGATCTTGCCCGCTGCGCGGTCGTAGGCCTCGCAATACTCCGATACCTTCTTTTCGGCGATCGTGCCGTCGGGGATGTGGATGTTTTCGGGCTTGATGTCGATGTGGTTGAGGAACTCCTCATGGATGCGGTAGTTGCGGCTCTGCTGCTCGTTGGAGCGGATCGGGTAAAATTCGTCGAGACTGAAGACGGCCACGTTGCTGAAGCTGACCTGTCCGGCCTTGTGCCGTTTTACCAGTTCGTTGTAGAGGCCCAGCGGCGTGCGTCCGGTTGTAAGACCCAGCACGAACGGCTCCGCTGCGGTGTGTGCGGCGATCGCGCGGACGATCGTGTCGGCGACATACTGCACGCCGTTGTACTCGTTCTCGTACACGTTTGTACGGATCTTCTCGTAACGGTGGAGAATGTCGCGCGGGGCCAGATCCTTGATCAGCCCGCCGTCCTTCGGAAGTGAATACTTGTTGTTCATACGTTTATTTGGCTAATTTGATACGATCGAAAAATTCGGGTCGGTGGAAGTTGGGCTTCTCCGTCCGTATGGGGCGCCACGACAGGAAGTGGGGGTGCGAGAGGTTGTCTCCGCACTTGAAGAGGTTGGCGCGGATCTCCATGCCGCTCCAGTCCTTCAGGTCGTGCTGGAACAGCGCCTGCGGCGGGATGGCCAGCACGACGTGCCAGCGGTTGTCGCCCACGCGCTCCTCGAACGGAGTGCTCGGAAGCGATGTGTGGCGCTTGACGCCTGCGAGCACTTCGGCCGATGCCGGCACGGCCTTTTCGCCCTGGCGGTGTGCGCCGAGAAGCATGTGCCCGATGCACGAGGTCTCGAAGTTGTAGTAGGTCTCTTCGTCGGGCGCGATGAAGATCTCCACGCAGGAGTCGGTCCATACGCGTCCGTTGTCCTCATCGACGAGCGCTGCGGTGTAGCGCTCCGCAACGTCGAAACGCACCATCAGGTAATCGCCCGTGTGGAACATGCGGAAGCGCACGTCGGGTGTGTAAGGGTATTCGTCCGCCCAGTTGCAGCAGGCGATTTTCTGGGATTCGACCGAATCGAAGGCCCGGTCCACGACCTCCCAGTCGTTGGGGCGTATGCCCGTGATCTTGCGTACTTCCAGCATGTCAGTGTCTGTATTTGGCCGCCGTCTCCGTAACGATGCGGCACATTTCGGGGTACTGTTCCTCGATGCTCTGCAACAGCCGGTATTGGGCGTGCGTGCGCACGAGGTTGTGCTCCGCGTATTTGGTCTTGTAGTATTTGTCGCCGTCGATGTAGTCCATCAGGAAGCGCAGCACCTGTTCGTAGGTGATGTAGCGGGCCGCGAAGGCCAGGTGGTCCGTCTCGACGGGCAGCAACTGTGCGGCACGCTGCGAAAGATATCCTTCCGTGTAGGCGCGGAACATTTCGATCGACATGCCGACGCGCGTCAAATCGCGGTCATCCTCGTCGCCCGTGTTGCAGTAGGAGCGTATGGCGTCTCCGAAATCGTTGAGCGAGGTGGAGCGCATGACCGTGTCGAGGTCGATCACGCAGAGCACGTTGCCCTGGCGGTCGAAGAGGATGTTGTTGATCTTCGTGTCGTTGTGCGTAACGCGTGCGGGAATTACGCCCTGCTCCACCAGACTCCAGAACCCGAGCATCTCGGCGCGGCGCTCCTCGATCCAGCCGATCTCCCGGGCCAGCGAGGCCTTGCGGTGCGCGGCGTCGCGTGCAAGCGTCTCGTCCCACTGCACGAAGCGGTGGCGGATGTTGTGGAATCCCTTGATCGTCTCGGCCAGCGGCTCGTCGAAATCCGCCAACTGGGATTGAAAACGGCCGATCCCCTCGCCGCCCTTGCGGGCCAGTTCCGGTGAGTCGGCCTTGTTGTAGGAGATCGTGTCGTCGATGAAGATCGAGACGGCCCAGTATTCGCCCTGCGGGTCGAGGTGGCACAGAGCCCCGTCGCGGGTCGGGATGACGGTCATCGCTTCCCGTTGCGGATCGCCCCCTTCGGCCACCACACGGCGGCGGATGTGTTCGGTAACCTTGCGGATGTTCTCCATCATGGCCGGGACGTCGGGGAATACCTCCTTGTTCTTGCGCTGGAGAATGTAGTCGGGAGTGCCGGCGCCGGTGCGGATGATGAAGGTGTCGTTGATAAATCCTTCACCCAGGGAATCGATCGATTCGATCGCGCCCTCCAGGGCGAAGCATGAGGCAATGGCCTGTAAGTCGGTCTTCATGGTTTTGGCTTGCTTGAATGTCTCTTTCGGAAATCCAAAGTTACGGGAAAAAACGCACAAATGCAACCCGAAACCATGAAAAAGCCCGCCTTTTCCGGAAAAAAGGCGGGCTCGTGCTGTCGGAAACCCCGGTTGGGCGGGATCAGCGGATGCAGCTGGTCAGGACCTTCATCGATCCGTCGGGCGTGAGGCGGAGACTGCTGGCCGAGGCCGGTACGAGCACCGTCTCTCCCTGATGTACGGCAACCGACTCTCCGTTTGCGTCGCGGAGCGTGCCGGCGCCTTCGATGCAGATCACCACGAGGAACGAATCCAGCGTCGAGAGGTCGAGCGTCTGCTCTTCGGTCATGTCGAGCAGCGAGGTGGTGAAGTAGGGGCACGACACGAGCTCCACCTCGCTGTTTTGAGCCGGGGTGTAGTGCGTGCGGTAGTCGGGAAGCACCGTGTAGTCGATGGCCCCCTTGGCCAGTTCGGTGTGCAGTTCCCGGGTGTTGCCGTTGGCATCGCGCCGGTTGAAGTCGTAGATGCGGTAGGTGATGTTCGAGGTCTGCTGGATCTCGGCGATGAAGGCTCCGGCGCCGATCGAATGCACGCGGCCGGCCGGGAGGAAGAAGACATCGCCCGGATGGATCGCGTAGTCGGTCAGCAGGTCGGTGATCGTGTTGTCCTCGACGCTGGCGGCATATTCGGCGGGGGTTACCTGCTTGGCGAATCCCGAGCGCAGGTGAGCGCCTTCGTCCGTCGCCACGACGTACCACATTTCGGTTTTGCCCTTCGACTGGTGGCGTTCCCAGGCCAGTTCGTCGTTCGGGTGCACCTGGATCGAGAGATCCTGCCGGGCGTCGATGAACTTGATGAGCAGCGGGAACTCCTCGCCGAAACGCTCGAAGTTGGCCTTGCCCAGCAGACCGGCGCCGTGGCGTGCGATCAGCTCAGGCAACGTCGTGCCGGCTTCGGGGCCCTCGGCAACGACCGATTCGTTGCCCTTGACGCCCGAAAGCTCCCAGCTTTCGCCGACCTGTTTCTGGTCGGAGTCGATCCGTTTGTAGGGGATGATCTTCTCGCCGCCCCAGAGCATCGATTTCAAAATGGGTTTGAACTTGTACATATTATTTGATTTTTTTGGTTCCGTTATTTCTCTGCCGTTCCGCCGGTCGCATCCGGCGTCGGGCTTACTTGTTGGCGTCGAGCTGGCTCAGGGCGAAGGCGTAGGCGCCGACCGAGATGGCGCGGCTGGCCCCCAGCTTGGAGATCATCACGCCGACGCGTTTCTGCGGGTCGTAGGCCACATAGCGGTCCGTGCCGTATACCTTCAGCGGGCGCTGCGATCCCTTGGCGAACTCGCGGAACTCCTCCTCGTTGTCCAGATCGTAGACCTTCATCTGTACGCGGTTGAGCTCCTCGCCCTTGATGGTGTGCATCTTCGAGCGAAGTTCCCGCAGCAGGCTGGGCATGATGTACTTGCGGGCCGCGGTGATGCCGCCGCCGATGACGATCAGGCCGTCGATGAGCGTTACGGCCGTGGCCATGGCGTCGCCGGCGATTTCGCCCAGCTCGGCAAAGGCCTTTTTGGCGGCCTCCCGGTCTCCGGGACGCGTGCCGTCGGCGATTTCACAGATATCCTTCGGCTCGAACGTGTGGTTCACATCGCCCGATGCTTCGCCGTAGACCCGTTTGATGGCCCGTACGGCCACTCCCTCCTCGACGATCACTTCGGGCATCTTCTTGTGGCGCAGGCAGAAGGTCTCCACGCAGGAGTTGTCGCCGCGGTTGAGCCGGTGATCGACGACGATACCCACGCCGAATCCCGTGCCGAAGGTATAGCCGATCAGGTTGCCGTATTTCTTTGAGCTGCCCAGCTCCTCGAGCCGGGCGTTCACCTCGGGAAGCGCCCCTCCGAGGGCCTCGCCGTAGGCGAACAGGTCGCCGTCGTTGTTGATGAATACCGGAATGCCGAATTTCGCCTCGAGGAAGGGCCCGAGCGCCACGCCTTCGCGGAACGACGGGAAGTTGGGCAGGTAACCGCCGATAATGCCGTTGGGATAGTCTGCCGGACCGGGGAAGGCGAAGCTGATCGCCACGGGTTTCTCGTCGAGCTTGTCGATGACCTGCTGGAAGCCTTCGACCATCGTGGCGAGGCATTTGTCCAGGTTCTCGGCGTGCGAGGGCAGTGTGATCGGATCGACGATGAATTTGTTGGCCTGCATGGCTCCGAATACCAGATTCGTACCTCCTGCATCGAGGGTGATGACCACCCGGTTGTCGTAACTGTACATAGTGTTTTAGGTTTGTCGGGACCGGTTGCGGACCGATCGTTCCGGCGGCTTCGGACCGATCTGCAGGTCTGCAGGCTGCCGGTCGGCCCTGCCGAGGGATCGTTCCCTTCACCCGCGGCGGGAGCCGGACTCTCCGGACCTGTCGCAACTGTCCCGGTTGTTAGGTTCTATCCCTACAAAGGTATTGAAGATCCTCCGTTTCTGCAAATTCTCGGGAGCCGATTTTCCGTCGGCCCGCACGATGGCCCGCTTGTTGCGCGTCAATCCGGCATGCAGTGCTTCAGCCGGTCGAAGAGATCCTCCACATGCAGCCCTTCGCGCATCATCCGGCGGGCCTTTGCCTCGCCCTCGGGCGTGAGACTGAAGAACATCTGCCGTTTGTCGTTGCGGTTGATCTCGCGATGGATGTAACCCTTCTCCTCCACGGCCGTGATGACCTTCGAGACGCGGGAGTTCGACAGCCCGATGTATTCGCTGATCGTGCCGGCCGACTTGGCCTCCCCGCCTTTCAGGCAGCAGAGCAGCATGGCTTCGTTGATCGTAATGTCGTGTACTTCGGCAAACTCCTTCTCGAAGAGGTAGAGCGTCTTGTAAATCTCCTTGATGATGCAGATCGGTTCCATGTCGGGCGGGTTTGTGTTTTCCGTGTCAAAGATACGGATAATTTTCGGTATTTATATTTCCTACTGGAAAATATTCGATGAAAATCAAGCCTCCGCAACTCCGGTCTGTCGAAGCGGCGGAGGCCGATATCAGAAGAGGTATTTTTCGTGCTTGACCTTGCTGACCAGCCGGTAGATGTCTTTCCAGGCATCCTCTCCGAAGGTCGTACCCACGACCTCGATCACCTTGCCGGCCGTGATGGCGCCGATCGTGCCGCACTGGCGCAGCGTCAGGTCGTCGCACAGACCCGAGAGGAATCCTGCGGCGTAGAAGTCTCCGGCGCCGGTGGTGTCCACACGTTTGGCGGCGGCCATGATGCCGACATGCACCACCTCGTCGCCGCGTTTGATGAGCGCACCCTTCGTGCCGATCTTCACGACGGCGAGCCCCGCCATTTCGGAGATCGCCTGCAGGGCATTCAGCGGCTCCGCTTCGCAGGTGAAGGTCTTTGCCTCGTCCTCGTTGGCGAAGACGATATCGACATATTCACGGACCAGGTCGCGCAGGAACGTGAGGTTCTCGGCCACGATGTTGAAGCTGGCCAGGTCGATGGCCACCTCCAGTCCGCACTCCTTGGCGCGGCGTACGGCTTCGAGGATCAACTCGTGGCTCTGCACCAGGTAGCCCTCGACGTAGAGGCAGTCGTATCCTTCGAAAATCTCGGGCTTGATCTCTGCGGCCGAGAGTTCGAGGGCGGCGCCGAGGTGGGTGATCATCGTCCGCTCGCCGTCGGGCGAGATGAGCGACACGCATTTTCCCGAGCGTTCCGTACCGCGGAAGATCATCGGTTCGATATTGAGGTTCTCGAGGGCCTGGATGAAGAAGTCGCCCGTAGTGTCGGGACCGACCTTTCCGATGAATCCGACCCGGCATCCCAGTTTGGCCATGGCGCGGATCGTGTTTCCCGCGGAGCCTCCCAGAGAGAGCGAGTAGGGCAGTCCGGCCACCGATTTCGAGATTTCGGTCTGCAGCAGGGAATCGACCAGGCTCATCGAGCCTTTGGCCAGGTTGAATCGCTCCAGCACGGAGTCGTTCTTCAGATTGACCAGCATGTCCGTCAGAGCGTTGCCGATGCCGATTACGCGTTTCATTCGCTTGAGTTCGTGGTTTTTTAAGGGTTATGATCTTGCGAAGCGGCCCGGATGTCGGGCGCTTCGCCGGATCGTGGGGGATTATATCGAGAGGATCTTTACCAGGTCGAGGGCGCTGCGGTCGATGCCCTTGTTGTGCTTGACGGCCTTGGCAAAGGGGACGTAGACGATCTGTCCGTTACGCATGCCGATCATCACGTTGCGCTGCCCGTCGAGCAGCGCCTCGATGGCGGCCTCACCCATGCGCGAAGCCAGGATGCGGTCCACGGCCGTCGGCGATCCGCCGCGCTGGATGTGTCCCAGAATCGTTACGCGGGCGTCGTACTGTGGGAACTCCTTCTTGACACGTTCGGCCAGCGCCGTGGCACCGCCTGTCTGGGGGTTCTCCGCGACGATCACGATCGCCGAGTTCTTGCTCTTGCGGAATCCGTGGTTGATGAGTTCGGCCAGCTGGTCCACTTCGGTATCCATCTCCGGGATGATGGCCGCTTCGGACCCGGTGGCGATGGCGCTGTTGAGTGCCAGGTAACCGGCCGTATGTCCCATCACTTCGACGAAGAAGAGCCGCTCGTGGCTCGATGCCGTGTCGCGGAGTTTATCGACGGCCTCCATGATCGTGTTGAGGGCCGTGTCGTATCCGATCGTCGAGTCGGTGCCGCCCAGGTCGTTGTCGATTGTTCCGGGCAGTCCGACGATCGGGACGTTGTACTCCTGGGCGAAGAGTTCGGCACCGGTCAGCGAACCGTCTCCGCCGATGACCACCAGGGCGTCGATGCCTGCCGCCGTCATGTTCTCATAGGCGGCCTTGCGGCCCTCTGTGGTCGTGAACTCCTTGCAGCGGGCGGTCTTGAGGATCGTTCCTCCCAGCTGGATGATGTTGCTGACGCTCTGGGATTTGAATTCAACGATCTCGTTGAATACCAATCCCTTGTATCCTCTCATGATTCCCTTTACGGTGAATCCGTTGTAGATTGCGCTGCGCGTTACCGCGCGAATTGCCGCATTCATTCCGGGGGCGTCGCCGCCCGAGGTCAGGATGCCTATGCATTTGATTCCGGCCATACTCTCATATGTTAAAACAAAACCGCCCAAAGATAGGCATTTTTTCGGCTTTCTCAAAAAAATACGGACGGCATCCGAATGCCGTCCGCAAACGTTGCAGATCAATCCGTGCGTGTTATCGTGCTATTGTGCGCTGTCGTCCGATTCCGGTGCCGCAGTCTCGAGCGTGATGCGTGCCGAGTCGCCCTGTTCGCTGGCCTGGGCCCGGAGCGAGAAGACCTTCTTGCCGTCGGAGGTGATCTGCATGGCGCCCTCGTTCTTATCGACGGTGATGTCGAGAGCCTGTGAAGGTACGGTGATGTGCACCGAGTTGCGGCCTTCGCTCACGATGCTTTCGTCGTCGTACTCTTCGAGCAGCTGTTCGAGGGTCGTGGTGTTGTCGTCGATCGTGATTTCGCGGTGCAGGACATCCTTGAGTACGCTGTGCTGCTCTTTGATCCGTTCGCCGACATTCTCCTTGATGGCTACCGTCGCGCAGGCGATGATCGTGGCGATCCATACGAGGAAGATAGCCAGCACGACCTTTCCTCCGGGCTTGCGCGAGGCGATCAGGCACATCAGCACATAGATCAGCAGGATGGTCGGTATCAGGCCGACGAAAACGCCCAGAATGGGTACCCAGAGCGAGAGATCCCAATCCATGTTGAGCGTTTCGGGACCTCCGATCAGGATGGCGATCAGTCCGATGATCAGGGCGCAGGCGAGCATGATCAGGCCGAAGACGATCAGCCCGGCAAAGAGCTTGAGCAGAATGAGCACGACTTTTCCGAAGATCGAGACGGCTTCGGCCACGATCGGCTTGGCCTTGGCGTCGGGGTCGTTGTTGGCAGCGGCCGTTGTCGTTTCGCCGATGGACTGGGCGGTGATTTTCTCGCCGTTCATCTCGAGTTTCTGCCGGGCCGTGCGTGCGGCCGGTACGGCGAACCACATGATGAAGTAGCAGATCAGGAAGACGCCGAACAGATTGCCGAACATCGGGCTGGCCCAGTGCAGGAAGGGAATCCATCCGAAGCAGGAGAGCAGCAGGGGCAGGAAGAGCGCCATGCGCCCCCAAACGGGGTCGATGTCGAAGTACTTGCCGATGCCGGCGCAGACGCCGCCGAGCTTGGCATTCTCCGTGTCGCGGTAGAGGCGGCGCGGAATGCGCGGCGTATCGTTGTGCAGGTCGGCATCCGTCGCGTCGGAGATGTCCTCGGCGGATCCCATTTGCCGGATGATGTTCAGGATGAGCGGCTTCTCGACGATGCGCGTGTTGTCCTGCGTCGAGAGGATCAGTTCGGCGATGCGGGCCTCGATGTCGGCGACGATCTCCGTGCCGTCGGCCGAGTTGCCGTAGGTGCGTTTCAGGCTTTCGAGATAGGCTTCGAGCGCTTCGTAGGCGTCGGCATCCAGCGTGAAGGCCACGCCCGAAATGCTGCATTTCTTAACCTCTTTCATGGTGTTTGCTCAATTAACGGGTTTGACGGATGCTGCCGCCGCTCGAGCGGCTCAAATCGGTGGAGCAGTCGCCCTTGTACTCGATGGACGAGCCGCTGGAGGCTTCGGCACGGAGTTCTTCGGTGCAGTGGATCGAGGCGCCGGAGCCGCTCGATGCGTCGATGGCGTAGCGGGCTACCTGGAATTCCGGAGCGCTGAATTTGGCTGCGGAGCTTATTTCTGCCGTGCATTTGTTCGCCGCGCCCGAAAGGACGACCTTTGCGGCACTCGAAACATCGACCGTGCACTCTCCGGTCTTGATGGCTGCCTTGATCTTTGCGGCACTCGAGGCGTCGATTTCGCAGACCTCCGTATTGACGGCTGCTTCGATCTGCGCGGCACTTGAGGCGTCGATCGAGAAGATCTCTGCGCCGAGAGCCGTCCGGCAGATGATCTTCGCGGCGCTTGAGGCCCGGAGCGATCGGATCTTGCCGTTTGCGGGGACATATGCCTTGACTGCCGCATTCGAGATTCGCTTCACCTTTTTGTCGATTGAGATCTGCAGCGTGCCGTTCTGCTCCTCCGCGATGACATAGGGCATCAGTTTCTCGGGAGCCTCGATGCGGATCTGCGGTGTGGAGTCCGCGGTGATGAAGACCTCCACGGCGCGTGCGGCATGGACAGCCCGGAAATCGGGAGCGGGGAACGTCCGCTCGATCTGTCCGCCTCCGGAGTAGTCCGATTCGTCGAGGTATTTCAGGTTGTGTGCGCAGCTCGTGCACCCGGCCAGGACGGCCGATGCCGCCATGAGCCCGATGATGACCAGTATCAAAAGAATCTTTTTCATTTTATGGGAAATTTTGACGGGTTTCGTTATGCTTCTTCTTCTTTTCCGTAGCGGATTACGCGGATCTGTCCGACGAGCTCGTCCCACGCATCATCGAGCGTGCGGAGGTATTCGCGGCCCTTCTCCGTGAGCGAGTAGTATTTGCGGGGCGGTCCCTGCGGGGACTCTTCCCAGCGGTAGGTGAGCAGGCCGGCGTTTTTCTGCCGGGTGAGGATCGGGTAGAGCGTACCCTCGACTACGATCATTTCGGCCGCCTTGAGTTCGGCGATGATCTTCGGAGCGTAGGAATCCTCGCGCGAGAGTATGGCGAGGATGCAGTACTCCAGAATTCCCTTGCGCATCTGCGCTTTTACGTTGTCTTCGGCCATATCATTCGGATTTTAGCTGTTTCGGGGCCTTGGGCACGATCAGCCAGAGGATGATGTAGGCCCAGAGCGAGAGGCCGCCGAAGAGAATCAATACCAGGGTGGCGATGCGGACCAGCGACACGTCGAGCCCGAAGAAATCGGCCAGTCCGGCGCATACGCCGGCGATGATGCGGTCCTGCGAGCGGTATAACCGTCTGTTGTCGTTCGTTGCCATAGTCTATCGTTTTTTGTCGTTGAAGGAAAATTTCTGCATGGGTTCCTCGGGAATGACGATCCAGAGGATGAAGTAGGCCCAGAGCGAGAGGCCGCCGAAGAGGATCATCAGCAGCATGAACAGGCGGATCATCGTCGGGTCGGCGTCGAAGTAGGCGGCCAGGCCTCCGCAGACGCCGGCTATCGAGCGTTCGCGGCGCGAGCGGTAGAGTTTCCGCGGTGCGGGTTGCGGCGTTTCGGCCGGGTCCGTATCGGCAGCGGGGCCATCGTCCGCGGCTCCGTCGCGCCGCTCTCCGAAATCCGAAGGGGCTCCCAGCTGCTTCATCGTCGCGCGTACGGTCTCGATCGTGATGACCCGCATGGGGGAGGTGATGCGATCGCGGAAGATCTCGGCAATGCGGACCTCGATGTCGTCGATCGTTTCCGCCTCGTCCTCCGGCAAACGGCTCCGGATATCGTTCAGATAACTGCGGAGGAGCCGGCTGGCATCCTTGTCGAGTGTGAAGGCCTCGGAGCCGATGTTCAGGGTAACAGTCTCTTTCATAGTAACAAAAGTATTGTCGCCGGTTGGAACCTTGCGTGTTTGGCTATTTTTACAATGCAAATATAAAACTAATTTCAGTATTATGCAATACAAAGTACTAATTTTTTTTGAAAATATTTCTCTTTTTCCGATTCGGCAGGTGTTTTTGGGGATTTCGGCCGGTTTTCGGTACGGCGGAACGGAATTTTTCGTACCTTTAAGATATCAAACCTTAAAACCTACCTGCTATCATGAAATTCTTTGTCGATACGGCGAATCTCGACCAGATTCGCGAAGCTCATGCGATGGGCGTGCTCGATGGGGTTACGACCAATCCGTCGTTGATGGCCCGGGAGAACATCCGGGGCGAGGAGGCCTGCCGGCGCCACTATGTGGAGATCTGCCGGATCGTGCAGGGCGACGTGAGTGCCGAAGTGATCGCCACGGACTTCGAGGGGATGGTGCGAGAAGGGGAGTCGCTGGCGGCGCTCGACCCGCATATCGTCGTGAAACTTCCGTGTACGGCCGAGGGAATCCGCGCCGTGCGCTATTTTGCCGACCGGGGGATCCGTACGAACTGCACGCTGGTCTTCTCCGTGGGGCAGGCCCTGCTGGCCGCCAAGGCGGGGGCGACTTATGTGTCGCCGTTCGTGGGGCGTCTGGACGACATCTCGGAGGATGGCGTGGAACTGGTGGCCCATATCGTCCGCGTCTATCGGACCTACGGCTTCAAGACGCAGGTGCTGGCCGCCTCGATCCGCCACACGCGCCATATCATCCAGTGCCTCGATGCCGGGGCCGACGTGGCGACCTGCCCGCTGGCCGCGATCAAGGGTCTGCTCAAACATCCGCTGACGGAGAGCGGCCTGGCGCAGTTCCTGGCCGACCATGCGCGGGTGAACGGCTGACCGGAGCCGGGTGTGCGGGCGGAACCGATCTAAAGGGGTTCCGCCCGCTTTTTGTGGAAAAAATCGGGGCTGGTGTTGCGTTCCGGAGTTTTGTTTCGTCTTACGGGTAAATGGAGAAATTGGAGTTCGACCGGGATATCGTACCGCTTCGTGATCGGATGTTCCGCTATGCACAGAGCCTGCTGCTCCGTGCAGAGGAGGCGGAGGATGTCGTTCACGATCTGCTGGAGCATTTCTGGCGCGACCGTGACCGGCTGACGGTACGGCGCGATGCGGTCTCCTTCGTGATGACCTCCGTGCGCAACCGTTGTTTCGACCGCCTGCGGCAGCGGGAGGCCGTGCGGCGACGCCGGGAGACGGTCGCCACCACCGCGGAACGCGCAACGACGCGCGATGCCGATGCCTGGGAAGCCCGCGAACTGGTGCGCCGGGCGATGGTGCGGCTTCCCGAGCGGCAGCGCGAGGCGCTCCATCTGAAGGATATCGAGGGTTTCCCGACCCGGGAGGTTGCCGGAATCCTCGGCTGCGACGAAGCTCAGGTTCGGGTTCTCCTTTCGCGGGCCCGCTGCGGATTGCGCGAGATATTGAAAAAAATGATCGACGATGAAAAAGGAACGAAAAGAACGGATCGATGAGCTCCTGGAGCGCTATTTCGAGGCGCGGGCCACGGAGGCCGAGGAGTCGGAGCTGCGCGGATTGCTTCACGACGGGGAGCCCGTGGACGAATTTCCTACTGAAGTGCGCCTGCTGTTCGGCGGGCTGGAGGCACTCTCCGCGGAGCGGATGCCTGAACCGGCTGCCGGACGAGAGATCCCGCGCCCCGCACCCGTACGGACCCTGATGCGGCGCATCAGCCCGTGGTGGGGCGTTGCTGCGGCTGCTGTGGTGGCCGTCGGCGTGTTCCTTTGTGCGGGATGGCTTCGTGAACCCTACTGCTATATCGACGGCCGGCCCGTCTACGACCGGGAAGTCGCTATGCAGGCGACTGCCTATTTCGACGCCTTTGCAACGCTCGGGTCGTCCGAACGGATGGTGGAAGATCTGATGGAAACCCTTTAAATTTTCAGGATATGTACAAGAAACTTGCTGTTACCGGATTTTTTCTGTTATGTTCCCTGCTTTCGGCCGCGGCGCAGCAGCGCGATTCGCTGCGCCTTCTCCCGCCGTCGCCGTCCGTCGAGGCCGGGGAGCCGATCGGTGAGGTGGAGAGCGACCTGGTAACGATGCGGCGCGGCAGCGACAACAACAGTATGGTCCTCGAAGTGGCGGGGTTCGGCATTACGCTCTCCGGCCTTACGGATGAGCGGCTCAAACAACGCGATTCGCTGATTCGCCGCTCCCGGGTCAATTTGATTTTACTCGGCGCCAGAGAGACGGGTCTCAATATCCTGACAGGAGTTGATTACGGAGCCTATCCCGACGGAACGGAGGATTTTTTCGATATCCGCGCCGGCAAGTCGTTCCACTTTTCCACGCTCCTGGCCGGGCTGGACTGTGAACTGGGAAAGCGGCGCCGGTTCGGCTTCTCGACCGGTTTGCAATATACGGTCGATAACTACCGGCTTTCGGACAATTCGATTACGCTGCGCCGGGAGCAGGGCATGATCACTCCCGAGCCTCTTGACGAAAAGGCCGACAAATCGAAACTCCGCATCACGTCGCTGGGCATTCCGCTGAACTTCTCTTATCAGGCTGCCCGCCATCTGGATCTGTCGCTGTCCGGATATTTCGACTTTACGATGGGAGCCAACTCCATCTACAAGAAACCCAAGGTGAAGAGTTCGCTTTCCGGGGTCAATGCCTTCCGGTTCAGTGTGGGCGGTGCCGTTACCTATTATCGCATCGGAGTCTATGTCCGTTACAGCGTAACGCCGCTATTCGCCAGCGATGCGGGCCCGAAGGTCCGCCCGATGTCGATCGGACTGTTTTGCCGTTTTTAATTAAGGTGAGCCATGAAACGTATTCTCGTATTTCTGTTGGCGGTGATGGTTTTTATCCCGTATCTGGCCCGGGCACAGAGTGTGGCGTGGCCGTTTTTCGACCGATATTCGAAAACCGAAGGCTATGCCAGCGTGCAGCTCGAACGCAAGATGATGCGGATGATGAGCCGCCAGGCCGCCGAAAAGGGCGACGAACAGTTGGCCAAGCTGTTGAACGGCATCCAGTATATCCGGATCGTGGCATTGAAGGAGGGCGACAGGACCCGGTTGCTGGAGGATGTCGAGGCGCTCACAACGAACCCGCTTTACGATTTTCAGCTGGTCATGTCGGAGTCCGAGTCGGGGCAGGCAACCCGGTTTTACCTGCGTGAGTCTCCCCATTCCTTCAATTCGGAGTTGCTGATGCTGACCTACGGGGAGAAGGAGACCGTGGTAGTCAATATCTATGGAGAGTTCGATCTGCAGCAGGTCGCGCGCCTTTCTACCATCCGTCCGAAACAATAAAGAATCCGATATGGTAAAATCCCGCATGTTCTTTTACATGCGGGATTTTTTATGTGCGGGTTCTTCTTGTCGGGGCGGCTGCTTTGTGCATATCGGGTCTGTTTCCCGTAAAGAAACGATCCCGACCTTTCGGGCCGGGACGGTTTTCATGGAGTATCGGATGGACGTTTAGTCCTCGAACTTTGCCGAGAGGAACTCGCGGTTCAGACGGGCGATATGCGCGATGGAGATCTGCTTGGGGCACTCGGCCTGGCAGGCACCCGTGTTGGTGCAGTTGCCGAATCCCAGCTCGTCCATCTTGGCAACCATTGCCTTGGCGCGGCGTGCACCCTCCACGCGGCCCTGGGGCAACTTGGCGAGCGACGACACGCGGGCTGCGACGAAGAGCATGGCGGAACCGTTCTTGCAGGTTGCGGCGCAGGCACCGCAGCCGATGCAGGCGGCGGCATCCATCGACTCGTCGGCATCGGCCTTCGGGATGGGAATGGCGTTTGCGTCGGGCACGGAGTTCGTGCGTACGGAGATGAAGCCTCCGGCCTGCAGGATCTGGTCGTATGCCGAGCGGTTCACCACGAGGTCCTTGATGACGGGGAAGGCAGCCGAACGCCACGGTTCGATGGTGATCGTGGCGCCGTCCTTGAATTTGCGCATGTAGATCTGGCAGGTCGTGGCACCCTGGCTCGGGCCGTGTGCGTGGCCGTCGATGTGCAGCGAGCACATGCCGCAGATACCCTCGCGGCAGTCGTGGTCGAAGGCCACGGGCTCCTTGCCCTCGTGGATGAGGTTGTTGTTCAGAATATCGAGCATCTCGAGGAACGAGGTGTCGGCCGAAATGTTCTCGACCTTGTACGTTTCGAATGCGCCCTTCGATTTAGCGTCCTTTTGACGCCATATCTTTAATGTAAAATTCATAGTTTGATTCGATATTAAAGTTTAACGTCAATAGGGATTAGTCCTTGTAGTTGCGCTGTGCGGGGTGTACGAACTCGAAGTTCAGGGGCTCCTTGGTCATCTCGGGAGCCTGGTCTTCGCCCTTGTACTCCCAGACGGCCGCATAGGTGAAGTTCTCGTCGTCGCGCTTGGCCTCGCCCTCTTCGGTCTGATGCTCCGTGCGGAAATGTCCGCCGCACGACTCTTCGCGGTTCAGGGCGTCGCGGGCCATCAGCTCGCCCAGTTCGAGGAAATCCGCCAGACGGATCGCCTTCTCCAGCTCTACGTTAAACTCGTTCTCCTTGCCTACGACCTTCACATCCTTCCAGAACTCCTTGCGCAGGGCCTGGATCTCGGTAATGGCCTTCTGGAGCGACTCCTTCGTACGGGCCATGCCGACGTTCTCCCACATGATGTGGCCGAGCTTCTTGTGGATGTCGTCCACGGACTGCTTGCCTTGGATGGCCATGAGCTTGGCGATCTTGGCGCGCACGCCCTTTTCGGCCTCGTCGAAGGCCTTCGTGTCGGTCTTCACCTTCGGAGCCTGGATCTTGTGCGAGAGATAGTCGCCGATCGTGTAGGGCAGTACGAAATAGCCGTCGGCCAGACCCTGCATCAGGGCCGAAGCGCCCAGACGGTTGGCACCGTGATCCGAGAAGTTGGCCTCGCCGATGGCGTACAGGCCCGGGATCGTGGTCATCAGGTTGTAGTCCACCCAGATGCCGCCCATCGTGTAGTGCACGGCGGGGAAGATCTGCATCGGCTGCTCGTAGGGGCTTACGTCGGTGATCTCCTCGTACATGTCGAAGAGGTTGCCGTAACGCTGCTTGATGATGTCCTTTCCGAGGCGTTCGATGGCGGTCTTGAAGTCGAGGAATACGGCCAGACCCGTCTCGTTCACGCCGTATCCGGCGTCGCAGCGCTCCTTGGCGGCACGCGAAGCCACGTCGCGCGGCACGAGGTTACCGAAGGCCGGATAGCGGCGCTCCAGATAGTAGTCGCGGTCCTCTTCGGCGATGTCCGACGGTTTCTTGGCACCCGAGCGGATTGCCTTGACGTCCTCGAGCTTCTTGGGAACCCAGATACGGCCGTCGTTACGCAGCGACTCCGACATGAGGGTCAGTTTCGACTGCTGGTCGCCGTGTACGGGGATACAGGTGGGGTGGATCTGCGTGAAGCAGGGGTTGGCGAATCCGGCGCCCTTGCGGTAGCACTGGAAAGCGGCCGAACCGTTCGATGCCATGGCGTTCGTCGAGAGGAAGAAGACGTTGCCGTAACCGCCGGTAGCGATGACGACGGCGTGTGCGCCGTGGCGCTCGATCTCACCCGTTACGAGGTTGCGGGCGATGATACCGCGGGCCTCGCCGTCCTCGATGACGATGTCGAGCATCTCATGACGCGGATAGCTCTTTACCGAGCCTGCTGCGATCTCCTTGTTGAGGGCGGCATAGGCGCCGAGCAGCAGCTGCTGTCCGGTCTGGCCGCGGGCATAGAAGGTACGCGAAACCTGCGCACCGCCGAACGAACGGTTGGCCAGCAGACCGCCGTACTCGCGGGCAAAGGGCACACCCTGTGCGACGCACTGGTCGATGATGAGGTTCGAAACCTCGGCCAGACGGTATACGTTGGCTTCGCGGGCGCGGTAGTCGCCGCCCTTGATCGTGTCGTAGAACAGACGATATACCGAGTCGTTGTCGTTCTGGTAGTTCTTTGCTGCGTTGATACCTCCCTGAGCTGCGATCGAGTGGGCGCGGCGGGGCGAATCCTGGATGCAGAAGACCTTGACGTTGTAGCCCAGTTCGCCGAGCGAAGCGGCTGCGGAGGCGCCTCCCAGACCGGTTCCGACGATGATGATGTCGAGCTTGCGCTTGTTTGCGGGGCTTACGACCTTGATAGCTGCCTTGTGGTTGCTCCACTTCTCGGCGAGGGCACCGGCAGGAATTTTAGCATCTAATTTTAAAGCCATATCGTTTGTGTGTTTATTGTTCTACGAATTGATTAGCAGGCGCCTGCGATGCAGGGACAGAAGAAGTAGACGAGCACCACGGCGGCAAATCCGAGGAATACGATCGTCGCCACGATGTTGGCGATGCACTTCAGACGGGGGTACCAGGTATCGTTGGCCCAGCCCACGGTCTGGAACATCGACCACACGCCGTGCGTGAGGTGGAACCACAGGGCGGCGAACCAGATGAGGTAGAGTACGACGTAGTACCACTGCGAGAAGGTGTAGGCGATCAGTGCGGCGCCGTCGGTTACGGCCAGCCCCAGCGAGTTGGTGTGTCCGCCCAAGATCTCGACGAGCTGCATCTTCGCCCAGAAGTTGTAGAGGTGGAGTGCCATGCCCAGCAGTACGATCACACCCAGAACGAGCATGTTTTTCGAGGCCCAGGCCACACCGGGCTCCTGGACGGTTACGGCATAGCGCTGCGAGCCGCGTGCGCGGTAGTTGTTCAGCGTAAGAATGATGGCGTAGATGAAGTGCACCACGACGCCCAGCGCCAGAACGACCGTACCGGCCAGTGCGTACCAGTTGGCACCCAGGAATTCGCAGATCATGTTGTACCCTTCGGGAGAGATGATCGCCGTTACGTTCATCGACATGTGGAAGAGGATGAAGAGCACGAGGAAGCAACCCGTTACGCTCATTACTAACTTCTTGCCAAGCGAGGAATTAGATAGAAAACAGCTCATAATGGTTTAAATTTGTTATTTTTGTTAATGATTTGTGTTTCCGTTCCGCAAAGATAGCCATTGTTTGCGTAATAACAATAGAAACGAACGGGAATTTTGCGATTGAAAACAGGGATTTATGACGAAAAACGAACTGCGCCGGGAGATGAAGCGGCGCAATCTCTCGCTGACGGCCGGCGAGCGTGCGAAGAAGTCGCGGCGGATCTTTTCCCGGGTGGAGCGGCTGCCCGCATTTGCGGCCGCCCGGACGGTGGCTTTTTTCTGTGCGCTGGGCGATGAGCCCGAGACGCTTCCGGCGCTCGAACGGTGGCGGGGCCTGGGCAAACGGATCGTCGTGCCGCGTGTCGAGGGCGAGCGGATGGCGTTTTTCGAATATATCTCCGAAACGCTGTGCGCCGGAGCTTTCGGTATCTGCGAACCGGGCGCCGGGGCCGGGCTCTGCTCTCCGGCGGAGATCGATTTTGTCGTGGTTCCCGGCACGGCCTTTTCCCCGCAGGGGGCGCGCATGGGCCGCGGCCGCGGATATTACGACCGCTATCTGTCGCAACGGGAGTTCCGGGGTGTGAAGGTGGGGGTGTGCTATGCCCACCAGCTTGTCGAAACGCTCCCCGTCGAGCCGCACGACGTGGCGATGGATTGTGTCGTAACGGAGTGCGCGACGTATGTCCCGGGACAGGATGCCTCCTCTCCGCGCTGATCCCGCTCGCTCCCGACACATATAAGAAATATTTGTTACTTTTGCAACACTTATGGCCGCATCCGAAAAATCCGATCTGAAGGAGCAGGTCGCCCTGTTGCCCTTGTCCCCCGGCGTCTACCAGTTCGTGGACCGCAACGGGACGATCATCTACGTCGGCAAGGCGAAGAGCCTGCGCAAGCGGGTCTCCTCCTATTTCGTGCAGTCGAAAGAGCACAGCGCCAAGGTGCGGGTCATGGTGCGGCAGATCGTCGAGATCCGCCATATCGTCGTCGGCAGCGAAACGGATGCCCTGCTGCTGGAAAATTCGCTTATCAAGAGCCTGCAGCCCCGTTACAATATCCTGCTCAAGGACGACAAGAGCTATCCGTGGATCGTCGTGCGCCGGGAACCTTTCCCGCGCGTGCAGTCCACGCGCCAGGTCGTGCGCGACGGGTCGCAGTACTTCGGTCCCTACGGTTCGGTGATGATGCAGCACAGCGTGCTGGACTTCATCCGCGAGGTGGTGCCGCTGCGGACCTGCAAACTGAACCTTTCGCCCGAGCAGATCGCCCGCGGACGTTATACGGTCTGCCTGCAGTACCATCTGGGCAACTGCAAAGGCCCCTGCATCGGAGCGCAGAGCGAGGAGGAGTACGCCAAGCAGGTCGGCATGGTCGTCTCCGTATTGCGCGGCGATCTGCGTCCCGTACGTCGTTACCTTGAGGGGGAGATGGAGCGGGCGGCTTCGGAGTTGCGTTTCGAGGCGGCGCAGCGCTACAAGCAACGGCTCGATGCGCTGGATCACTATGCCGGCAAGTCGGTGATCGTCAGTGCGAAAATTACCGATGTCGATGTCTTCTCGCTGCTTCCGGACGACGACGTGGCCTGGTGCAATTTCGTGCGTATCCGCCACGGCTCGATCATCGGGGTCTCGACGGTGAAACTCTCGACGGGCGTCGATGCCGACGAGCGCGACATGCTTACGCTGGCGATCCAGCATATCGTCGAGCATGTGGCCGGCGGCGAACTGGCCCATGAGGTGATCGTTCCCGTGTTGCCTTCGACGATGTTGCTCTTCGACGGCGTTACTTTTACGGTCCCCAAGCGGGGTGAGAAGCTCGATCTGCTGGAGTTTTCGCGCAAGAGTGCCCGGATCTACCGTGCCGAGCAGCTCAAAAATCTCGAGATCCGCAATCCCGAACGGCACACCGAGCGGCTGATGAATGCCCTGCAGCAGGAGCTGCGCCTCGACCGGCCGCCGCGCCATATCGAGTGCTTCGACAACTCGAACCTTCAGGGAAGCCATCCCGTGGCTTCGTGCGTCGTGTTCCGCGACGGCAAGCCTTCGCGCAAGGAGTATCGCCACTTCAATATCAAGACGGTCGAAGGCCCCGATGACTACGCGTCGATGCGCGAGGTGGTCTACCGTCGTTACAGCCGTCTGCAGGCCGAGGGTGCCGAGATGCCCGATCTGGTGATCGCCGACGGTGGCAAGGGGCAGATGGGTGTGATCCACGAGGTGCTGAAGGCCTTGGGTCTTGACATCCCGATTGCCGGACTGGCCAAGGATGACCGCCACCGTACGGCGGAACTCTATTGCGGTTATCCGCCTCTGCTGGTAGGGATGCGGCCTACCTCGCCGTTGTTTCACTTCCTGACAAGCATCCAGGACGAGGTGCACCGCTTTGCCGTTTCGTTCCACCGCCAGAAGCGGAGCAAGGATTTTATTCATAGTGAACTGGAGCGTATTGAGGGGATCGGTGCCAAAACGATCGAGACGCTGTTGCGGCATTTCCGGTCGGTCGAGAAGGTGCGGGCGGCCAATATCGAGGAGTTGGCGGCGCTTGTCGGCCCGTCGCGGGCGAAAAAAATCCGGGACTATTTCGAAAAGTAACCGAATTTTTTGAAAAATAACGAAATTGCCCTATCTTTGTCGTCCCGATTCACTGCTGTGCAGCATGAGCCCGGATGGCGGAATCGGTAGACGCGTTGGTCTCAAACACCAATGACAGCAATGTCGTGCCGGTTCGACCCCGGCTCCGGGTACCAGTAAAATCGCTTAATTTGTTGATACAGACTGATTAAGCGATTTTTTATTTTTTGGATTTTCCCCACATTTTCCCCACACGTGCTGAAATGTTCGTTAAATCTAGTTTTGATAGTTGATAATATGGAATAATAGTTGGCTTAATCTATTCTATGC
>ERZ1664517.20-NODE-20-length-26529-cov-6.275176_pt1 | contig 26529 bp, 25 predicted proteins | sample MGYA00575328_ERZ1664517 | MGnify/ENA primary metagenome ERZ1664517 (study PRJEB40874, sample SAMEA4040738) | Gallus gallus | biome: gut; material: content | place: India | collected 2016-01-01 | study: EMG produced TPA metagenomics assembly of PRJEB14491 data set... | reverse complement strand
AAGAGACGGGGGTCGGTAACCACCTCGAGGAAGGCGTTGCCGAAGAGGGCCTTGTCGAAGGCCAGCTTGTTGAGCAGCTGCCGGAGGCTCTCGCCCTCGCCGTTCACGCGGCGGATGAAGGCCGCGAGCTGCGGCTCGTGCTCCCCGTCGCAGGTGAAGCCCTTGCCGGAGATGTAGTCGGCCTTGTCGTTGATGATCCGGCGGTGGGTCGTCGAGCGGCGCGCCATCAGGGCCAGCGCCATCGGAAAGAGGTTGTCGTCGCCCCACCGCCAGAAGGCGTCGCTCTCGACGCGCGTCGTCCCGAACGAGATGTAGGGATCCGTACGGTTGGCGACGCCGATCGCCGGTCTGAATTTTTTCGCTTTGTCCATATCGCGGATTCTCTTGCCGGGGGCCGCCCGCCACGCGGGTGCGGGCGGTCCCGAAGGCGGTTTACTGTTTGTAGAAGTAGGTGATCAGGCTCTCGTCGAGGATGCCGCAGCCGGCCATGAAGACCGCACGCTGGCGGTTCTCCATCTCGTCGGGGTTGTACCACATGCGCACCTCGTTGCCGGGCATGTCGGCCGTATTGACCGCCAGTACGAGGTTGCGACGGTCCGTGAGCATGCAGAACGACTTGTGGAACGAGGTTCCGGTCAGGTAGCTGCCCAGGCGCACGTCGATGATCGGGATGCCGTGGTAGGCGAGCGTCTTGCGGCCGTTCACCGCATCGACATAGGCCGCGTCGGCGCCCTTCGCGTCGAGGTACTTCTCGTAGAGATGGCAGATGTCCGAGGTTACGAAGTAGGCGAGCTGGCCGTCGGCCTTGAGGTCCTGCGTGCGGGTCGAGGCCTGGGTCCACAGTCCGTCGAAGAGCTCGACGACCTTCTCGGGCGAGGTCAGGTCGGCATCCGCGTAGGTCTCGTTGTAGATCTCCTCGGAGGATACCTTGGCGTTGATGAGCTTCAGGAAGCCGTCGAAGGTGTTGTAGCCCGTACCGGCGGAGGTATCGCCCACCCACATCGTCGCGCGCAGGTTCTCGGCCAGCGCCTGGCGGAAGAGGGCCGTCTCGGCCTTCTCGAGGTCGGTGCCCGAGAGGTCGTCCATGTGGACGTTGGTGATCGCCGAGATCTTCTCGTAGACCATCGAGAAGTAGTCGGCCGCCGAGAAGCCCATCTCGGCCTTCACGCGCTTGAGGTCGATCTCGCGCTCGATCTTCGTGGCCGCGTCGCCGCCCGACCAGCCGGCCGCGGAGTACTTCTGGAGGATGTTGCGCTGGCCGTCCCACAGCTGGACGTGCGTGGGCGTCGGCATGTTGTAGAGGACGCGCACGCCCAGATCCTGGGCCGACACGCCGGTCAGCATCGGACGGAAGAAGACGTTCTCGAGATCCGCGCCGGTGTACTGCTTGGCATTTTCAAGGTAAATCATGGTTGTGAAAGTTTTTTAAGAGATTTGTGGATTTTGTCGGTTTCGCCGTCCGGGAAGCTCCCGGGCGGCTTTTTTATCAGCTGTGGAAGCACTTGGCGTCCTCGGCGTAGGCCCGTTCGTTGGCCGAGCGCATCGCCTCGCCGTAGGAGGGATCCTCGCAGGGCTCCGTGCGCGTAGGCGCCACACGCTCCCGGGCCGCCTCGGCCGCCGATATCGAGCGGCGGCGCAGTTCGGCCTCGTCGGAGGCGAAGTGCAGGACGTTGCGATCCTCGGGGAGCTCCTCCTCGGCGCGCAGCCCGAGCCCTTCAAGCAGGCGGTTCCAGCCGCGCGAGAGGTTCTTCGCCAGTCCCGGAGCCGGGCTCTCCGCCGCCTCGATCACGCGGTCGGCCAGTCCGGCGATCACGGCCTCCGCGGGCGAGAGCCAGCGGCCGTTGCCGTGGTTTTCGGCCATCAGGCGCTCGAACTCCTCGACGGGGCGTCCCGAGCGGGCGGCGTAGACTCCGGCGATGCGGGCGTCGGTCTGACGGAGCAGTTCGAGGCGCTCCTCGAGCTCCGCGGCGTTGCCCTCGGTCGAGCACATCGCCCGGTGGATCAGGTAGAGGGCGTTGGCCGAGATTTCGCGGCATCCCGCCGAGGCCGCCTGGGCGATGATCGTCGCCGCCGAGGCCGTGTAGCCGTAGCAGCGGGTCGTGATGCGGGCCCCGAGCGAGCGCAGGGCGTCGTGGATGAGCAGCGCGTCGTTCACGTCGCCGCCCGTCGAGCGGATCTCGACCACCACCTCCGGGGCCTCGATCTCCGAGATGCGGCGCACCGCGTCGCGGAACTTCTCGTAGGTCGCCACCCGGGCATCCGGCTCCTCGAACTGCCACTCCTCGGGAACGCCGATCGTCCCTTCGATCTCGATCGTGCAGCTGCCGGCCTTGTCTTTGATTTGGATTTCCGATTTCATGATTCAGTGTTTGAAAGTGTTGTAAAAAACGGTCCGTACCTTTTCGTAGGAACAGCAGAAGATATCCGACACGACGTGCATCGCCTCGCAGCGCCGCATGCCCTCCCGTTCGAGGCGGTGCACCTCCTCCCGGATCGCCAGCTGTTCGCAGCCGCGGCGCGAGAGAACCCCCAGCTCCAGGAGGCGCTCCACGGCCCGGGCGGCCGTCAGTCCCTCGATCTCGCGGCGGGCGGTCTCGGCCAGTATCGTATCGATGCGTGTCATAGGGCGTCCTCCTCCAGCCGGTCGAATTCACAGCGCGCCAGCCCCTGCGCCGGGTCGTACTTGCCCACGCTCCGCAGCAGGGCCCTCACCACACCGCGGCCCGTGTCGATGCGGAAGACCGAGCGGATGTCGGGACCGCCGGTGCCGGGTGCGAAAAGCGCGGCATACTCTCCGGGGGCGATGCGCAGCGTGAGGGTGATGCGCTCGCGGAGCGCCTCGCGCCGCGTCTGACGGTCGTAGTAGCGGTGAAGCCCCTGTGCGCCGTCGCGGTCCTCGAAGCAGAGCGTGAAGGGCTCCGCCGCGTCGTCGCCCGCGAAGTGGAAGGCCACGAGCGGATAGGAGGCCTCGTCCGAGGGGTATCCCCACCGCTCGCCATCGGGCAGGGGGTGCATCCCGACGTAGCGGACGATGCGCGGCGAGAAGTTCGTGCCGTCCTCCTCCAGGTCGTCGCGGTCGCCGACCTCGGGCAGCAGCGCCGAAGGGGCATTGAGGTAGTGGCCCACGGAGTCGATCGTCGGGTAGAAGAGCGGGTTGCGGATCGTCTGCTCGCCCTGCAGGGCCGCCGTCGAGGTGCAGTCGGCGCTCCAGGCCCCGAAGGTGCCGCCGTTCTCCGCGTCGTAACGGTTCACGGCGCCGTCGCCCTCCCGGTAGCACCACGTCCGCCGTTCGTGGATGTCGAAGGCATGGTCGCGGCGCTCGACGCCCTGCGAGAAGTCCGTGCGGGCGCTCCAGTCCGCCTCGGGGCCCGCACCGAAGAGGTCGTCGGACGGCTCGATCCAGACCCGTTTGGCCGCCTCCTCGGTGTAGAAGCGCAGGTTGAACATCTGCGCGAGGGCCTCGAGCAGCTCGACCTGCCGGATGCGGTGCTGCGCGACGTCGGCAAAACGGATCTGTTCGCCGAAACCCGGCCCGGAGAGAAAGCGCGGCGTGAGCGAACAGCTCTTGTCCAGTTCGAGGCGCATCCCCTCCTCGGCCCCGGCGAAATAGATCTGGTCGAAATACTTGGGCGACGAGGGGCCGAGGCGTTCGGAGGCCGTGCGCATCCGCAGCTCGACGGTCGTCTCGCCCGTCTCGCCGATGTAGCCGGCGTAGAGGGCCCAGTCGCCCGTGTAGCTTGTCCAGGACGACCCTTCGAGGATCTCCAGCACGGGGTCGGAGAAGCTCCCCGAGGACGGCGTGGAGACCAGCGTCGAGCGCACCGCGAACTGTGCCCAGTCGGAGAGCAGGCCGTTCTGGCGGTAGCGCAGACGGTAGCTGGCGCCGTCGCGGTGGTCGAAGACGACGATCCGGTAGGAGAAGTTCGCGCGGAGCGAGCCGCGCAGATCCTCGTAGCGGTTAGCCAGCGTGAAGGAGAACTCCGAGCCGGGCCCGAAGTAGATCGTGTCGAAGCCGGTCAGGCGCGTCCGCGAGAGGATCCGGTGGGCGGTGGTGTACTTGAGGTAGTATTCGAAGCCGACGCTCGTCTCGACGAGGGGCGTGAAGCAGATCCGCTTGCCGTCGAGGGCGAAGCAGCCGCCGTTGTTGTAGAGCCCCTCGACCGGTGCGCCGTCCGCATCGACGCTCTGCGGCGTGGCCGTCTCGACGATGTTGCCCACGGAGTTGAGCACACTCAACGGATTGGCAATCACCTTGCCGACCTCGTTGGCCGTCGCCGAGGCGGTGGAGAGCCTCCGGGCCAGGAAGCCCATGCGGGCCTCGGCCGCCGCGGTGTCCCGCGAGGAGTAGGCGCCGCTCATGTAGAGAGAGCGGAAGAAGTCCGAAGCGAGGAAGCGGCTCTCGATGCGGTAGCCGGCCTCGGCGAAGATCCGCTCGACGAGCGTCGCGACATGCAGGAAGGGGTGGTAGTCGTCCGTCGAGAGGAGCCGCTCGTTGGGCAGCAGGTCGGTCGGGCTGGCCGACCGGGGGTATTCGTCGCGGTGGACGGGGAAGAAGCGCACGGGGGTCGCGGCCGTCCAGCTGCTGCAGATCTCCGTGGGCGTGAGCAGCGCCGTGTAGTCGATGCCCAGCGTGTTGAACATCCTCAGCGAAGCGTTCGCCGCCCAGCCGGCCCCGCCGTATCCGATCTCCAGCTCGTAGCCCTCGTCCGAAGCCGCCAGCAGGCGGACCCGGCCGCGGAAGAGCTCGGCGCCGCCCTCCGTGAGGCAGGCCTCGTGCGCCGCGTCGTTGAATTTCGCGAGGGTGTGCAGCTCGCGGGCAAAGCCCGTCGCCTCGTCGTTGCGGGGCGTCGCGGGGATCGTGATCTTCCACTTGCGTCCGTCGCGGCAGGCCTCGATGTCGGCCGTCTGCGCCGCATCCCAGGCCGGAAGGAGCAGCCGCTCCGTACCCAGATCACAGGATTTGTTGTCGATCGTCAGTTCCATGTCATGGCGGTGTTTTTTTCGTCGCGGATATTGCTTTTGAGGCAGCAGAGGTTCCCCCGGCGGCGGACGACCGCCTCGTCGGTCGCCACGTCGATCGGCATGCACTCCTGCTCGCCGACGACCCACACCTCGGGCGACTCGACCAGCTCGGCCAGTGCCGTGAGCACCGCCTCGGTCTCGTAGGCCGAGACGAGCGTGCGCGTCGCCTCGCGGCGGCGGGGCACCGCAACCAGCCCCTCGGGTCCCTCGGCGCGGAGCTTCTCGACCTGCACGGTCGTCGTCCGCACGACGGGGAAGCTGTACTGCTCGACCGAGCCGGCGCTGCTGCGCCACGCCACGCGCACGGCCTGCTCGGCGGCCGGCACGACGGTGTATTCGACCGTGGCGATCCCGTCGATCTCGACCGTCAGCGTGTCGGCCCCGGGGAAGTCGCGCGTGTCGAGGACGAAGAGCACCGGACCCTTCAGAAAGGCGGAGTAGCTCTGAGCCGTCATCGTGTCGGCCGAGCGGGCCGTAACGGTGGCCTTGACCGTTCCGGAGTCCGGGGCGAGGAGCGTCAGTTCGTCGCGCGCTCCCTCGGGGATGAGACGTTGGAGGGGGAGGGTTGTCAGCAGGGCCGGGGCCGCCACCTGCGTGCGGCCGGCCAGGAAGGTGCGTTCGGGCGCCGTCGCCGCAGCCCCGTCGGGGAGGGTTCCCGAGGGTCCGACGGCCACCGTGGCCGTAACCGTGCGGCCCGTGGCGGCGTAGAATCCCGTGTCGCTCACCACGGGCAGAAAATGCAGTGCGCGGCGCAGGAAGGGGGCGGCATCGAAACGGGCCGCGGCACTGGCGACGAAGCGCAACGTGCCGTAAAGCGTCGAGCCGCTCCGGTCGGCAATGCGGATGTCGAGGTCTTCGGCCGCGGAGTGCTCCACGGCGTAGAGCACCTCGGCGCCGAGCGGCGCATACTGGGACGGAATCTGTGAGAAGGTCATGGAATAAGGGGTTTTTGGAGAATCCGGGGTTGCGACGGACACCGCCCGGTGCCGGGGGCAGCCGCCCGCCTGCGGGATGGATGAAAAGGGGCGCAGAAGACCCGGGGGTGAAAGGAATACGACGGCAGAGCTGCGAGCTGCGGACGAAGCCGCGGGGCGGGGAATCCCCCGACGGCGGGCCGGGGTGTTGAAAAGTCCGTGGATAAACCGTGGATAAAATGTGAATGGATATGTATAAATCTGCACAACCCGCTGGTACCGAATGGTCTCCGATTGTTGATAAGCGCCCCCGGCGGGGCTGTACGGGTGTGGATTCCGGAGGCAAATATACGACACGGCGACCCCCTTTGTCAAGAGGCCGGCGCATTTTTTCCACGAAAAATGGAAAAGCGCGCCCGGGAATTCGCCGAAAGGGGTTATCTTTGTTACCGGAAAACGAAAACCCAATGAAATCCGTCATGAAACATCTGATTCTCCTCTGCGCCGCCCTCGTCGGCGCCGCGACCGCCTCGGCCCAGAAGTGGGAGGGGCTGGCCGACACGCCCCCGATGGGGTGGAACTCCTGGAACAAGTTCGGCTGCAACATCGACGAGCGGATGATCCGCGAGATGGCCGACGCGCTGGTCGATACGGGCCTCGCGGAGGCGGGCTACGTCTACATCAACCTCGACGACTGCTGGCACGCCCCGGAGCGCGACGCCGACGGATTCCCGCAGTGCGACACGACGCGTTTCCCGAGCGGCATGAAGGCCCTTGCGGACTACGTCCATGCAAAAGGGCTCAAACTGGGCATCTACTCCGACGCCGGATGGACGACCTGCGCCGGACGTTTCGGCAGCCTCGGTCACGAGTACCAGGATGCCCTGCAGTACGCCCGCTGGGGCATCGACTACCTGAAATACGACTGGTGCAACACCGCGGACATCAATCCCAAGGGGGCCTATACGCTCATGCGCGAGGCGCTGCGCGCCGCCGGGCGCCCGATCCTCTTTTCGATCTGCGAGTGGGGTTCGAACAAGCCCTGGGAGTGGGCTCCCGAAATCGGCCACATGTGGCGCACGACGGGCGACATCGGTCTCTCGTTCTCCGACCCGGAGGTCTTCGAGGGTCCGTGGAAACCCCGCACGGTGCTGCAGAACGTCGATACGAACGCCCCGCTGCGCCGCTACGCCGGCCCGGGCCACTGGAACGACCCCGACATGCTCGAGGTGGGCAACGGCATGACGGTCAATCAGGACCGCGCGCACTTCACGCTCTGGTGCATGATGGCCGCGCCGCTGATCCTGGGCAACGACCTGCGCACGATGACCGACGAGACGGCGGCGATCCTCACCGACCGCGAGGTGATCGCCATCGACCAGGATCCGCTGGGCGTGCAGGGGCTGCGCTACGCCACCGACAACGGCATCGAGATCTGGTTCAAGCCCCTCGCCGACGGCGACTGGGCCTTCTGCCTCTTCAACCGCACGCACGAGGAGCGCACCTACGAGATCGACTGGCAGCTCTACTGCTTCACCGACACGGAGGTCTCGCAGCGCTCCACGGACTTCGACCGCATCGTCTACGAGGGCCGCGACCTGTGGAACGGCGGCAAGAGCTTCCGCACGGACCGTCCGCGCAGCGTGGTCATCCCGGCCGAGGATGTCGTCCTCTACCGTCTGAAACCCGTCGCCGGGCGCTGATTCCGGCGGAAGGGGAAGGGCGCAAAACGCCAATCCGGCAAGGTCCCGCCGCCAAACGGCCGGCATACAGCGCCGATCCGGCAAGGACGCCTGCCGGGCGCCGTATCCGCCCCGCCGGATATTCCGAAATACACCCCGGAGCCTGCAGGCCCCGGGGTTTCTGCGTCCGGGAGAGAGGGATTCCGCCCCGTCCGGAAAGCGGGGAATCGCCCTGCGGAGGCGAAAAAACGGAAAATTTTACGGCAATATGGATTTTCGGGTGCCGTTTTTCGAGAATTAAGCGTATCTTTGTGGTCGGAACCAACAGTCTTACCCCGTATGGATGATGGTCATAGTACCCCGTATAGCCGCCGTGTCGTGCCTCAGCACGACGCCATTCATCTATGGTATCCGGCACGAAGGTAACCTTCGCGCCGAGTTGCTGTTGTCCGATCCCGACACCGTCATCCAGGATTTTCTCGAACGCAGGGCCGACATCGCCCTGATCCCCTTCACGGCCATGCCGCTGCTCGCCGACGCGCGCACCGTCACGGAGTATTGCGTCGGAGGCGTCGCGGCCGAGCGCGAGGCGCTGCTTGCGAGCGACGACCCGCTGGTCGGCATCTGGAAGGAGCAGTGCGGCGAGCTGCCCTTCGCCTTTGCGGTGTGGGTGGCCCACGCCGATACGGACCCCGACACGATCGAGGCGCTGCAGTACGCGCTGACCTACGGGCTCGAACGCGGTTACGAGGCGATGATGGAGGCGGCTCCGGAGCTCGACCCGCTGCGGGCCTGCGAGGTACTGTCGGGCTTCGACTACATCTTCGACAACGAAAAGAACCAGGCGCTCCAGCAGTTCTGGGACTCCGGCATCAAGGTCGCTCCCCGGGCGAATCCCGGCTGAAGAGGTTAGCGGGCCCGGCCCGCCTCTCTCATGCTCACGGATTCGAGAACCTTACAGAGAGCGATTTATGATTACGATTTACCTCAAACAGTACAACAAGATCATCCGCAATGCCGACACCCGGCTCTTCGACGAGCTGGGCTACGACGACATTCTGTGGATCGACATGCTCTCGCCGACGATCAAGGAGCAGAAAGCCGTCGAGAACTTCATGGAGATCAGCCTCCAGACCCGCCAGCAGGTCGAGGAGATCGAATCGACCTCGAAATACTCCGAGAACGAGAACGCGATCATCTCCAACTCGAACTTCTTCATCCCCACGGGCGACTCGTTCATCGTCGAGCCCGTGTCGTTCATCATCTCCAACGAGGGCGTGCTGGTCTCGGTGCGCAACGCCGAGTTCCGGACCTTCCGCGAGACGGAGAAACGCCTGCAGATGAACTACCGCAGCTACTCGACGGGCTACCACCTGTTCATCTCGCTGCTCGAGGTGCGCATCGACTTCGACGCCGACCTCGTGGAGCTCATCGCCAAGCAGGTCGGGGCCCTCTCGAAGGACATCAACTCGGAGGATTCGATCGACAAGGAGGTGCTGCACCGCATCAGCGCCCTGCAGGAGAGCACGATGTCGCTGCGCGAGAACATCTTCGACCGCCAGCGCGTCCTCTCGGGCATCCTGCGCTCGGAACGCTTCCCGAACGACATCTACCCGCGCCTGCAGCTGATGATCAAGGACGTCAATTCGCTCATCAACCACGCCGACTTCAGCTTCCAGCGACTCGACTACATCCAGGACGCCGCGCTGGGTCTGATCAACATCGAGCAGACCGGCATCGTCAAGATCTTCTCGGTGGCGGCCGTGATCTTCATGCCCGCGACGCTCATCGCCTCGATCTACGGCATGAACTTCAAGGCGATGCCCGAGCTGGACTGGCACCTCACGCTCTCGAACGGGATGGTCATCCCGCTGGGCTACCTCTTCGCCATCGCGCTGATGATCATCTGCTCGGTGCTCACGATCTGGTTCTTCCGCTACAAGAAGTGGCTCTGACCGGTGAAGGGTTGTCCGTCCGGCAGCGGTTTCCCCCCCCCGAAAGCCCCCGAATTTCCCCGCGGGGGCTTCTTTCTTTGAAAGAAGGGCCGCCCGACAGGGCATTTTTCCGGCAAAATTTGTATCTTTGCTGCCTGTAACCCTGCACCATGCTCGAAAAACTGGCCAAACAGACCGCCATCTACGGCATCAGCACCATCGTCGTGCGCTTCCTGAGCTACCTGCTCACGCCCTACTATACCCGGATCTTCGGGCAGGAGACCTACGGAATCGTTACCGACGTCTACGCGCTGATCCCGCTGGCGCTGACGCTGCTGACCATGGGCATGGAGTCGAGCTACTTCCGCTTCTCGGCCAAGGCCGAGGAGGCCGGGGGCGACGTGCGGGGCACCAAGCGGCGGCTCTTCGCCACGACGTGGGGCGCCACGTCGCTCGCCGCCGCGCTCTTCTTCGCCGCAATCCTCCTCTTTCGCGACACGGTGGCCCGCGCCATGGGCGAGGCCTACGTCGCCCATCCCGAATACATCGTCTGGGTGGGGCTCATCATCCTCTTCGACGTCTCGGCCTGCATTCCCTTCTCGCGGCTGCGCGAACAGGGCCGCTCGATGACCTTCGTGGGGCTCAAGGCCCTCAACGTCGTGCTGAACGTCGTGCTGGCCGTGGCCTTCGGCGCCGCGGGGCTCTTCCGCACGGAGTTCGGCGTGGGCTGGGTCTTCGTGGCCAACCTCGCCGCAAGCGTCGTAACGTGGGCGGCGATCCTCGCAACCACCGACCGCACGCTGCCGCGCATCGACGGCCGCCTGCTGCGCGCCGTCTTCGCCTACTCGCTGCCGCTGCTCGTCGGCGGCCTGGCCGGCACGGCCAACGAGTTCATCGACCGCCAGCTCATCAAGTACCTCGTGCCCGCGGGGGCCATGGCCCAGCTGGGCGTCTACGGCGCCATCACGAAGATCGCCGTGGTGATGATGCTCTTCTACCAGATGTACCGCCTGGCGGCCGAGCCCTTCTTCCTCTCGAACTTCCGCAAGGAGGAGTTCGTGGCGATGAACGCCGCGGCGCTGAAATACTACGTCATGGCCTCGATGCTCATCTTCCTGGGCATCGCGCTCTTCCGCGACCTGTTCGCCCTGATCGTCGGACGCGACTTCCGCGAGGGCATCTTCATCCTCCCGGTGGTGCTCGGGGCCAATGTCCTCACGGGCGTCTGGCTCAACCTCTCGTTCTGGTACAAGCGCGAGGAGCGCACCTCGCTGGCGATCGTCGTAACGGGCACGGGCCTCGTGGCCATCCTGCTCTTCGGCTTCGCGCTCATCCCCCGCTGGGGCTACTACGGCGCGGCGTGGGCCCGCCTGGCCAGCGAGACGGCGATGGTCGCCGTGAGCTGGTGGCTCAACCGCCGCTTCTTCCCCACGCCCTACGACTGGCGCCGCATGGGCGAATACGTCGCCGTGGCGCTGGCCGTCTTCGCCGCCTCGGAGGCCGTGGCCTCCCGCGCGGACAATATGTTCATCGGCTATACGTTCAACATAATAGCACTTGCGGCCTACGTCGCCTACCTGGTCCGACGCGAAAGGATCGACCTGCGGGCGATGATGCGGGCCGTGCTGAAACGTTCATAACCCCCAACCGAAAGAAGAGACCATGCGTTTTGCCGACATAACGGGACAGGAGGAGCTCAAGCGTCATCTGGCGCGGACCGTCGATACGGGCCGCGTGAGCCACGCGCAGCTCTTCACGGGCGCCGCGGGCTACGGGGCGCTGCCGCTGGCCGTGGCCTATGTGCAGTACCTCTGCTGCCGCCACCACCGCAACGGGGATTCGTGCGGCGAATGCCCCGACTGCCGGCAGATCGCGGCCCTCGCGCACCCCGACCTGCATCTGGTCTTCCCGGTGAACAAACAGGGCAAGAAGTCGGGCGAGGCGGTGCGCAGCGACGAGTTCCTGCCGCTCTTCCGCGAACTCTTCGCCGAGCGCGGCGGCTGCTTCACGCCGCAGGAGTGGTACGACCGCCTCGACCTGGGCAAGACGCTCAAGGGCATGATCTCGGCGCGCGAGGCCGACGAGATCATCCGCAAGCTCTCGTTCAAGAGCTTCGAAGCCGAGTACAAGACGGTGCTCGTCTGGCTGCCCGAGACGATGAACGAGGAGGCGGCGAACAAGATCCTCAAGATCCTCGAGGAGCCGTGGGAGCGCACGCTCTTCCTGCTGGTTTCGGAGCATCCCGAGCGGCTGCTGCCGACGATCCTCTCGCGCACGCAGGAGGTCGCCGTGCCGCGCATCGCGACGGAGGTGCTGGAGGCCGAGGCACGCGGCCGCGGCATCGCGGACCCGCTGCAGGCGCGCACGCTGGCCCGGCTGGCGGGCGGCGACCGCATCGAACTCGAACACCTGCTCTCGGGCGAGCAGGATGCCGCACGCAAGGAGTATTTCGAGCTTTTCTGCGCGCTCATGCGCCTGAGCTACAACGACAGGCACCTCGAGCTCATCGCCTGGGCCGAGGAGGCGGCGCAGCTCACGCGCGAGCAGCAGCGGGGCTTCCTGCGCGATGCGGCGCGTCTTTTGCGGGAGAGCTACATGCTGCACGCCGGGATCCGCGAGATCGGCTACCTGTGGGGCGAGGAGCTGGCCTTCTGCACGCGTTTCGCCCCCTTCGTGGGATCGCGCAACATCGAGCCGCTGATCGACCAGATCGAGAGCGCCGCGGCCCAGATCGCGCAGAACGGCAACCCAACAATCGTATTCACCCACTTCGCGCTCTCGGTGAGCAAGATGATCAAACATTTGTAGAGAGATGGCACGCGTAACACTTCTGATGGGAGGCAACAAGGGGGATGTCAAACGGACCCTGCAGACGGCACAACAGCTCGTCAATGCCCGCGTGGGCGCCGTACTGCGCTGCTCGCACCGCTACGAAAGCGAGGCCTGGGGCTTCCATGCCCCGGAACGGTTTTCGAACCAGGCCGTGGAGATCACCACCGACCTCACGCCGCACGAGGTGCTCGATGCCGTGCAGTGCATCGAGTCGGACCTGGGGCGCAACCGCGCCGCCGAGGCCGTCGAGAAGGCCGCGACGGGTGCCGCCTACGTCTCGCGGCCGATCGACATCGACATCATCTTCTACGACGACGCGGTCCTCTCGGACGAGCAGCTGACGATCCCCCACCCGCTGCTTGCCGAACGGGAGTTCGCCCTCGTCCCCCTGTGTGAAATCATGCGCATGCGCCGCCACCCCGTTACGGGTACGACCGTCGGGGAGATGCTCGACGCGCTGCGCCAAAATACGCCGGCATGAAACCGATCCGCCTCCTTACGCTCGCCGCAGCGTGCGCCGCGCTGGCGGGGTGTCTGAAGGACACTTCGCACGGCTCGACGACCTACATCCTCAAACCGCTGCAGCAGAACCTCTCGACCGACCCCAACGAGCCGCTCGAGGGGGTCCTGACCCACGCCTTCGACGCCGACACGACCCGCTACACGGTCGCCTCGTACGACGACGCGCTGCAGGGCATCGCCACCTCGAAGGAGAACCCTTCGCAGCAGCTGCAGGCCGTGGCCTCCTCGACGGCCTTCGACAAGGAGGGCACGACGGGCTGGGTGCAGATGGAACTGCCCCTCTCGGAGCGGAAGATGATCCTCGCGGTCGATACCGCGCACCGCGTCTACGCCTACACGGAGCAGGAGCTCGAGAAGACGCTCCCGACGCTCTACGTTACACTGATCTTCAAGACCTGGAAGGAGGGCTTCTCCTACCAGGACGGCAACTGGAGCTTCTACAACGAGTTCTACGCGCCGCCGCAGCGCCTCGACACCTCGATCCGGCCGCTGCTGCAGACGGCCGAGGACGCCGCCGCGGAGCCCTACGGCGACCTGGGCAACCTGAAGGCCTATGCCTATGCCGTCGATACGACCGCCTGGCGCATCGCCTCCTACGACGACGCGCAGCTGGGCCGCATCACCTCGAAGAGCGACGACTCGTTCACGCGCAGCGAGCCCTCGTTCCAGGCCTATGCCGACGCGGAGTCGGGGCTCTTCACCATGCAGGTGAGCGTACCGACGCTGATGGTCGTCGTCGTGGACCGCGCCAACCGCCTCTACGCCTACTCGCAGCAGACGGTCGATCTCGAGGGGGCCGGCCCCACCTTCGAGGTGCTCTTCCGGCCGTGGCGCAACGTCTGGATCGACGTCAATGACGGCTGGCGCATCGTGAACGACGCGCTCGACCCCGCGAAGAACCCCACCACCACGCAGAACCAAACCGCCGCCGGACAATGACACTACGCAGAACCCATATCCTGAACCTGTTGCGCGGCGGCGTCGCGCTGCTCTTCGTGTCGGCCTTCCTGAGCCGCTGCGCCAGCATGATGACCCCCACGGGCGGACCGCGCGACTCGCTGCCCCCGGTGATCGTCGAGATGCTCCCGGACAACTTCACGACGAACCTCCCGACGGTGAACACCGGGAAGATCTACATCGAGTTCGACGAGTTCATCCAGATCAAGGACCAGCAGAAGGAGTTTTTCACCTCGCCGGCGATGAAGAAAAAGCCGACGATCACGCAGCGCGGCCGGGGCATCGTCATCCAGATCCGCGACACGCTGCAGCCCAACACGACCTATGCGCTCAACTTCGGCAGCGCGATCCGCGACAACAACGAGGGCAACCCGCTCTACTCGATGCGCTACGTCTTCTCGACGGGCCCCGAGATCGACTCGATGCTCCTCTCGGGCTATACGGCCGACGGCTACAAGGCCGACTCGGTGTCGAAGAGCTTCATCTGGTTCTACCCGGCCGATTCGGTCGAATACACCCCGGACTACGACTCGACGATCTTCAAGCATACGCCCGCGGTGATCGCCCGCGCCGAGACCAACGGCATCTTCATCGCGCAGAACCTCAAGCCGATACCCTACCGGGTCTACGCCATCGAGGACCGCAACGACAACCAGATGTACGAACCGGGCACCGACCAGGTGGGCTTCCTCGAGGGGACCTACAACCCGGCCGAGCTGCCCGATTTCGCCATCTGGTACGACTCGCTGCGGCGCTATGTGAGCGCGGAGCCGCAGCTCTACCTGCGCATGTTCACCGACAAGGCCTTCCGGCGGCAGCTGCTTTCGCAGAGCGAGCGGCCGCTGCAGCACAAGGCGATGCTCTACTTCGGGGCGCCGCACCCGCAGATCACCTCGCTGCGTTTCGACAGCATTCCCGCGGATCGGGTAATCATCGACCCCCAGACCGAGGGCCGCGACACGCTGGCACTGTGGTTCAACGTCCCCTCGGCGTCGCTGCCCGACACGATCAAGGGGCAGATCACCTACTTCAAGCACGACTCGGTGAACCGCCTGCAGGAGGTTACCGAGAATCTGAAACTCGCCTGGCGCCTGATCGAGACGAAGGACCAGGAGCGCGAGCGTGAGCGACTCGAACGCGAACGGCGCAAGGCCGAGGCGGCGGGCGAGGAGTGGAAGGAGCCCGAGAAGGAGAACCCCTTCGCCTACAAGATGCCCCTCTCGGGGGAGGTGAATCCCGAGAAGGACCTGACGATCGACTTCGACTACCCGCTTGCGAAGCTCGACTCGGCGGCGCTCCTGATGACCTTCAAGACGCCGGACAACCGTATCGAGGACCTTCCCGTTACGATCCGCCGCGACACGGCGCAACTGCGCCGCTGGTACATCCGTTCGGAGTGGAAGCTCGGCGGCGAATATACGCTGACGATCCCCCAGGGGGCGATCACCGACATCGCGGGCTTCTCGAACGACTCGATCGTCGGGAAGTACACGGTCTTCGACCCCGAGCAGTTCGCCACGGTGAAGATCCATGTCGCGGGGCGCAACGACGGTTCGAAATATATCATCCAGCTGCTCGACGCGAACAACGCCCTGCAGCAGGAGAAGCGCGACATCACCTCGGGCGACGTGCAGTTCAACTACGTTCCGGCGGGCGAGATCAAGTTCCGCGTCATCGAGGACCGCAACGGCAACGGACGCTGGGACACGGGCAACCTGGTGGAACGGCGGCAGCCCGAGCGGGCGGAGATCTACAAGGATCCCGCGGGCGAGGAGACCTTCGCGACGAAGACCAACTGGGAGATCGAGTTCACGATGGACATGAACCGGATCTTCGCACCCGTAACGATGAAGTCGCTCGTGCGGCTGCTCGACGAGCGCGAGACGCAGCGGCAGCAGCGCGAGGCCGAGAAACGCGCCAAGGAGCTGCTCAAGGGCGACTCCCGGCGCCAGGGGCAGCAGCAGACCACGAACGCCAACTTCGGTTCGGCGGGCAACATGTTCAGCACATTCAGATAAGATGACGACCATGCGACGACACACCCTGTATATCCTCCTCACGCTGGCGGCCCTTATGACAGGTGCCGCGGCCTCGGCGCAGCATACGCTGGGCTTCACCGCGGGTTACGGCATGTCCACGGGACGGTTCCAGCCCCAGCAGGAGATGCGGGCCCTGTGGGGCAAGTACGGCGGGGGTCTCTCGTGGCGCTACTACGGCAAGCAGCGCATCGTGGGAGGCTTCGGCATCGACCTGGAGTTTCTTCAGACGGGCTTCTCGTTCGCCACGAACTCCTCGCAGGTCGAGGAGAAGAAGGACTACCTCTACTACACGCGGCACATCAACACGATCATGATGCCCGTGGTCTGGCAGCCGCACTTCTACATGATCCGCAACCACATCCGGGTCTATCTCGAGGCTGCGGCGACCTTCTCCTACAACCTCTCCTCGACCTACGAGAACCGGCAGGCCGAGCAGCGCGGCGCCGCGGACTGGCGGGGCGACTACACCTTCAAGACCCCGCGCGACAACCGCTGGGGCTACGGACTTGCGGGCGGCGGCGGCATCGCCCTGCTGATCGACCGCTTCGAGCTGAACTTCCGCGTGCGCTACTACTTCGGCTATGCCGACATCCTGCGCAACCGCAACCGCTATGCCGACAACGGCATCGACGGATCGGAGAATCCCTTTGCGCAGACGCCGATGCGTTCGCCGCTGGACAACCTGATGATCTCGGTGGGCGTGAACTTCCGCTTCAACAAGGAGGGCTTCGAGACCTGGAAGCCGCGTCCGAAGCGCGCCAAGGCCCCCGAGGCATTCACCTACGGAAAATAAACACCTCAAGATATGGAAACCACACGACAGCAGAAAATCGCCAAACAGATCCAGCGCGACATCGCCGAGATCTTCCAGAAGGAGGGTGCGGGCATCGTCCGCGGGCGGCTCGTAACGGTTACGGCCGTGCGCGTCTCGCCCGACTTCGGCTACGCCAAAATCTACGTCAGCATCTTCCCCTTCGAGCGGAGCGCGGAGACGATGCACGCCATCGAGGAGCAGAACCGGTTCATCCGCCACGCCCTGGGGCAGCGGATCCGCAACCAGCTGAAGAACATCCCCGAGCTGCAGTTCTTCCTCGACGACTCGCTCGAGTACATCGAACATATCGAAAAGGCCCTCAAGGAGGAGTAACCCGCAAAACCGATCCGCCGTGCTTGCCCGCCTCTTCGCCCGCCGCTACTTCTTCTCGCCCCACTCCCGATCGGTCGTCAATCTGATCTCGGGGGTGAGCGTTGCGGCCGTGGCGATGCCAGTAGCGGCGATGATCATCCTGCTGTCGGTCTTCAACGGCTTCGAGTCGCTCGTGCGGTCGATGTATTCGCTCTTCGACGCCGACCTGACGATCACCCCGCGCACGGGCAGGACCTTCGAGGCGGCGTCGCTCGACACGGCCGCCCTGCGCCGCCTGCCGGGGGTCGAGGGGCTCGCCTTCCAGCTCGAACAGAGCGTGCTGCTCGAGGCGGGCGATCGGCAGGCGACGACGACCCTGCGGGGCGTGGACGAAGGCTATGCGACGCTCTTCCCGCTCGACGGGGCAATCGCCGCGGGAAGCGGCTCGGTGGGCGCGGGGGATACCGGACGGCTCGTCATGGGGCAGTCGATGGCCTGGGCGCTGGGAATCCACGCGCTTGCCGGGGCCGACGTGGCGGTCTACGCCGTACGGCGGGGCTCGTTCTCGACGCTCCTGCCGCTGGAGAACTACACGCGCCGCACGCTGCCGGTCGGGGGAATCTTCTCGCTCGACCTCGAAAGCGAGCAGAATTACGTCCTGGCGCCGCTCGACATGGCACAGCGGCTCTTCAACTACCCGGGGCGTGTCTCCGCGGCGGCGCTGCGCACGGCTGCGGATGCCGACGCCGCACGGCTGCGCGCGGCGGTTGCCGCGACGGCCGGCGACGGGTTCGAGGTGCGCACGCGCGACGAGCTGCGCGCCTCGTTCTACCGCATCATGACCTACGAGAAGTGGGGCATCTTCCTCATCGCGCTGCTGGTGCTCGTCGTGGCGTCGTTCTCGGTGGTCGGGGCCCTGGCGATGCTCATCGCCGAGAAGCGCGGCGAGATCGCGACGCTCCGCGCCCTGGGGGCCGACACGCGCCTCGTACGGCGGATCTTCCGCACGGAGGGGCTGCTCATCTGCACGGCCGGGGCCCTGGCGGGCGTCGTGCTGGGCGTCGGCGCCTGCCTTGTGCAGCAGCACTTCGGCCTGATCGAGATCCCGGCCGAGAGTTTTCTGACGAAAAGCTATCCCGTGGAGTTCCGCCCCGGGGATCTCGCGGCGGTTCTCGCGGCCTTCGCCGCCGTGGCGTTGCTGCTTACCGGCCTCACGGTGCGCGGGATGATCAAACGATACGACTGAACGACATGAAACGAACCCTCCGTACGGCGCTCTGTGCGACCCTGATGCTGCTCGGCGCAGCCTGCTCGCGCCACACGATCATCCCCGACGAGGAGCTGGCGATGATCTTCCGCGACGCCTACCTGGCCAACGCCTACATCTCCGACCAGCGGGTTACGACCGACTCGCTGCGCATCTACGAGCCGATCTTCGCCCGCTACGGCTACACGACCGACGACGTGCACTACACGATCGGCAACTTCTCGAAACGCAAGAGCGCCCGCCTGAGCGACGTCGTCGAGCGGGCCATCGACCTGCTCGAAGCCGAGGGCAAGATCTACAACCGCCAGGTGGAGATTCTCGACACGATCGACAACGTCGCCCGCCGCACCTGCACACGCACCGTCCTCGCGGACTCGATGCTGCGCATCCGGTCGCTGCGCGACACGGCGCGGCTGCACCGCACGCTCGACGTGCAGCCGGGCGAATACCGCGTAACGATGCGCTATACGATCGACTCGCTCGACCGCAACCAGCGGGGGCTGAAGGCCACGACATGGCTCGAACGCAAGGACAGCACCCGCATGAGCTACTATACGACGTCGCTGCGGCGCGACCGCGAGGAGGAGACCTTCACGCGGCTCTTCACCGTCGATACGACGCACCGGCGGCTGCACCTCAACCTGCTGGACTTCTACGCCCGCCCGGAGCGCCTCTCGATGTTCGTCGAGGAGCTGCGCGTCGAGTACACGCCGCCGACCGGGGAGGCGGTCGAGGAGCTCTACGACCGCCAGCTCGATATCCGCATCTTCGCCGATGACTTCTTCCGCACAACCCAGCCGGCGGATAGCCTCTAACCTGCTGTGGAGCCCCGCCACGGGGCTCGTCCGCCATCCGCTCGCGGAGCTCTCGGCCGCGGGGCGCCTGCTCACGGTCGTCAGCTGCCCGGAACCCGACCGCCTGGCCGCGACGGAGTTTTACGCCGGACTGCTCGTTGCGGGCTTCCCCGCGGAGTACCGCGCGGCCTTCGAACGGCTGCGCCGCGACGGCCGCCCCCTGCCGGAGCTGCTTCCCGACATCGTACGCCCCGACGGCATCCTCGTGCTCCTCGCGGGTCTGGACTATGCGACGCTGCGGCTCACGCCGCAGGCGACCATCCGCAAAATCTGATTCCGGAATAAAAACAGGAAAAACGCGTCAGAGGGGCAAGTGCTCCTCGACGGTTTCGCGCAGGCGCGTGCGGTCGAGGTGGGTATAGATCTCGGTCGTGAGGATGCTCTCGTGGCCGAGCAGCTCCTGCACCTGGCGGATGCTCGCGCCTCCTTCGAGCAGGTGCGTGGCGAACGAGTGGCGGAAGGTGTGGGGCGATATGCGCTTGGTGATGCCCGCGCGGCGCGCCGCCTCGCGCAGGATCGTGAAGACCATCACGCGGGTGAGCTTCCCGCCGCGGTTGTTCAGGAAGAGCACCTCCTCGCCGGCCCGCACGGCACGCCGCACCTCCAGGTAGCGGTGGATGCGTTCGCGCGCCACGCCGCTGACGGGCACGAGGCGCTGCTTGTCGCCCTTGCCGATCACGCGCACATAGCCCTCGCCGAAGAAGAGGTCCTGCAGCCGCAGCGACGTGAGCTCCGAGACGCGCAGCCCGCACGAGTAGAGCACTTCGAGCATGGCGCTGTCGCGCAGCGCCTTGGTCGTCGTGCCGTCCACGGCGGCGATGATGCGGTCGATCTCCGCGGTCGTGAGCACGTCGGGAAGCTGCCGCGCGGCCTTGGGCGCCAGGATGAACTCCGCGGGCGAGGACTCCACGCGGTCGTTGAGCATCAGGAAGTTGTAGAAACTTCGGACGCCGCACAGCGCCCGGGCCTGCGACGACTTCTCGCGCCCGCGGTCGTAGAGCCACGCCATGTAGCGCTGGATCATCGCCTCGCCGACGCGGGCGGGCGGGACGTCGTACTGCCGCAGGATGAAGTGCGCGAACTGCCGCAGATCGCGCATGTAGGCCTGCACGGTGTTCTCCGCAAGCCGCTTTTCGAGCTTCATGTAGGTGCGGTAGCGCCGTGCCGTCTCCTCCCATTTTTTCGTATTTTCCGCCATCTTCCCTCTGCCGAATTCGAAGAATATCGCTAACTTTGTCCTTGCGAAGATACGAAAATTTTACATAATTATGGACTACATTGCCCTTCACGTCCCCACGCAGGACGAAACGCAGAGCGAGATCCTCACGGCCGAGCTGGCCGACTACCCCTTCGAGAGCTTCGAGAGCGAGGGCGGCCTGCTGAAGGCCTACATCCGCAAGGAGGCGCTCGCCGACTGCAAGGCCGAGGTCGATGCGCTGCTCGAACGCTACGGCCTGCGGGGCCGTTACATCGCCATCGAGACGCAGAACTGGAACGCCCTCTGGGAGCAGAACTTCCCGTGGGTCGATGTCGAGGGGCGGCTGCGCATCCGCGCGCCCTTCCACGAGGCAGCGCCCGCGGGCGAGGCCGAGGTGGTGCTCATGCCCAAGATGTCGTTCGGCACGGGGCACCACGCCACGACGTGGCTCATGGCGCGGGCACTGCTTGACCTGGAGCTGGAGGGCCGCATGGGGCTCGACATGGGCAGCGGCACGGGGGTGCTGGCGATCATCGCGGCACAGCGCGGCGCGGCGCATGTCGATGCCGTGGACATCGACGACTGGGCCGATGCCAACTGCCGCGAGAACATCGCAGCCAACGGCGTTCAGGACCGCATCACGCCGATGCTGGGCGACGTGAGCCGCATCGCGGGCCACGCCTACGACTTCATCGTGGCGAACATCAACCGCAACATCCTTACGGCCGACATGGCGGCCTATGCCGCGGCGCTGCGCCCGGGGGGCGACCTGCTCATGAGCGGCTTCTTCGAGGAGGATGTCGCGGCGATCCGCGCCGCGGCCGAAGGGCTCGGGCTGCGGCACGCGGCCACGGCCTCGCGCGAAGGGTGGGCCCTCGTGCATGTCCGCCGCGAGGCCTGAACCCGCCGCCGATGAAGAGCTACAAGGGGCGCGGCATCGTGCTGCACACGCTCAAATACGGCGACTCGTCGATGGTCGTCTACCTGCTCACGGATGTCGGGGGGCGCCGCAGCTACATGGTCCAGGGGGTGAGAAGCCGCAACGGCCGGGGCTCGAAGCTGGCGCTTTTCCAGCCGATGTTTCCCGTGGAGTTCGAGGGGCTGGAGTCCCCGCGGCAGGAGATGCACCGTTTCAAGGAGGTGCGCGCCGGCTTCGCGCTGCGCAAGGTGCCGTTCGACGTCCGCAAATCGACCATGGCGCTCTTCATGGCCGAGGCACTCTACCGCCTGGTCCGCGAATGCGAGCCCAACGCGACGCTCTTCGACTTCGTCTGGAGTTCGGTCGGGGCGCTCGACGCCATCGAGCGGGGCGTGGCGAACTTCCACCTGTGGTTTCTGGTCCACCTCTGCCGGCTGCTGGGCTTCCAGCCGGGCAACGCCTACACCCCGGAGTCGTGGTTCGACATCCGCGAGGGCGAGTACGTTCCGGCACGGCCGCCGCACACGCTTTTCCTGACGCGGGAGTGCGCACGGCTGCTCGACGAACTGCTGCACAGCGACGTGCGCCGTCTCGAACAGATCGCCCTTTCGCATACCGAACGCACGGAGTTCCTCAACGCCATGCTCGTCTACCTGGGCTACCACCTCGACGCCGTCAGCGCCGTGCAGTCGGTACGCATACTAAAAGAGGTCTTCTGACGTTATAAGGATATAGAAAAGGAGGTCATTATGAAACGTATGTTGCTTGCGGTCCTTGCGCTCGCTGCAGCGCTGACCGCCTGGGGCCAGGAGTTTTCCATTCCGCGCCGTGAGGATCCCCGCAAGGCGATGCTCCCGAAGTTCGAATATCCCGATTCGATGACGCAGATGTATTTCTGGCAGCCCGATATCTCGGTTCTCTATCCGCTTCCGACCGACCTGCCGCAGAAGAACTTCAAAAAGCGGGATGCAGAGCGTACCCCCGAAATACTCGTACCGATGAAACCCGCAACGCAGCGGACCCGTGTCAGCGGGAGCAACGTCCTGCAGATCGGGCCCTTCGTTACGCTTTCGAACGGCCAGGCGTGGAACTGGCACCCCTCGCCGGAGTTCTTCCTGGGACCCGAGAGGCGCCCTGTCTGGGGGTCGTTCATCGGCTCGTATCTCGACGCGCGGACCCTTTCGTTCCCGATGCCGCGCCTACAGCCGCAGCGGGCAGAAGGCTCCGGCAGCCACTGCAAAAAGCCCTTCCGTCATGGAAGGGTGTTTTTTCGTGCCGAAGGGGGTCCGCTACCGTTTTTCGCGGTGGATGCTGCCGAGGATCCGTGCGGGAACCCCGCCGACGATCACCTCCGCCGGGACATCCTTCGTAACGACAGCCCCGGCCGCCACGACGGCGTTGTCGCCGATCCGCACGCCGCGGAGGATCGTAGCGTGCGAGCCGACCCAGACGTTGCGCCCCAGCGTGATGGGTGCCGGGCGGGTCGTCGCACGCTCCTCGGGTTCGAGGCCGTGGTCGAGCGTCGCGAAGACCACGTCGTGGCCGATCTGGCAGCCGTCGCCGAGCGTTACGCCCCCGTGGTCCTGAAAATGGCAGCAGGCGTTGATGAAGACCCCGCGGCCCAGGTGGATGTTCTGCCCGTAGTCGGTGTAGAAGGGCGGGAAGAGACGCACCGAAGGATCGACCTCGCGGCCGAAGAGCTCCGAGAGCAGGGCCCGCAGCTCCTCGGGGGTGTGGTAGGCGCCGTTGATCTCGAAGGTGATGCGGCGCGCCCGCTCGCTCATCTCGTGCATGTAGCCGCGGACCTCCTCCGCGGCGAGCGGCTCGCGCCGCCGGACCAGCTCCAGAAACTCCTCGCGTGTCATGGTCTTTGTCATGTATCAACAGTTGCGACCCGCCTCATAGGCCTCCTGCAGCGCGGCGTGGCCCTCGATCTCGCCGACGTTCCATACCCCGGGGCAGAGGATGCTCCGGCGCAGGTGCGCCTCCTCGAGGCAGTCGAAAAATCCCTGGAACGTATCCACCGTGCGCAGCATGAGCTGGCGGTCCGGCTCGGCGGCCGTGAGCAGCAGGTAGAACTCCTTGCCGGAGATCTCCGTATAGCGGGCGCACGAGCGGTCGATGAGCGTCTTCATCTGGGCCGACATCGTATAGAAATAGACCGGCGAGGCCATCACGATGACGTCGGCGCAGACCATCTTTTCGATGATCCGTGCGGCATCGTCCTGCTGGGGGCAGGGGCGTCCCTCACGGCTGCAAAGGCCGCAGCCCGTGCAGTAGTGGATCGTGCAGTCGCGCAGGAAGATCTTTTCGACCTGGTGGCCCGCCTCCGCGGCGCCGCGCAGGAATTCGTCGCAGAGCCGGTCGGAGTTGCCCCCGCGACGCGGACTGGACGAGAGAATCAGCACTCGTTTTGCCATCATGTTCGTGTGTTTCGTTGCGGCAAAGATAGCGCAAAAGCTCTTTCGGCCTCCTATCCCGATTCCGGTTTCCGCTACCCCGATTCCGGATTCGGGCGCCGGGCCGCACCCGCCCGGCGCCCGCAGACGGCGGCATAGGCCCCGGATACCGGTCCGGGAGCTCTCCGACATGCGTTTTTAGGTATTTTCGCGTATTGACGCACCTTGATGAAATAGCGACATTTGCAGCAGAAAAAACCGACTTCCATGAGACCTGCACCGCATCTGCTGCCCCTTGTCCTGCTTCTCCTCATCCCGTTCGGAGTGCGAGCCGCCGAGCCGCCCGCCACGGAAAGCCCTACGGCGGAAGCCGCCCCGGCCGCCATGACGGCACCCGCAACGGCCCCGGCCGCGGAGCTTGCGGAACTCCGGCCCGCAGAGGCCGCTGGAGCCCCCGAAACCCCCGGAGCCGCCGGAACCCCCGGAACGGAGGATGCGGCGAAGGACTCCGCCGCGAAAAGGTGGCTTTCCCGCCTGCCGAAGGTCTCAGGCTATGTGCAGCTGGGCTACGAATTCGGCGACGGGCTGTCGAGCTTCTTCATCAAGCGCGTGCGCCTCGACCTGGCGGGAGCGATCGCCCCGAAACTGGGCTACCGCATCCAGTTCGAGTTCGCCTCGCCGAAGATCGTCGATGCCTACCTGGAGTACAAGCCCCTGAAACAGCTGAACCTCAAGGTCGGCGAATACAAGATCCCCTTCTCGATCGAGAATACGGTCTATCCGCCGCTGAAGTTCGAGCTGATCGAATACCCGCTGGCCCTGCAGCGCCTGATGGGCTTCGACGACGTCTGCGGCCTCGCGGCCACGGGCCGCGACATGGGCGCCACGCTCTACGGCGACCTGATCGAGCGCGACGGCCGGGCGCTTTTGAGCTACGACCTCGGAGTCTTCAACGGCGAGGGGATCAACGCCCGCGACCGCAACCTTTCGAAGGACCTCGCGGCCCGGCTGACGCTCCGCCCGCTGCGGGGGCTGCAGATCGCCGCCTCGTACTATTGGGGCGAATACGGCACGGAGTACCTGCGGCGCGTACGCTACGGCGCGGGCATCTGCTACGACCGGGGTCGGATTATCCTGCGCAGCGAGTGGATCGGCGGCGAGACGGGCCTCCCGGCACCCGAAGGAGTGCGGCACGGAGGCCTGCTCGAAAGCCGCGGCTGGTACGCCCTGGGCGGCTGGCGCGCCACGCCGACGCTGACCCCCCTCGTACGCTACGACACCTTCCTCGAGAACGCCTCCTCCGACGCCACGCGCCAGACAAACTGGACGGCCGGCCTGCTGTGGCAGCCCGTGCGCTTCCTGCGCTGCCAGCTCAACTACACCTGCGAGCAGTATGCCGCCCGCGACACGGACCCGCGCAACGTCGTCTCGCTGATGTTCACCGGAATCTTCTAAACCCTTGAAATACCTCTGAAAAAACGATGAAAAACTGGATCGAACAACTCCGCACCGAGGATTGGGTCGTAGTCTGGGTCTCCCTGCCGCTGCTGCTCGCCGCCGCCCTCGCGCCCCACTGCCTGCCCTACGTTCCCTCGACGCTCGTCGGCACGACGGCCTGGTACAACATCGTACTGCTCTTCGCCCTCGTGCTGGTGGTTCTCTACGTCGGGAGCCTCCTGCTACGCCGCCCCACACGGGGCATGATCCCCTCGCTGGCGGTAGTATTCGCCGTCTCGCTGCTGGCGCAGCTCGTAGCCAAGATCCCCGTCGTGGCCCACTACGGCTTCGAGTCGGTCTTCTTCTCGGTGCTCTTCGGACTGCTTATCCGCAACCTCTGGCGGGTTCCCGCGTGGATGAAGCCCGCCATCCAGGGTGAGTTCTTCATCAAGATCGGCGTCGTCTGCCTCGGCGCGACGATCCTCATCGGCGACGTCATGAAGTCGGGCATCTTCGGACTCGTCCAGGCGTGCCTCGTGGTGGCCGTCGTCTGGTTCTTCGCCTTCCGCACGGCACGCCGCGCAGGGGTCGATGAACGCTCGGCGATGATCCTCTCGAGCGGCGTCTCGATCTGCGGCGTCTCGGCCTGCATCACCGCGGCCCGCGTGGCGGGCGGCGACGACCGCAAGCTCTCCTACATCGTCTCGCTGGTGCTCATCGTCGTCGTGCCGATGATCTACCTCATGCCGTGGCTGGCCCATCTGATCCTCCCGCACCTGTTCGCCCCGGAGGTGGCCCGCGAGGTCGCCGGAGCGTGGATCGGCGGCACGATCGACACGACGTCGGGCGTCGTGGCCTCGAGCGAGATGGTCGGCGCGGAGGCCAGCAGCCACGCCGTCATCATCAAGGCGGCGCAGAACGTGCTGATCGGCGTCGTGGCCTTCTTCATCGCCCTCTACCTCTCGACGCGGGGCGAGCGGGGCGGACAGGCCCCCTCGCTGGGCATCGTCTGGGAGAAGTTCCCGAAGTTCATCCTCGGCTTCGTGGCCGCCTCGCTGGTCTTCAGCCTGCTGCAGTCGGGCGGGGTCTTCGTCCCCACGGCCGCGGGCAAACTCGCCGAGACGGGCGCCGCCAAGACTCTCTCGACGCTCTTCTTCTCGCTGGCCTTCGTCTGCATCGGCCTCGACACACGTCTGAAGGAGATCATTTCGCGCGAGAACCGCAACATTCTGCGCTCGTTCCTCACGGCCCAGGCCTTCAACATCGTCGCGACGTTCCTGATCGCCTCGCTGCTCTTCGGCGTGCTGAAGCCGATGTGGTCGTAACGGAATTCCGGAGGGGGCGGTGAAAAAACCGCCCCTCCGGATACGAAACACCCCGGGCGCCGCATTTGGTACAAGAACCTAATACTCCGCCCATGCGAACCC
>ERZ1664517.15-NODE-15-length-29852-cov-40.373595_pt1 | contig 29852 bp, 41 predicted proteins | sample MGYA00575328_ERZ1664517 | MGnify/ENA primary metagenome ERZ1664517 (study PRJEB40874, sample SAMEA4040738) | Gallus gallus | biome: gut; material: content | place: India | collected 2016-01-01 | study: EMG produced TPA metagenomics assembly of PRJEB14491 data set... | reverse complement strand
ATACATATTCGACACCGGCGCAGGATACACAGGCAATATCGCGGAGTTCGCATACGCTCCGCAAACCACCGGCGAGTTTACGGCGTCGCTGACTGTGGACAACGGACACGGATACACCAACACGACAACGATATCCTATGAGGTCGGAGACGCACCGGTGATCACTATTACCGCACCTGCACCAAACACGTCGATTGTTGCAGTCAAGCCGGTTACATTCTCTGCATCGGTTACCGGCGCTGACTCCGCAACATGGGACTTTGGCGACGATACGGACACGGCAACAGGACTGACCGTGACGCACACCTACGCATACAGCGTTGGTGATTCGGTGACCGTGACTGCGACTGCTACCAATCCCTACGGGTCTGTATCCACTACAATCACGCTGTCCGTGCGGCACGCCCAGTTCCGCTGGGAATCGGCACTCGGCCAGGTGCTGCTGTTCATCGACGATTATTGCGTTCTGTGGTCCGGCGTTGACGGCCTGTCGGGGGTTCCGGCAACCGGCATCGTCACCAGCAATGCGGATATCATCGGCGAGCTGTTCCAGCGGACCACATTCGGCAGCCGGACGTTCACGCTGGATGTGATGGTATATGGGTCAGATGTGGTGACCCTGGAGGCAAACCGCGAGACACTGATATCGGTGCTGATGCCGTATTACGGACTTGGAAAGCTCTATTACCGGCGGTTTGACGGGACAGAGTGGTATCTGAACTGTATGGTGCAGTCTGGCTATCCGCGGTTCCAGAACGGACCATATCCTACCGGCTGGCCCTGTGAAATCGGGTTTGTGGCATTTGATCCGTGCTGGTATTCGGTCGATGAGGTGACGCTTACCGGTGACGGCACGCTTACCAACCCCGGGGATCTTCCCTGCGGAGGAATAATCATTCTTGGGTCGGGTGGTGCGACCAACAAGACAACCAACGAGTCTATCGTTCCGACCGAGTCCTACGATCTGACCGGCATCATCGTGAGCACCGTTGACGGCAACAAATACGCACATGATTCAGAGGGGAACAATGTGCTGTACAAAATCGGCGTTGACAGCGTGTTTATCTCGTTCGCTCCGGGACAGAACGTGATATCCGGTGCGCAGAGCGTGACGATCCGGCCGAGACGCGGAGGTATCTGATGGCAAACCTATTTGGTACTGCCCAGCTCTCGCCGCAGTATTTCCGTGCGAATCATCCGGTGCAGTTCACCTCAGTGAACCCGAGTATCAGCTTTGGTGCGGGTCAAGACGCAGAGATATATGTAGTGGGGCTTACCTTCGATTATGTAAATTATTTTCAGTTTTTGGGGCTGAATCAACCAACATTTACGTATACCCTGCAACCAGGAGAATATACTTTCCCAACGTCGTATCTCTCAATCCGCCATGTTCGATATGAGACTGCTGACGACACGTTCTACAACACAAACCAATTCTCAGTATATGCAGTTGCCGATCCAGAGATTACCTCGTTTGAGAATGAAGTTCTGAGCGTCCAAAATAGGCAGGTGCGTGTTTCCTGGTCGAGCACTGGCAATTTCAATACATCCTACACCATCAGCTGGGGCGACGGCCAGACGTCAACCGTTACGGGTGCGACCGGAACCGCGGAACACACCTACGGGAACTATGGATCGTTCCCGATCGTTCTCACCGTTGAGAACCGGCTGGGATACACTGACGCGGCAACGACTACGGCACTGATCCTGCCGCCGCCAGACGTGACACTGGGAGACCCGCTGATCCGGATCCTGACTGACGACGGTTACACTACCGCGCTGGTAGAGCGGACGAAGTACACCCGATACATCAAAACGATGTCCGACGGGGATTCGTTTGAGATTGCGCTGTCACACTACGATCCGGTTTTGCAGTACATCCGGCCGGACACTATCATGGCGTTGCCTATCCAGGGATACATGCGTGTTGTGCTGGTCAACACCATCTCCGACGACGGCGAGACGGTGACCATTTCCGGCGATGAATACAGCACAGCCCTGTTCAAACGTCGCGTGTGCCTGACCGATACTACCAGCGGGACCGGATACGATGTGCAGACAGGTGCAGCGGAGACGCTGATTCGATACTTCATGACGGAAAATGTGCAGACGCCGCCGCGGACAGATACCGGTTGGGTCCTCCAGGGACAGGATCAACAGCGGGGAGGCAACACCACCTATTCGTCGCGGCTCGAAACGACCTATGCGGTCGTGACCGAGCTCTGCCGATCGTCCGGGCTTGGATATGACTCGGTGCTGTTCTCCCTGACTCCGGGGGACTCGCTGCTGGTAGGATGCACGGTCATTGAGGGCGTGGACCGCACGGTAAGCACCGGCGGCGCAAACGCGATCGTCCTCGGCGACGAGCGCGGAACGGCACATCTGACGAATTTCGAGATCCAATCCAGCCCGAATGTCTGTTACGCAGGCGGTCAGGGTTCGGCCGCGGACCGTGTTGTGCTCGCGGTCGGGCTGACGAATGAAACAGGTATCGCGCGGAACGAGATGTTCTCCGATTGCCGGGAAGCTACCGATACCGATGTGCTCACCGCTATGGGCCAGCGTGCTCTGGAGAATGCAGCACTGATATCCATCACGATGGAATCCCTCGTGGGGTCGCCATACAAATTCGGCAGTTCCGAGGTGGGAGGGGACTACTACATTGGGGATACGCTGACGCTGGACTGCGGACAGTGGGGTGTCTATGACGCGCAGCTGCAGCAGGTGGAGATATCCTATTCGCCGCAGGGAATGCAGGAGATCCTGACGTTTGGCGGAGCGCGGCCGGGTGTCATGGACGAAATCAACCGCACCCGTGCAGATATCAAGGATGCGCGGAGATGAATCTGTCTGCGGTTTATCGCGGTTGTCGAGTAGAAAAAAACTCTTTTTTTGAACACATCAACAGCAATGTGTACACTGCGTGCACATATGACTCTGAAAAAAGAGTATTGCTTCTGCATTGCGTCTCATTTCTCCAGGGCACCGAATTGTAAATTGTGCCCATTCCTCTACACCGGACATAACTAATATTGTTCATTATGAACACATAATCTTACTCTGAACAAAAATGGACGCAAATAGTTAATTATATATTATCTCTGATCCTATTGACTAATATGAACAAAAATAGTTCATTAAAAATTAGGGTGCAGGTAACCTTAACCGAACCCCTATCAGAACAGCTCGCCATGTGCAGAAGCAAAGGCATGTCCGACTCGACCGTTATTGAAAGCGCACTGGTGGATTATTTCGACAAAATTGGGATTGGAGTATGAAAAACAATTCAAAAAAGAATAACGCCGAGAAGTCCGCCGGATGTAGAGAGATGGCAGGAATCCCCGGCAGAGAAGTATTGAACGTCAAGCGTCTTAGTTACATCGACGCCGACGAGCTGCAGCAGGCCGCAAACGCCGTCCGGCCAAGACCGGTGGCGCCCATCATCGAGGTGGACTGATGGCCGCGAAATACCGCCTAACTCGCAAGGGAGCGAACCGGTTGGATGTAGTGATGCGATATCAGGCAGGGCTACTCGGGATGGATGCCAGCGGAATGTCAGCATCCAAAATAGCAGTCGACGAGGGCCTCCTCGAAATAGTAGATTCTCAGGAAGTGACACCATGACCGGACCGAGGATCTATGTGTGTTCCGGTGACTGTAGCGTCGCGTTTCCCGAGTCGCTGGATATCCCGGAATCCATCACCATGTGCCCGGAGGATCTTGGGTTCCAGGAGTGCCCGGGATGCAAGCAGATGTATGTCGAAGAGGACATGCTGCATCTGGAGATCACAGAGACCGGACTTGTGGCAAAGAAGAGCTGCTTGTTCTCGTTTCTGGCAGGATCCCACAAGAGTTTCGTGCCGCACACATGCACGTGCAAACCCGCTGTAAGTGAACCTCAAGAGCCTAAAATTGAACCTGAGACCGCGATCACGGCTGATCAGGCCACAATAAAGGAACCTAAACTGACTGTAAGTGAACCTGAGATTCAGAATGTCGGGTTCCGCAAATGGGAACCGGAAGAACTGGAGGTAATCATCACGTGCAATACACCGGACGAGGCTATTGCACGGTTTCGGGACACGTTCCCGGGCAGGAGAAATGACAACGCGGTAAAACAGCAGTTTTACTCCCTGCAGCGTAAGGGCAAGCTGCTTGCAAAGGGATTGTCAGTTGTGATTCTGGGGAACGGAGTGTTTGGCGGTCGCAAAGGTGTAATCTCCGGGTTTACCAATGCAAAAACAGGAGTGAACGTCAAGCTCGAAGACGGCTGCACCTTACAGTTAGGCTTGTTCGATGTGGAGGTGGTCCACCAATGACCTACGAGGTCCGCGGACTTGAAAGTTGCATCGCGGCACACTGCCCCCGACTCCGGACCAGAGACGGCCAGCACTACTGCAAGGATGGCATGTGCGGGGGAAAGGCCCTTGACGACAGGCGGTTCTGGTGCGGTATGCACCGGGGGGTGTGATGATGCCGCAATACACCTTTGAGGGGGTTACTATCAACATCCCGGTAGGAACAACTCTTACGGCATCCAATGGCGTTTTCCTCTTCAAATCAGAACTGACCGATGAGTATCACGGATGCAAGAAAATCAAGTACCTCGGAGACGGCAGATGGGTACGCCTTGGCGATTATATCAAGATGGATATAGATGAGGTAGAGGTGCGGAAATGACGAACAACAACACTTTCGAGGGCGTCGTTGTACATATCCCGGTAGGAACAACTCTCACGGCATCCAATGGCGTTTTCCTCTTCAAATCAGCACTGACTGGGAACTATTACACGTGTAAGAAAGTCAAATACCTTGGAGACAGTCTCTGGGACTGTCTTGGTGAAAAGATCGAGATGGATATAGATGACGTGGAGGTGCGGAAATGACACAGCTTACCCACGCATCGCTCTTCAGCGGCATAGGGGGACTTGACCTTGCAGCCGAATCTGCCGGGTTCATCACCAAAGTACAGTGCGAAATAGACCCTTTTGCCGTTCCGTCCTCGCACACAGATTCCCGGGATCTGTCCGATTTGACGACATCAGGAAACTCACGGGAACCGACATTATCAGTTGCTGCGGAGGAAAGCCTGCCGTCCTGTCAGGGGGATTTCCCTGCCAGCCTGTCAGCGTTGCCGGGAACCGGCTGGGATCATCAGACGAACGGTGGCTCTGGCCAGAGTTCATTAGACTGGTTCGGGAATCCCGGCCGGTTTGGGTTGTTTGTGAAAACTCTCCTCGGCTCAGCCGCATACCGGAGTTCTCCGGGATACACCGCGACCTGGAAACGGCAGGATACACGGTCGGGGTGTTTGAGATACCGGCTGCATCTGTCGGAGCTCCGCACATCAGATACAGGGCGTTCATTGTTGCCTACTCCGACAGCCAGCGACGAAAGAAGAAGAACAACAGCTGCCGCGGATCTGAGACGGAAAAGTCCGGGAGTACCGGTATATGCCGCGATGATAGATGCGGGAATAATATCCCTGCCAACTCCGGCGGCATCCCAGATACACAAACCCGTAAGGACTCTCATCCCGTCGGAACAGTCTGGAACTCACGGGAAAATGACCTGTGGAATTCTCGGAACACTCTATCCCTCCCTGATTGGAAAAACAATCCATCCGGAATTTGTCGAATGGATGATGGGATTTCCCCGGCAATGGACAGATCCAGACTACACGCTCTCGGCAACGCAGTTGTTCCTCAGGTCGCACGCCCAATCTTTGCCGCAATTGCCGAAGTCGAACGGAGGTACGTAATATGATCCTCACGGGAGACTGCCGGCAGCTTATCCCCACATTGAAACCGGAATGGGAGGACGGCATATGACGCAAACCCTCATCACATCACCCGGACAGCTCGCTCTATCGGTGGGGGGATACAGTGGATGAGATATTTATGATGTGGATCGCAGAAACGCCCGCGACAGATGAAAGCGGACAATGTACTATAGGTGGTGCATTGTGATGTTGCCAATACATCAACCGGATGATATCTATCTCAGGCTCCGGAAGCAGCTCAACCAGGTTCACGAAATCGAACTGCAAATCAAGAACCTGAAAGAGGAACGGGACCAGCTGAAGCGCAGTTGCTATGACCTGGCCCTGACCATTGAGCATGATGCGATCACCTCCGATCGGTTCGTGCTGCGGGGATGCAAGACCATACGCCGCCGGACGGTTGATGTCCAAGCACTGCGGGAAGCATACCCGGACCTCTACGCATCGGCACATCCGTATGTTGACGACAAGATCATCTGCGAGATCCTTACCGCGGCCCGGCCCGGGTGGAGCCTGCAGGAGATGGCGGAGGAGCTGCGGCCCGAGACCTACCACGCGAACACCAAGATTCGCATTGGTGACCTGGAAAAGGCAGTGGGGAAAGCAGGAATGATCAGCCTGGAAGATGCCGGGATCGTGAAGACACACGTGTATGTTTCCGGAGAACCGGAGGTTATCAGCAGGGCCGTTGCAGAAGCAAAGCCGCGGGCGGAGCTGCAGGAGGCAGAAGAATGAGCAAAATATCAGTATATTTCAAGAACCAGGTAACATTTGATTCGGAAGACCCGGAACTGTTAAACTCCATCGAGGTGCGGGCATGACAACACCTTTTCTGAAACCATGCCCGTTTTGCGGGGAGCCTATCGGGGAAGATAACATCTACGCCGCGAAGGATACCTGGCACGTTGCATGTCCAAAATGCCGGACACGTGGTCCAGCGTGCAATACGGGAGAGGAAGCCGTAGCTGCATGGAACGAACGCAAACAGCCCATAGGCGAATGGGAAGCGGGACTGGATATTTACACATATACTGAACACCGGATTGTCAGTTTTAGAGTGCCGAAGGCAGTTCGTGCCGCAATGGTACTTGGAATGCATGTAGAAAATCTTCCCTCGCTGTCGAGATTCATTGAACTTGCGATCCGCAGACGGTTAGATCAACTTGGAATAGGTATCCCTGCATCCAGCAACACTGGCCCGGTATCATCGTGCTCAGTATGTGGTCATAAGATTCCTGATATCGCAAAAACAGCTTCGGGATTTATCCTTACATGCCCTGAATGCCATCGAATCGTTGTCTTTTCGAAGGATATCTCTGACGCAATTGCGGACTGGAATCGTCTTAATGCTAACGTTGAAACCACGGAGGACACGGAATGAAGGACTACAGCAAACTCACCAATCCGATGCAGACAACCATGACCACGGTAAAGCTTGTTGCTCTATCGCGGGGGCTGCATTCTGGCGAGGCAGATCGTGTAGTATTGAGGACAGTTGCCTCGGCACTTGAGGATATATTTGCCCCCCTGGAGCAGAGCAAATGAAATCGGGACAAGATAGGATCGTCGACGAACTGACGGTGATCAAGAATTGCATCAAGAATATCAAAGACATCCTCCGGGATGAACGCCCGCTGACATACAAGAACTCGTCAGCTCTCAAGGGAGAGTTGCATGACATGCAGCGGCACGTCTGGCGGATGGAAGAATGGACCAAAGAACCACAGGAGGAGGAAACATGACGAACAGTGTAGCAGTTACAAACTCGGATATGTCCGTGTTTGACGATGCGGAGATCAAGCGTGCGGGGGATCTGCTCGGAGTGCCGCTCGACCGGGCATCAGCGATCCGGGCACTGATCATACAGCAGGACACCGGGCTAAGCATCACCCGGGGGGAGATTTGTATCGTAGAGTTCCGCGGGAAACCGCAAGTGTTTGTAAACAAGAACGGATACCTGGCATATGCGACCAAGCACCCGGACTATCGCGGATTTAAGTGCGAATCGGGAAAGGACGACAACGGGATCTATGGATACGCGGAGGTTTACCGGGAAGGATTAAAGGTCCCGGTTTGTGTCAAGCGGTATCTTGCCGAGTATGACATGCACCGCGAACCGTGGACGTCAAAGCCGCGGACCATGATCGAGAAGGTCGCACTGTCGCAGGCACTCAGGATGGCGTTTCCGATCCTCGGGGGAACTTACGATGTATCCGAGGAGTGGGATGGATGCAGACGGGTTGTCGTGGATCCGCTGCCGACCGACATTGATGTGCAGCCTACACCAGCACCGGTGCAGGAAGAATCTCCAAAACGGGCCATAGAGACGTATTCACTGAAGCAGGCACAGTCTATCTTGGAGAATTACGCCATGGAAGGGTTTGATACCGCAGTGTTCGAACGGGCCAGAATCAGCGACCACGAGTACGACAAACAGATGATTGATGCGGACTTCAAACGGCAAAATGAGGCGAAAAAGGCGGCAAAAAAAGCAGAATCAAAAAACGTGCAGCCTCAGCGGCCTGAGGCAACCGGCCCGATAGTGTCCAACGAGGTGTGCAGTGTCTGCGGGAAACGCCTGCTCACAAAGGATGTTGAGGACAGCCGGAAATACGGCAAACTACTCTGCCCCAACTGCCAGATAGACGAGCTGAAAGCCAGGGCTGCCGCAAAAGAGGCGACTAAGCAATCCAAGATAGAACCGGAGTTTGCGTGCACGATCTGCGGGAAGCCGATCACAAATGTCCGGAAAAGTATATGTGAATATTCCCAAATCCAGATGATGTGCCCCGAATGCCAGAAAGCCCTGGAGGAACAGCATGAGTGAAAACGTCGTCACCATCCGGTTCAGACCGGCTCTGTCCGCGATGAACGCTGCTGGAACCAAGACCCGCACCACAAGAATTGAGAGGAAGGGGAATCCTGGAGACATCTTTTTTGATGCGGGAATCTGCTACCGGCTGATCCGCGTGGAACAGATGGAGCTCGGCGAAGCACTCCGGGGATGGAATGAAGAGGGATATTCGAGGCTGTATGATATGGCCCGTGAACTGCTCGATATCTATGGATCCCGGCTCAGCGGGAGAAAAATGTGGGTGCACTGGTACACGAAATGGTATCCCGAGATGGAGCCGAAACATGAATCCTTCCTTGTTGTACTGGGGAGGTGCCCGGAAGGGATTGTGGAACTTGTGCCGGGGCCAAAACGCCATCACGCGATGGAGCTGCTCGAAGAATATGTGCATGCAGTCGAGGAGGTGCTGAAATGATCGGAAAAATCCCTGATACAAAAATCAAAATCGCCATCAAGCCAGGAACAGAAAATGATGGATATCCCTGGGTCGCAAGGTCGGGAACAAAACCAAAGATCATTGCTGGGGGGCCAACTGCACAGGAAGCCCTGCTAAAATTCGTGTCCGTGCTTGCTGAGCAGGAGGAAATACCGTTGTCTCAGATCGGCTGGGATGTGATCGGAGTGCAGGCAGTCGCGGCCCTATACATCAACCGCGAAAACCGGACGCTGGCCGAGTTTGGACCCGCAGCAGAAGCTCCCGGAACATCAGAGTTAGTATGCACCGTGACCGAGGAAGACTACTATGATGAGGAGGATGAACCAACGGAGGACGAGGAGATAGAACTTCCCGGGAAAACTTGCGCAAAATGTTGGTATTTCCATTTTCCAATCGGGAATATTCCCAGCCGATGCAATAGGCATGGTACTCCTGCTTCAGCTGAAGATATTGTATGCGCAAGTTTCAAGCCACTATTTATGGATGAACTTCTCGAACGTGTCAAAAAGAACGATCCTATATACGGGATCTCACTGCCGAGGGATGATCTCGATTTGATCATGCAAGAATTCCGAACCTGGATTTTTGTCCCTGGCAACACCACGCATGCGCCGAAATCAGGAAACATGATCCTGGTCTATGAGAAAGGCAAGCGGAAGGGGTTTGTCGGCAGGTTCGTGGCCGGGGAAGTGGTGCAGCTGGAACGGGATGCAGCAATGGATCCCGTGTGGAAGGAGCGGCTGCATATGTCCGACGAGGAGATCGCAGAGCGGTTTGGCACTTCTATCAACCAGTTTGTGATCCAGATCTGCGACTACTACGAGTTCCTGAGGCACTATGATGTTCCTGCCGGGGAAAAGGCTCCGCGGGGAATGAACTGGCTGCCAAAGGCATATCTAGAGAAGCTCTTCCACATCCCGGTTCAGGAGTGAGAGCCATGGAACCGGGGATCATCGGTCAGCGGTTCGGCAAACTGGTTGTGGTAGCGGAAGCACCGCAGCCGGAGAACCGCCGGACCTTCGGTCCATACTACCTCTGCAGATGCGACTGCGGAGGAGAGAAAGTCGTCGCCAAAAAGCTACTGCTGCAGGGCTCAACCCGATCCTGCGGATGTATGCGGGTCGTTCATCTGGACAAAGTACGCTATCATGTGCCGCCCATGCACAAAAGCTACAACTTAGACGATCTTACCGGCAGGAGATTCGGGCGACTGGTTGCCGTAAAATATACCGGTCGGCACTATGGCGATACCATGTGGATATGCAAGTGCGACTGCGGTCAGGAAATTATGACATCAAGATCCCAGTTGATCCGCGGTCGCCGTGTGGATTGCGGGTGCCTGGCGAAAGCTGAGCGGCTCGAACTCAGACACAAAGTACGCTACGAACTGCGGCGGCGGACAATATCGAGGTACACAAATGATATCTGATGCGGAAATCCTCCGGGCGGCAAAGCATCTGCTGAGACGCAAATCGGCGATCACTCCGCGGGATGTGTATTACGCTCTCTGCGATCGGCCGTCGGGAGGGGTTGCACCCATGCGGCCGCTAACTCTGATGCGGATCTCCAAAGTGTTGGTGAGAAACGGATACCGGACTGTGCAGATCCGGTCGAGGGGATATACCCTGTATCGCGCAGGAGACGATCCTGATGGATGAAGGATGGGTGCAGCTCAAACAGCCGGTGCTCTATGCCATCAGCGATGATATCCTCATGGTCCGGACCGCAGAACTCCCGGGGGAACCGATCGAGGGAATCGGAACCGCTGCAGAACATCACTATGAACTGCGGGACGGATCGAAACTGCTGCACGAATGGGATACGACGACCGATACTGAATCCCCACAACAGTTGTGGGCCGAAGCAGTGCAATATCTCCCGGCAGACATCACGAACGACGACGGCGCGATGTGGGAATGCCGCAACACATTTTTCCGGCAGCATGCAACCACAGAACGGGCCGCGAACCGGGAACTCGCACAGAGGATCTACGATTCAGGTCAGATGCTCGAATACCTCTGCAACTCCTGTGCCGCGGAGCACGTCGGTGACGAGACCGCGATTCGGGCGATGTTCCTGTCCTATGCCTCAACACGCGTCATCAACTCGGATGGAATCCACATCAGTATCTCTGGTTCTGCCGGAACCGGCAAGTCGCACGCAGCACTCAGGGTCATAGACAGGATTCCGCAGGAATACACTCTGCGGGCCAGGCTCAGCGACAAAGCACTATACTACCACGATATTCCCCCGGGCACGGTAATCCTGATGGACGACCAGGATCTGACCGACGACTTCCAGGAACTTCTGAAAGTGGCATCGACAGACTGGAGCCGGGAGGCAACATACCGGACGGTGAACAACGGGAAACCGGTCGAGCTGAAACTACCGGCCCGGTGCCCGTTCTGGGTCTGTAAAGCGAATCTGAACGGCGACGAGCAGGTGCTCGACCGCCAGCTTATCATCTGGACGGATGAGTCCGTGGAGCAAAAGCGTGCTATCCAGGATGCGATCCTGCAGCTGGCCAGCGACCCAGACCAGTGCGCAAAACAGTATGATCTTGGGGTCTGTCGGGCACTGTGGGAACTGGTGCAGGATACGGTGGTGGTGGTCCCATTTGCAACCAGAATCACCTGCGACGAGCAGATGGATCCGCGGAACATCAAGCTGATGATCGCACTTCTGCAAGCCCATGCACTGCTCCGGGCACCGCTCCGGGAGCGGGATCTGGCCGGGAGGCTGATCGCAGAGGTGGAAGATTTCCAGGCAGCCTGCAACATCATCAACCCTCTGCTGGGCAACATCGGCGGAAGTCAGAAGCTGAAGCTCTCCAGTTCCGGCGCACGGGTTCTTGCCTATCTCGCGGAGCAGCCGAGCGGGGAGGTGATGTTCTCGGGGATTCGCCGAGAATGCGACATCTCTCAGGCCCAGCTGTCCCAAGCCCTGTATGGCCGGACCGACCGGGGAACCGACGGGCTACTCGCAGTATGCCCGGCCATCGAGATTATCAGCCAGAGCACGACTACGGGCGACGAAGTGTCGCGAAAAACAATCGGCCGGAAGGGGATCCGCTGGAGCAAAGAAACCTATACCGCATGGAGTTCGAAGTCCGGCGCATTTTTCCTCCGGGTCTGATATCACACCTATTTTTTACCATGTGTTTACCGGGGGCGGTAAATCTAATTTGGCGTATTTTTCAAAACAGAGGCATATCCTTTCTTGGTTTGCTCTACTTTACCACTTTACCGCTTTTACCGGGTTGCGGGAAAGCGGACGGTAAAGTTCACCCTACCCCGGATACCCTTCTCATTTTCCCATTACCGGTAAAATAATAATATATATAATAATATTTTTTATTATATCTATTATTTTTAGTAAAGGAGGGTAAATTAGGCTTTTTTGACTTTACCGCAAAATGGTAAAGTGCTGGTAAAGTGCGGTAAAACGGTAAAAAACGGGGAATACAAGAGCGGGCAAAATATAACGCCATCCTCGTGGCACACATATCCATGGAGATTACAACCATCCTCCTGGGCCTTGCGATCGTATGTGTCGCAGTGGTCGTGCTTGGATATGTGGCTGTCCGCTGGATCGGACTGAGCGACACGGCAAAGCAGGCAACCATCACGCAGCTGTATGCAGTGGCAAAGTCTCTGCATGATGCACGGGCCGACGGAAAGATCACAAACGAGGAACTGCGGGTTATTTTCTCGGAGGTTCTCGGAGTCATTGCCGCGATGCGGGAAGTAGAGCTGGACGACGTGGTGAACGAGTTCCCGACGGTCAAACCCCCAGCAGATAATACCGAGGAAGAGTTCCCAGGGAAGCTGCCGGGCAACTACTATCCGTCTATCGTCCGCATCAGCACCGGATCCCTGGAACTGAACGGAGACCGCGTCGGCCCGGAGGAGCACGAGGTGACCATCACCAGGAAACAGAAGCTGTATGCAGCAATCATGAGTGAGGTATCGTGCAAGTGGACACTGGAATGTTATCTCGACGGCAGCGAGACAGCAGAGCAGAATAAAATCTCGGGAAATATTGCGATTAACAATGTAGATCAGGAATACCCGATCATTATCAAGAGTCCTGGAACGAACGGATACCCGCTTGGCGAACACTCCGCGCTGTTCATTCTGTATGATCAGAACGGGACTCCGTGCGATTCCTATAGTATGTCTCTGACTGTTGAGATGCCGTAAGCATCCCTTCCGCCGAAGGGGCGGAATAGAAATACCGACGATATCACCCAATGGACACGGCAGTAGGAACACACAATCACCACCGAATAGGGGTCCTGGCCCGTGAAGAGTCACGCGGGCCGGAACCCACCCGTGCGCCCAACAGCAGAGTACACACCCGGTGCAAGTCCGGGGGGCGCAATATGAAGGAACAGAAAGCGCAGACCAGAACCATGGTCTATACAAATACCGTGTACAAGATGCTGCTGCTCGGGGCACGCCGCAGGGACATCCTGAATTACGCCGAGCTGAATCACTGGGGCGTATCTGCCAGGGCTATAGACAGCTACATCGCAAAGGCAAAAAAAGAGATTGCAGAGGTAACGGCGGAGGAGCGCAAAGCGGCACTCGGAACTGCACTAAAACGGCTCGAACAGCTGTATTACACTGCAAACGTGAACAAAGATCTGAAAACTGCCCTGTCAATCCAGAAGGAGATCAACCGTCTCCACGGCCTGGATGTCCTGCGGGTAGAACAGCGGATTGAGATATCCGACACGGAGAACTTGCGACATACGGTGGATGCAGCAATCGCAGCAGACCCTGATGCACGTGCCCGGATTACCGCCGCGTTGCGGGAGGGCACATGATCCGGGGATCGCGGGAACTGTGCGCATACATCGACCTGCCATCCTACCTGGAGCTTACCAGCCGGGGATCCTGGCACCGGGCCGCACACCTTGACATGCTCTGCGAAGCACTGCACGACGTGGACGCGGGAACGTGCAAGCGGTTGATCGTCAACATGCCGCCCAGACACGGAAAGTCCGAGGTGATCTCGAAAGGGTTCCCTGGATGGTATCTGGGGCGACACCCGGACCGGGAAGTGATGCTGATCAGCTACGGAGCAGACCTTGCGGAGGATTTCTCCCGCATCAACCGCGAGAAGATCCGCGAATATGGGGAGCAGGTGTTCGGGATCCGGATATCGCGTGAATCTGGATCGGTAGCACGATGGGGAGTCGAAGGCCACCGGGGCGGACTGATTGCGGCTGGTGTGAATGGTCCGCTTACCGGCCGGGGAGCCAGTGTGGCAGTGATTGACGATCCGATCAAGGGGTCGCTCGAGGCAAACAGCAACACCTACCGGCAGCACCTGCTCGAATGGTATCAGACAGTGCTGCGGACTCGGCTTACGCCGGACGGTGCAATCATCCTCGTCCAGACCCGCTGGCACAAAAACGATCTTGCTGGGTGGTTGATCGATCAGGCAGCCGGCGACGGAGAACAGTGGCGCATCATCAATATGCCTGCCATCTCCGGCGACGAACCGGACAGCCTGAACCGGGAACCTGGCCTTGCACTCTGGCCCGACCGGTTCCCGCTGGACCACTTGCAGTCGATCCGAAAAACCCTGTCGCCCTACCAGTGGTCCGCGTTGTATCAGCAGCAACCGACCGACATCGAGGGGGCGTTGTGGAAATATGACACGATCGACCAGTATCGTATCGGCAAAAACACGGAGTTGCCGCACCTGCGCCGGATTGTCGTTGGCGTTGATCCGGCAGTAACCGCGACCGATTCGAGCGACGAGACCGGCATAATCACTGCTGGCGTGGATTCACGCGGGCACTACTACATCCTATCTGACGTTTCTGCGGTCCGGTCGCCGCTGGAATCCGCGAGGGCAGTAGTGCAGGAATACTGGCTGCACAAAGCGGACGACATCGTCGCAGAATCAAACCAGGGCGGCGACATGGTATCCGACCTCATCCGGACCGTGGATCGGAGGCCGCGAGTGCAGCTGGTCCGGGCCACCCGCGGAAAACGGATCCGTGCCGAGCCTATTGCATCGCTCTACGAACAAGGACTGGTGCATCACGTCGGGCAGTTCCCGCAGCTGGAAGAACAGCTGTGCACATGGAACCCGCTCAGCAACGACTCGCCGGACCGAATGGACGCACTGGTATGGGCAGTCACATCCCTGTCCGGCGCACCAGTCCTCGCAAAACCGATCCTGTCTTCGGGCGGGGGGAACATCAAATGGTAGAACAAAACATCAAACCCCAAGCAGCAACCGGCCGCACCATCACACCAAGCACCTACGTGTATGATACCGTCGCAAAAGTGAACACGGAAACAGTACCGAAATACATCCAGAATATCCACTATGCGGACAACAAGCAGAACCTCATGATGCAGGTGTTCCCCGGGCCGCCAGAGATCACGGTGAAAGACGAAGCCGGAGAAATCGACGAGGAACTCACGACCCGGACCATTGCGGCATTCGAGCGGATCGGGGGATACGCTGCAATGCAGATCACGGTATCCGATATCCTCGACTACGGCGCGAGCGTGAAGTCTCCGGGAATCGAGCGGAGAAACGGAGAATATGAGCTTACCGAGGTGCGGAACCTGCCTGCGAAATCGTTCTCCATGCCGAACGGAGGATACATCGTGAACCCGCTCATGCCGGGGATATCCATCGACATGGCGGGAAACATTGACGTGTACCAGTATGATCCCGCAACCGGCATCTCAGAAACGATCACAAACTACGTGATTGTGAAGCGGCCGGAAGCACCCGAACCGGCAGGTATTGCCTACTGCCTGCCGGTATATGCAATCCTGGCCGAGATCGATTTCGCCAACAAGGCCGCGATCCAGCAGGTGAACCGCATCGGTGCGCCCATATTCCTGCCGAAGGCCATCGACAGCATATCCTCCGAGGATTATGCCGAACTTGTGAACTGGCACAAGCAGATGGCACGGACATGGGGGCCGCAGACCTCGCACCTGCTGCCGCCCGGAATCGAGTTCCCAGACCTCCGCATACACGAAGGGACAACGGCCCGGGACTTCGTCGACACGCGGGTCCGGTGGATATCTGCGTTCTTCAATCCGACAACCGATCTTGATGTGTCCGGCACGGCACTTGGAGCGACAGACAGCGGTAGGATGGAGATCTGGGCAAACTACATCATCAGTTGGCAACGGCTCGCGGAAACCTGGATTGAGAGACTGTTCAACATCTGCCACGAATACAACGGTCGTGATGGATACCACACACACATCGAATTGCGGAGACCAGGAATTGAGATGTCCGCGCTCAGGCTGCAGTACATCCAGGGCCTTGTAGCGGCAAAGGCCATCACGACCGAGGAGATCCGGGACAACGCCCGTGACGTGCTCGCTCTGCGGACCACTGATGCAGATGTCCTGCTGCAGCTCCGCGAACAGTATCCGGCCGCAAGCGTAATGGGTCTGTTTGGCAACACCACAGAGGATGTTCCGAACTTCACTCGGCCGGAGGACCGCATCATGGCAGAAACCGAGCAGAAAATGATCCGGGCCAACGAGGCAAGCCTGGAAGCGATCCGCAGAATCATGCACTACGCAGGAGACGCTGACTAATGCCAACGCGCAAGCAGGAAGAAGAGATCCAGGAGATCATGCAGCTCCGCCAGACAGCCCTTGCGGCAATCCTCGCAGAAGCCGCGCAGGAAATGTCGGCGGTCGCGTCAGCTGAGGCTCTGAAGGTGCTGCGCAGGGACAAATATACCATATCCACGTGGGAGGGTATCACCGATGAGATGATCGCACAATACAAAGAGACGCTGCTCCGGGGAGGAACAGAATGTGTGGATCGGGTTCTTACCCGCGAGCCAGACGGGATGATCCGGGCAACCACGCGCAAAGTGTTTGTCCCGTGGCTGTCGGATATGACAGCTGAGGAAACTAAGGCCATCATCGACCTGATCGGCGACGCGGAGCAGGCAGGAGTGCATCCGCGGGAAATCGCCAAAGACCTCAAGACATTTTTTGAGGGGACGCGGCACCGGGCAATGACTGCGGCCCGGACTGAGGCAGCCAAGATCCGCAACGATGCACGATCGGAAGCGATGCGCAAAAACGGCGTCCGGTATGTGCAATACCAGACGGCAGGGGATGACCTCGTCCGGCCGGAACACGCAATGCGGGACGGGAAGATCTATCGGCACGAAGACGCACCGTGGATGGGCGAGTACAACTGCCGGTGTGTCCTGAGCCCGGCAGACTACCTTGTAGAAGAGGAAAACGCCACCGTGACAGAATCCCAGGCAGAATATCTGACGCCAGAAGAGGCAAGGATTGAATGACACAAGAGATATGCAAACAAGTCCGTGCCCGGGCTCTGACCCGGACCCAAAAACAGATCATACTCGAGAACCGGAACCTCTTTGCGGCAAACATCGCCCGGCTCCCGGGAATGGAAGGAACATCGGTCCGGCAGATTAGCGACTTCCTTCGGCAGCATCCCGCAGGACAGCCGAACCCGCACGAAGAGCTCGCCGATCACATCGAGCGATACATCCGGGAACACGGCCTCCCGGCAAAGCACGGTGGTGTGATGGGGTATATCAAATACCTGAGGGACCAGATATGATACCGAAAGAATATAATATCCTGAGAACGAAGATCAGTATGTCGTCCGTGTGAATATGGATTGGTCTCTGTAGCTCTTCGGACGTGGATTGAAATACAATCAGTTGCATTTGCAAACGTGAAGCGGGCAAGTTGCCCGTTTCTTATCTTCTCATCTGTTTTGTTGTGCGTGTTGTTGTGATCGTTGTGGAGCTGCTGCACTATCCCCGTATATATCAGTGTGCATAGTGTGCAAAGTGCGCACTGTTCAGAAAAATATATATAATATAACGAACAACACTATAGTGTAGCAAAGCTACGGAGACCAAAAATGATAGAAATCAAAAGAACCGAGAAAAGCATCGAGATAAAATCACCATATAACAGCACCCTCCCACAGCGTGCGAGAGCCCTGGGAGGGAGCTGGGACGCATCCAAAAAAGTGTGGGTGTATGATGCAGCGGACGAAGAGCTCGTCCGCTCTCTGTACATGGATGTGTACGGGGAGTGGGAGGGTTCGCAGCACATCCGGGTGCGGATCACCACCACCGAGAAGCTGATCGGACGCTGCGATAGCGTGTATATCTGCGGTGTGCAGGTTGCACGTGCGTACGGCAGAGATTCCGGCGCAAAGGTGATGGATGCAAAATACATCTCCGGGGATCTCCCCACCTCGGGAGGATCTGCAAAGTACTGGTGCACCATTGTACCAGCCGGAGCCACGTTTGACATCAAGATCCCGCAGGATCGCCTTGCCGATCTTGAGCGCGAGGGCCAGGATCGCGGGTTCGCGGTGCAGGTGGTGGATGAGGGCCAGGATCGCAAGCTCCAAAACCTGCGGGATGAGCGGGAGAGACTTTTGGCAAGGATCGCGGAAATCGATGCAATCCTTGGAAAGGAGGAATAAGAGAGATGATTGTAATAGTACACGACAACCGCGAGGCCAAGCCTGGCCTCACGCACACGGGTGGCTGCTACAGCTACTCGCGGATCTTCCGGGAGGTGTCCCCCGGATTCTGGGAGGTGGAGTATCACACCTCCTCGGAGATCGCATACTGCCCCGTGAGGGGCGGGTTCCAGGAGTGCTCCCAGTGCATGCACAGAGAGCACGGAAAGTGCACTGCCTCCCCGGTGATCATCACCGAGGAGGAGCTGAGAGAAATCATGTCCTCCGCAGAAAAAACGGAGGGTATGAGCTGGGAGGTGGTGATGTAATGACCATCCCCCGGAAGAACGTTACGTTGCCGCTGGAGGTGTATGACCGTCTCGCGGCCACGGGAACCACCCAGGATACATTCGGGCAGGTGGTCTCCCGCCTGCTCGATGAACACGAGGAACGCGCCAGGATCGTATCCTGGGCTGTTGATATCGTGCGCAAGCGGATGGATGAGCTCTATGGCTCATTCTCCACATGGGGAGAAAGCGAGGCCGCAATGGATGAGTTGATCGCGGAAATACCTTGTTCCGAGATCCGCAACGCGGCGAATGAGTTCCGGGAGCAGTTGCGTGAGGCTCAGATAGACTATGATGATTATTGCCGACGGGAGGCTGAAGAAGCAAAAGAAGAGATGAAAAACCGAACCCAATAGTATTTTATCTTTTTTTCTGTCAAAATATATCCTCATGAGAAAATACATGTGGATTCTTGCCCTGTGTCTTGTCGGGATCGCTGCGACGGCCGGGTGCGTGAACTCAGATGAAGCGGCCGCATATGCGGATATGCTTGACCAATTCCCGGGATCATACACACAGGTTCCGGCGTCGGAGTATGCGATCTATGATCACGTCCTTGTGCTCCGGGCCGACAACACCGGAACACTACAGGAACTGATGCAGGGAACTGTCGTGGATCAGTTCCCGTGCACATGGCGTGGGACCGGCAGTGTTGACCACAGAATCAAGATACAGTTTGAGGATGATTTTGCAGCATACCTCAACGGCTATTATTCCCTCTCATCCGACGGAAAAACACTGACGCAGGAGACGACCGGAACAGTCTATCTCCGGTCGTAACCGCTCTTTTTTCAAAACACCGATATATACGTATCCCCGTTCGTAATTCCCCCAGCAGAACCCAGATATCTGCATGGGAGAGCCATTCTACCACGACGTAATCCTAAACCGGCTGGGCGTGTACCACCGGCACAATGGCCGCGACGTGTACTATTCTCCCGAATCGTTTTTTGACACGGATGCCTGGAGCAGGATCCCGGTGATCTATGCTCCGAGCACCGGAGAAAACATCGACCATCCGGACCATGATGCCGTCCGGAACGGCACGCTGCCGGAACAGTATCGCCACGCGGGATACGTAGAATATGCCTATATCCCGTATGAGGGCGAGTCCCGGCTGGCGGCAGTCCTGGCCATCGAGGATGCAGAAGTTGAGCAGCTGGCCCGTGACGGTCTGCTGGCGATATCCACTGGATTTGAGGCAGACCGCATCATCCTGGACAACGGCACCGAAAGCATAGCGGGAACGATCCGGCCGAATCACGTGCTGGTATTTCCGCGTGGCGTGTGTCCGACCTGCTGGTCTAACGACGATGGCGCGATGTTTCTGAACATAACTGAGGAGGGAAAACCTACGGCAGCACCAATCGACAACGAAACCCGGGGGAAAATCCACCAGCTGTGGGACCGGATCTGCAACACCAAGCAGAATCCCGAGCCCGCAGAACCGACAAACAACACAACCATGACGGAAGACACACCAAACGGCGCAGAGCTGGAACAGCTCCGTGCAGAAATTGAACAGCTCCGTGCGGAGAATGCACGCCACCAGGCAGAAGCCGAGGCACGCAAGCGCGACGAGACCTGGAACAACATCAAGGCAGCCGTTGAACTCCCTGCCGGATGGCTCGGGGACCGTGAACCGGAAACCCGTGCACTGTATGAGAACAACAAGGACCTGTTCTTCGTGCAGCTGATCCAGCACAACGCGAAACTGCCGCACAACAACACGGCGCAGGGGAAATGCACCTGCGGGACCATGGACAACGTAGCGGAAACCAAGACTGCCCTTGAGGAAGTCCGGAAATCTACAGGATTCCGCGTGAAAATGGAGGAAGAGTGAAATGGCAGCAAAGGGATTCAACGATAACCCCATTGTCGCCGGAGAGAGCCTGCGGGCCGACAATCTTGTCGTCCGGCTGATCGCAAACGGAGCAATCACCAAGGGAACGTTTGTGGAGCTGGTAACGGACGGACATGTCAAGGCCGCGACGGCTACCGTGGGAGGCCCGATCGGTATCGCACTGGAGTCTGCCGCCCAGGCAAACGATGAGATCGTGGTGCTGATCGAGGGGATCGGCAGCGTGACATGCGACTCCACCGGGTGCAACCTCGGAGACTTCCTGATGCCCAACGCAAGCGGCAATGCCGATGTTGCCACGCTGGGGACAAACACCATCGTAGGACTGGCTGTGTCTGACGGCCCGGCCAATGGCACGGTATCCGTGCTCCTGCGCATGATTACTGCAACCGGAGGTGCATAATGGCGACGAATGGTATTATCACTGCCCGTGCTCTTACCACCAGCGGAATTGTCCGGACCAGGCTTGCGGGCGAAATCATCCGTGCGGCAGCAGAGCGGGCAATCCTGAACAACGATGCAGTGGTCCGCACGTATGACGGCGGAGATCTGGAATACAGACTCGGCCTGATGGATGCCGTGACCATTGAGCACAACGTGTCCGAGGGACAGGAAGTGGCCATCGAGACTCCGGCGTTCGGCAGCGTAACGGTTCCGCTGACCAAGGACGTCGCCATGATGGGTATCACCGACGAGGCCCGTATCCGCGGGGACGAGTCCGGAATCGATATCCGGCAGCTCGTGATGGACGACGCGGTGACCCGGTTTGCGGCCGGAATCAACACCAAGATCGTCAATGCGCTGGACGTGACCCCGCAGACAGGAACGTCCTTTGACATCCGGACCGAGTCAATCTACATCGCTATCGGGGAGGCACAGAGCATGCTGCCGGACGCGGCTGTAATCACGGCAATTGTCACCGGCCGCCAGGGCAAAGTGGAGATCATGAACAACCTCAACAAGGTGTCCTATGGCGGAGCTACACCGGGAGCACCTGCACGGGCCGACATGATCCCGGGTCTTGACATCCCGGTATTCGCCACCAGTGCTGTGGACCAGCTTGACGGCGACGCGATCTATTTCGTCTCAAATCAGGTTCCTGGCGTGGCGTGGTTCCCGGGCCGCGTGAAGACCGACTATGAGTTCAACATCCAGACAGGTACGGATGTGTTCAAGATCTCTGCGTGGTCTGCGGCGGTTTCCAACCTGCGCCAGACGTCCACATCCCTGAACCAGGGCGTAATCAAGACGACCTACACCACCACGTGAGGTGCAGCATGGGGACACAAGCCGAGGTAGCGGACCTGATGCCTATCATCACACCGTTCTCGCTGCCGGAGGATCCGGCAGGACAGACGCTCTACAACATAGCTACAGCACAGGTCCAGCGTGATGCGCCCGGACTATCCCCAAACTCCACTCTTTTGGCACAGGTGTACTACATAGCGCACCTGATGACCGGCAGTTCCGGCGGATATGGGGTTACATCCGAGCACCTCGGCCAATACTCGGTATCCCGCATCGCGACAGAGGGGTCGTCCGAATGGCTGACAATCTACAGGAAAGCGATCGACCAGGAAGCCCGGGCGGCAATCATCGCACGGTCCGCACGGGGAGTCCCGCATGTGGACAACCGGATCGCGGACGCCATGAATCTGGATGCGTCTGTCCCCGGGTGGATCCCTGAGGGATGGTGGGATCCATGAGCGAGGAGTTCGAACGGGAAGTCATTGACCGGCTGGCCCGGATCGAAACCAACCAGCAGACGATACGGGCACGTATCGACCATCACGAGGAGATCATCGAGCAGCTCGAGGCAGCGGAAAACCAGCGTAAGGGCAAGACAACGATCATCGCGTCTGGATGTGCCGCGCTTGGAGCATTGATCAGTCAGCTGTTCGGCAAGGTGATGTGATGCTCCTGCCGCTGATATCCAAACTGCTGAACCAAACCGTGACAGTAGAGGCATGGCTTGGTGCAGACTATGAAGGGTCGCCCACCTATGGCGATCCGGTGGTTGTGCCCGCACGGGTCGAGATCACGCCATCACGCACACTTGGGATGGACGGGTCCGAGATCCCAAGCTACGCCACGATCTACACAACCGCTCAGATCGGCGTGCAGGACCGGATCACACTTCCCGACGGGACCGTGCGGTCGGTGCTTTCTGTGGCACAGTTGCCGGGCGGTGACGGGAAGTTCTCGCATTCGGAGGTGAAAGTCTGATGCAGGCAAAGCTGGAGATGAAAGACGAGCGGATCGCGGCGACACTGACCCGGTATCGGGAACAGATGGACGAGACCGCGGCGCAGGCAATGGTTACGTTCGCCGGGGAGATCGAGCGGAGATCCAATGCCATCATACCGGTAGATACGGGGGAACAGCGGGCACGGAGTTTTGTCGAAGGGCCGCTGCTGCACGAGGGGACCAATACCTACACGGTTGTGGTGGGATACGAGAAACGCGGTGCGAGAACCGGAACCGTTAACCCGGACACCCGGGGCACGTTCTACGCGGTTCCGCTCCATGAGCGGCTCGATGTCCGGCACAAAGACGGAAAGCAGGCAAAATTCCTCGAAACTGCACTGAAGGAGATGGCACCGAGGTTTGAAGAGTACATGGCGAAACGGTGCAGGCAGGTGGAACCGTGAGCATGGGCGAGGATATCTGCGTGTATCTGACATCGCTCGGATACACAGACATCAACCTGAACACAGTCCCGGTGGACAAGACCAGCTGCATCTGCGTGTATGATACTGGCGGATACGAAGCGATCCGCTACTATGGATCTTGTCCCCCGGACGACCAGCCGACCGTGCAGATACGCGTGCGGGATCCATCGCCGTCGGCGGCCCGGTCCCGTGTATATGCGATCTATGCCGCTTGCGACGGACTCGCAAACACCACGATCAACGGAGCACGCTATCTCAAGATCAACTGCACCGGTCCGCCGTCGTATATCGGGCTGGATCAGGTATCGACAGCAGGACAAGCGCATGAGTGGACGCTGAATCTCTACTCGCAAAAACGGAGAACCTGAAAAATGGCAATGCTTGGCAAGCAGTCATCCCTGACATACGGGCCGCTGCTGGGAACCGAGATGAAACCGCTCTGCGTGTCGGCAATCGGAGACATGTCCTTTTCTGCCACGCAGGTAGATGCGACGTGCTACAACGAGTCCTTATATCGGGAGTATATTGCCGGACTGAAAGAGCCCGGGGCGATGGACGTAACGGTGAACTACCAGGGCAACGACGCAGGAATCGGAATGCTGTATGATTCCTTCCTCGCGGGAACATCGCTTGTGTTTGTCCTCACATGGCCGGACGGGGCGACATGGAAGTTTACTGGTATAATCACCGGCTACACGGCTACGACGCCGGTTGACGAAAAGGTGCAGCAGACCTTCTCAATCCAGATCAGCGGTGAGCCGGATTACACACCTGCACCGGTTCCGGAAAATGTGGTAGTGACGTTCAGAGCGAACGGAGGAACCGGAACGATGAATCCCGTAACAGCACCGACAGCGTCCGAATACACGGTCCCGGCGTGCACATTCACGCCGCCGTCCGGGCAGCGGTTCGCGAACTGGGTTGACGGGAACGGCGTAGCACACGAAGCGGAGGATACGATCAACCTGAAACACAATACCACGCTCACGGCAGTGTGGGAGGCAACAGGATGACGCAGGTAGTAGTTGAGATTGCTGGCAAGTCCTACACTGGCCGGATCACAACCGGGGGACTGATCATGGCAGAGAAGGATCTCGGCAAACCCGTGATGCAGGCACTGAAAGACAGTCCGGGACTGGCAACGGTATCTATGGTCATGCGGTATGCTCTGCATCCGATGGATGCACCGAGCCAGTACATCTCAAAAGCGGAGTGGGACGAGATTCTCGCGTCCGACGATGTGGTGGGATTCACCACGGCGTGCACCCGTATCATGGAGTTACTCGCCGCATCTGGCGGGAAAAACCGTGAGACGCACGCAAAAAACTAACGCAGCCGCCCGAGTTTTTGCAGGACGTGGTGATGCGCATAATCCGGTCGGGACTGTTCCCCGACCCCCGCATCATCTATGATCTGAGCCCTGCCGAGGTGCAGGCGGCGTGTGACGGATACGAAGAGCAGCGGCGGCAGACGATTGAGATGCACAACGTGTATGTTGGGTCGATCTGTGCCGCGATATACAACACAACGCCCAGACGGGGAGGATCATCCAAACGGGCGCTTACATGGCGCGACTTTTTTAGGCCGACTGCCCCCAAGCGGGAGGTAGTGGAGGAACAGGATATGGAGACAATGCAGCAGACGGCAATGCGGATCACCCGCATGCTCGGAGGGACGATACATGGCAGCAACCGGAACTAATGTCGGCAACCTGATCGCGACCCTGGGACTGGACACCAAGGACTTTGACAAGGGCGTCGAACGGGCCAACAGCGATATGGGATCGCTCAAGGGCAAACTCGGCGAACTTGCCGGATACATCTCAACAGTCCTGACCAACCCGGTAGGAGCAGCAGTGGCAGCACTGACAGCACTTGCAACGGCAGCCGTCGCGGTAGGTCAGGCAGCTCTTGAAGCGGCCCAGCAGTTTCAGGAAGCGGCAAACGCGATCCGCATTGGGACGGGTGCGACCGGGGAGGCATTCGACCAGCTGAACGCGGTAATGCTTGATATCAACGGGACGGTAGCATCCAGCACTCAGGATATTGGCACAGCGATAGCGGATCTGAATACAGCTTACGGTATCCAAGGCGAAGAGCTCGAGTCCCTGAGCCGTCAGTATCTCGCACTGGCTCAGGTAACCGGGATGGACGTTTCGACGGCCATTGAGAAGGCCCGGGCAGTATTCAACAAGTTTGGCGTCGAGGTAGAGGATCAGTCCAACACGCTTGACTATTTCCTCAGGATTTCGCAGCAGTCCGGCGTATCTATGGACCAGCTGCTAAGTATCCTCGACAGTGCGGACCGCGGGTTCCAGCTGCTCGGTCTGTCGGTAGAGGAAGCCGCGGCTGTGATCGGCACTGCCATGGCCAAAGACGGCGTCGAGGCAGCGCAGGAGCTGGCCAGCGGTCTTGAACGGGCCGCGTCGCAGGCCGTAGAGAAATGGGGGTCCGACTCTGAGGCACAGAAAGGGCTGCGGGAAACCCTGGCCCTCATGAAGCAGGCCGGGGATGAAACCCAGGCCGCCGCAATCCTGACGCAGCAGACCGGTCTCTCCGGCAGATTTGCGGCCACGGTCGCCGGTGCTGCAATGGGCGGTGCGCTGGATTACGGTGACCTGATGGCGGCGGCATCCAGCGGGGACACGTTGCAGGCACTGGCCCGGGAAACGGAAACCCTCGACCAGAAGATGCAGAAGCTCGGTGCCGCTACGCAGGAAGCACTGCTGCCAATCGGAAATGTGATCCAGGACGCAATCGGTCGTGCGATCGAAGGTGTGCTGCCTATCCTACAACTCTTAGGGAACAGCCTGCAGGTGATCGTGAATCTGTTCGGCGCAATCTGGGAACGGTCCCCGCTTGGGATCATCACGCAGATATGGGACAAACTCGCTGGTAGCGAACGGTTACAGGATGCGATCAAACGTCTTATGGATGTGTTCGACCGGTTCTGGTCGCGGCTCTTCGCCGGGACAGATACACTTGACCTGATAGACGGTCTCGTGAACGTCCTGGCATTTACCATCGAGAATATCCTTGTTCCCGCGCTGGACGCACTATCGTTTGTCATCGCGGTAATTACCGGCGACTGGGAATCCGCGGCAGAGCTGTGGACACAGTACACCGAAAGCGCGAGCGAGTCCGTGACCAATCTGTTTGGCGGACTGTTTGATGGACTGGACGAGATGCTCTACGGCTGGATTACCGGCGCAATCTCTGCCTGGCAGAGTTTGGTGACATCGATAGTATCCACCATCACCAACGGGATCGCCGGGATTGTGGATATGTGGGACAGCTGGCTCAACGGCATGCTGGATATCCTCGAGGGGTGGGGGCAAAGCGTGGTTGACTTCTTTGTGGATATCTGGAACAACCTGATCCAGACCGTGCAGGAAGCAGCAAACGCCCTGATCAACAACACGCCGCTGGGGGGCATTCTGGGCTTTTTTGGTATGGACACATCGATAGACCTGTCAGGATGGCAGGCAACCGCACCAACTATCGAGATCGCCCGGACCGATGCCCTGGCGAATGCTGCCGACAGTATCCGCGGGTTTGGAACGACAATCAACCAGACAGTGAACATCACGACCGACAAAGTGGTTGACGCCCTCGAGGCACAGCGCGGGATCGAGCGTGCGAACCGTGATATCGTGCGGTCCGGAGTGTGATAATCATGGGAGAATATAGCTATATCTTAGAACAACAGGGAAAAACCACAGCAGAGAAACTCGCGGAGTTTACCGCCGCGATCGGATGGCGGGATGAGCTTGAAACATATAGGATAGTCCAATACGAGTATGAAATGCGTGCAGCGGCGGCAGCAGAACAGGGGATATCTCTGCTGGATGAACCGCCCTACACCGCCGAGGAACTCGCCGCACTCGATGCCGAATCTGCCGCATACTATGATGCGTTCGCGGCAAACTACGTAGCAACAGCGGCGTTCTCCGGAAGCGGCAGTGGAACCGCAGAGGATCCCTACATCATCACCAACCGTGCAGAGCTTGAGGCCATGGCTGACGACCTAACCGCGCATTACCAGCTCGCCAATGATATCGACCTCGGCGGCAGTGGTAGCCCGTGGACGCCGATAGGATCACTGTCTGCTCCGTTTGGCGGCACGCTGGATGGAAACGGGTACTCAATATCAAACGTGTATCTCGGATCTCTGGATTTAAGTCAATATCTGGCAATGGGTATTTTTGGCGTAATATCAGGATCATCGATATCTAATCTTGGAGTAGATGTTGTTGGTATCGATAATATACCAGATGTACAGCTGATTATTGGTGGTATTGTTGGTTTCTGCTGGGGTAGTTCGACGATTGATGGATGCCATGTAACCGTAGATAGTGTTCAGATCCCGAATGGCGCTTCTGGAGCATCTAATCATATAGGCGGGATAATGGGGATGAATTATCGAGCAGTTCTAGATACACAATTCCCTGTCACTATATCAAACTGTTATTCTGAGGTACAAGCATCTGGAGATTCAATCTATGGTTATACAGCAGGGGGTATTGCTGCAACTCAGTTCTCGTATAACGTCATCAATTGTTATAGTATCGTATCTATAGATACTCCCTCATCCAACTCTCAGTGGGTTGGGGGGATCGTTGGAAACACATGGCTTGTTGGTCAAAAACCCAAAGTTACAATCAGCAATTGCATGGCGTTCGGATCTGTGAGTGGTGGTGAGTACACACATCGTGTTGTGGGGAGGGTAGATCCAGATCCTGCCAGTACAGGATACGCGGCATCTGATATGCTGGTGAATGGTGCACCGGTTTCGGGCGGTGGCGGGTTGGCAACTGTGGATGGGTTGAGCGTATCTGCATCCACCTACAACACACAGGCATTCTGGCAGAACACCCTCGGCTGGGATTTCCAAAACGTTTGGTACTGGGATGATACCGAGCAGCTGCCGAAACTCCGGGCATTTCTCCATGGACCGACAATCTCCAGCGTATCTGCAACCCCGACAACCGGCGGCGTGGATACGGAAATCACACTTTCCGCAACCGTGCAGGATGCGACCAGCTATCAGTGGCAGTACAGTGCCAACAGCGGCGGCAGCTGGCAGGATATCACCGGCGCAACCGCGGCCACATCCACATGGACGCCCGGGGCTGTAGGAACCTATCAGGTGCAGCTGCTCGCTACCAACTCCGACGGCACGACGACAAGCGACCCCGTAACGGTCACCATCTACGCCGCACCTACGGTATCTGCCACAGCAAGCCCCACACAGGGACCGCTCACGCAGCAGATCACGCTCAGCGGATCCGCAACTGACCCGGCATCATCCGCAGCACCCACCACCTACCAGTGGCAGCAGGCATCCGCTGCAACCGGGCCGTGGACACCGATCGACGGTGCGACTACGGCGACTTATGTGTATGCGTTCTCCGGCTCGGCAGGCACCACGTATTACCGGCTTGCGGCGACCGGCGTCGGGGGCACGGGATACAGCAGCGCGGTATCCTACACTGCGTATGATGCGCCGACCGCAGTTGCAACAGTCTCCCCGGCCAGCGGAGTAGTCCCGCTGCAAATATCCTACAGCGTGCAGACGACCGGCAATGTCCGGTCGTATCAGTGGCAGGTCAATGTTGATGGCAGCGGATGGCAGCAGATCGGCACGGCCGCGTCGGGCACCTACACAGCAGATACAGCCGGAACCTATCAGTTCCGCGCAATCGTGACGGGATACGGAGGATCGGCGACCAGCAACACGGAAACCGTAGATGCTACCAACGAGATTATCCCGGTAGTGTCACCCGCGTCGCCGTATTACGCGGTCCGCAACACACCGGTGCAGTTCACGGTATCGGACTATGACACCTCAGTAGATCCTACCTGGACCTTCGGCGACGGCGGCACTGCTACTGGGGCGTCCGTGTCCCACACATACACAACCTCGGACACCTACACGGCGACCGTAACCGTCAAGCAGCTGGTAACCGGTGCGACGAAGCAAATATCGGTGACTGTGTATGTGGGGGATCCGCCGTCGTCAGTGGTTCTGACTGTGCCATCCCGTGCGACATACGGCCAGCAGGTCAGTATGTCCGCCACGGCGTCCGGCGGTGCAGTAGATACATGGTCGTGGACATTCGGCGACGAGACAACCGGCAACGGCCAGGAGGTGACACACACCTATTCCGCGGGAAGTTCCAGTGTGGTGACCTACACTGTGTCAGCAACAGCGACCAACAACTACGGTTCGGCGACCGCATCCACGCAGATACAGGTCGCAATACCCTTCAACGCATCTATCCTGTCGCCGCTGGCAAACTCCAAGAACCAGCTCGGAACGCCGATCAATTACCAGGCCGCCCTGCCGCCCGCGGACCTCGCCCAGTATGTGACATACATATTCGACACCGGCGCAGGATACACAGGCAATATCGCGGAGTTCGCATAC
>ERZ1664517.11-NODE-11-length-34027-cov-7.724302_pt1 | contig 34027 bp, 28 predicted proteins | sample MGYA00575328_ERZ1664517 | MGnify/ENA primary metagenome ERZ1664517 (study PRJEB40874, sample SAMEA4040738) | Gallus gallus | biome: gut; material: content | place: India | collected 2016-01-01 | study: EMG produced TPA metagenomics assembly of PRJEB14491 data set... | reverse complement strand
TATTATTGGCATACATATAAAAGTGGCTGCCTAAACTTGTTAGACAGCCTCTTTTTGTCGGGAAGGATGGGACGGCCGCGGGCGGGGCCGTAGGGTAGGGTGGTCCGGGATTGCGGCGGGTCAGGCTGCGGCCGTGCGGCGCGTCATCCGCAGCAGGTGCCGGTAGACATACCAGAAGGCCGGGATGAGGAAGAGGTCGGCGCAGATCCAGGCCGTGGGGTCGCCGAAGCAGACGGCGATGTATCCGAAGGCCGGTACGGCGAGGAGGCTGACCAGAATGCGGGCGATCATCTCCGAGACGCCCGAGAGCATGGCGAGTTTGGTGAATCCCACGCCCTGGATCGTATAGCGCAGGATGCAGAGCAACCCCAGCACGGGGAAGAACGACACGGAGACATGCAGGAAGAGTGCCGTGTCCTGGAGGATCTCGGTCTCCGAGGCGCTGACGAAGAGCCGCGCCAGCGACTGTGCCGAGGTTACCAGCACCACGAAGGTGAAGGCCCAGTAGACGATCATCAGCAGCGAGCTCGCCTTGACGCCCTGCCAGACCCGTTCGGGCTTGCCGGCGCCGTAGTTCTGGCCGCCGTAGGTAGCCATGGCGATGCCGAGACTTTCGAGCGGGCACATGAAGAACATCTTGATGCGCATGGCGGCCGTGAAGGCGGCAACGCAGGCTGTGCCCAGGGCGTTGTTCGCGCTCTGGAGCATGATGCTGCCGATGGCCGTGATCGAGAACTGCAGGCCCATGGGCACGCCGATCGAGAGGAGCCGCCGGGCCAGCCGGCCGTTGTAGCGCCGCTCCTCGGGCGTGCTCCGCAGCACCTCGAAACGGCGCATCATGTAGCGGTAGCAGAGCCAGGCCGATACGCCCTGCGAGAAGACCGTGGCGATGCCCGCTCCGGCCACGCCCCATCCCAGCAGGAGGATGCAGACCAGGTCGAGCACGATGTTGAGCACCGTCGAAAAGAGCAGGAAACAGAAGGGGGTCCGGCTGTCGCCCAGGGCGCGGATCACGCAGGCCAGCAGGTTGTAGTAGAAGGTGCAGGGGATGCCGATGAAGGTTACGAGCAGGTAGGCGTAGGCGCCTCGGAAGATCGTTTCGGGGGTCTGCATGATGCGCAGGATGATGCCGCAGAGCAGACTCGTTACTACGGCGAGCGCTATGGACATGACCGCCGCGAGGCGCAGGCTGACGAAGACATAGCGGCGCATCTCGGCGTAGTCGCGGGCGCCGAACTTCTGTGCCACGGGAATGCCGAAGCCTCCGCAGCAGCCGTTGCAGAAGCCCAGGATCAGGAAGACGACCGACGTGCTGGCACCGACCGACGCCAGGGCGTCGATACCCAGAAAACGTCCCACGATCACCGCATCGACCAGCGAGTAGGTCTGTTGGAGGAGGTTTCCCAGAAGCAGGGGCAGCGTGAAGTTGAGAATCAGCGTCAAAGGCTTCCCTACGGTCAGTTCCTTCGTCAATGCAGCCATAAAACACCCGGATTGCGTCGGCAAAGATAGCGGATATTTCCGCTTCCTGTCCCGGAGCGTGCGATTTTATCTTCCGTGCGGGCTGCAGGTTCGCATTGCGGCCCGTACGCTCCCGTTCTCCGATACGGCGTGGCACGCAAATTGCGCCTTTTGCGAGGAACAATAACACACATTATTATTTATTATGGATCGATTGTCTTTCCTCGTTGAAAATTCGAAACGTGCCATCCGTCATTGGTGGCTCCTGCTTCTGGTCGGAGTTCTTCTTCTGGCCGTCGGCGTTGCGATCTTCTTCTACCCGCAGCAGAGCTATCTGGGCCTTGCGGTGCTCTTCGGCTGGCTGATCTTCTTCTCGGGCGTATTCGAGACCGCGCTGGCCGCCACAAGCCGCCATTTCATCACCGGACGCGGATGGATGCTTGCCGGAGGCGTCATCGAGATCATCCTCGGACTGATCCTCATCTCCAACGTCGCCATATCCGAAGTGGCGCTGCCGATCATTCTCGGCTTCTGGCTGCTGATGCGCAGCTTCTCGACGATCGGCCTCGGCGGCGACATGAAGACGCTCGGCATTCACGGTGCCGGCTGGACCATCTTTACGGGAATCCTGCTGCTGCTTTGCTCGTTGTGGATTCTCCTGCAGCCGCTCGTATTCGGCTCGACGGCCGTGTTGGTCTGGGTGGGCGTTTCGCTGCTCTTCGCCGGTGCCGGCGCCTGCTCGATGGCTTTCCAGCTGCGCCATGCACACCGTGTCCTGGATGCAAAGAGCTGACTCCTCTTCCGATGAAAAGTACAGCGGGCGGATATCCTTACAGATATCCGCCCGCTGCCTGTTCCCCGGCAGGGTACCGGTTCCCCAAAAACAGAGGGGGCCGTCTCGGCCCCCTCCCCCATCAAAAATTAACCCTTAAAAATTATCCCCTTTTCGGAAGATCTCCGAGAGGTAATGATGCAAATAGTATAGATCCGCATCACCCTGTATTACCTCCCGCATCATCAGATCCTCGTCCTCGGAGATGCCGTTGTTTGAAACCTCGTTTTTGTCAATATCCTCCATAGGCATCTTAGGTTGTCGTTCATATATATAACGGGCCGCCGGAGGGAATATTGTATCGGGATCAGCTTAAAACCAGATTTTTTTCCTTGATCATGCGCCGCAGGTTGATCAGCGCGTAGCGCATGCGTCCCAGGGCGGTATTGATACTCACCTCGGTCTGCTCGGCGATATCCTTGAAGCTCAGGCCGGAAAAATAGCGCAGCATCACCACTTCGCGCTGTTCGGCGGGCAGCAGTTCGACCAGCGCCCGCACGTCGCGTTCGATCTGGTCGCTGACCATCGAGTCCTCGACCGTCCGTTCGGCGAAGCGCAGCGTGCCGAGCATGTCGTATCCGGCATCCGCCTCGGTTACCGACTTGTTCTGGCGCTGGGCGCGGAAATAGTCGATCACCTGGTTGTGGGCGATGCGCAGGATCCACGACAGGAACTTGCCGTTGTCGGAATAGCGGCCCTCGTCGATGACGCGTACGGCTTTGATGAAAGTTTCCTGGAATATATCTTCCGCGATGTCCCGATCCTTGACCATCATGTGGATGTAATCCTTCACACGGCGGCTGTGTCGTTCGATCAAACTGGATATGGCACTCCGATCTCCCGAGAGGTAGTTATTAAGCAATACCTGGTCACTTAACACTTGCACGTTCATACTCTGTTCTCCTTTTAAAGTTACTAAGAGTAGAATTCTTCTTCGATAGGCAATCCTTTTTTTAAATTTCTGACTATACTTTCGGTTCGGATCCCCGGAGTGCTTCGTTTCGGGGGATTTTGCATCCGCAAGGTAAATACTTTTCTCCGAAAATCCAAATTTTTTCTACTCCAGCGGCTCTGTAACGGTGTTTTTTCGAAAAACAGTGCAAAGTCCGTGCCGGAATAAATCCGTTCACCCCGCTATTTGGTCGGTTCGACGTGTACGGCGATCATCGTCCCCTGTCCGAAACGCTCGCGCAGCCGCTGTTCGATATCCTCGGTCAGGGCATGCGACTGCCGCACGGTCATCTCCCCATCGACGCGGACATGCACCTCGATGGCAATCGAGGCGCCGATGCGCCGCGTACGCAGGTTGTGGGGTTCGCGTACGACGGGGTCCGCCGTTACGATGCGCAGGATCTCGGCCTCGGTTTCGGCGGGGAGCGAGCGCTCCATGAGTTCGTCCAGCCCCGAGCGGATCAGGTCGAAGGCGATCTTGAAGATGAAGACCGCGACGACGAGGGCGGCGATCGGGTCGGCGATGCGCCACCGTTCGCCGAGGAAGTAGGCGCAGCCGATACCCACGAGGGTGCCCAGCGACGAGAGGGCGTCGCTGCGGTGGTGCCAGGCATTCGCCACGACGCTCGGACTGTCGATACGGCGGCCGATGCGGACCGTATAGCGGTAGAGGATCTCCTTGACGGCGATCGAGACCACGGCGGCAATCAACGCGATCAGGCCGGGGCGCGGCAGCGTCCCGCCGTCGAGCACCACGCGGATCGAACGGATGCCCGAAAGTAGGATGCCCGTACCCACGGCGGCCAGCGCAAGGCTGATGAGCACCGTGGCCAGCGTCTCGTACTTGCCGTGTCCGTAGTCGTGGTTCTCGTCCTTGGGCTTTGCCGAGATCTTCGCGAAGGCGATCACCACGACATCCGTGGCCAGGTCCGAGAACGAGTGGACGGCGTCTGCGGTCATGGCGGCGCTTCGTCCGACGATACCCGCGGCGAGCTTGGCTCCCGAGAGGAGCAGATTGACGACGAGCCCCACGAGGGTTACCCGATAGATCTCCTGTTTGCGCGTTTCGGCCTGCGCCTGTATTTCCTGTAGTCCCGGTTTCATGGTGGACAAAAGTACGTTTTTTTTCGACACGCGCGGTCGGCGCGGTCCGAATCCTGCAAAGAAAAATCCGGACGCGGGAGAGGCGTCCGGATGTTTCACGCTTCCCGTCGGATCAATAGCTGCGGGCGAAGAGTACGCGGCGGTGCGAAGGCTTGCCGGTGAAGATGCAGCGTCCCTCCTCCTCTTCGGCATCCAGCGGGATGCAGCGGATCGTGGCCTTCGTGGCATCCTTGATGGCTACCTCGGTTTCGACCGTGCCGTCCCAGTGGGCCGAGACGAAGCCGCCCTTCTCGTCGAGTACGCGCTGGAACTCCTCCCAGGTATCGACCTTCGTGATCATCGAGTTGCGGTAGGCGAGTGCCTTGCGGTAGATGTTCTCCTGGATTTCGGTCATCAGGCCTTCGATCCGGTCTGCGAGACCCTCCTGCGGGACGGTCTCCTTTTCGAGTGTGTCGCGGCGTACCAACTCGATCGTGGCCTGCTCCATGTCGCGGGGACCCATCGCCAGACGTACCGGAACACCCTTGAGTTCATACTCGGCGAACTTGAAGCCCGAGCGGACGTTGTCGCGGTCGTCGATCTTCACCGAGATGCCCCGGGCCTTCAGCTCGGCGGCAATGGCCTCGAAACGCCTGCGGATCTCCACGAGCTGCTCCTCGCCCTTGTAGATGGGGACCATCACCACCTGGATCGGCGCCAGCTTCGGAGGCAGTACCAGACCGTTGTTGTCCGAGTGGGCCATGATCAGGGCGCCCATCAGACGGGTCGAGACGCCCCACGACGTGGCCCATACATATTCGAGCTTGCCCTCCTTATTGACATACTGCACGTCGAAGGCTTTGGCGAAGTTCTGGCCCAGGAAGTGCGACGTGCCGCTCTGCAGCGCCTTGCCGTCCTGCATCAGCGCCTCGATCGTCAGCGTGTCCTCGGCGCCGGCGAAACGCTCGTTGGGCGACTTGTGGCCCACGATCACCGGCAGCGACATCCACTCCGTGGCGAACTTTTCGTAGACGTGGATCATCTTCGTGGCCTCCTCGATGGCCTCCTCGCGCGTGGCGTGCGCCGTATGTCCCTCTTGCCAGAGGAACTCCGCGGTGCGCAGGAACAGGCGCGTGCGCATCTCCCAGCGTACGACGTTGGCCCACTGGTTGCACAGGATCGGCAGGTCGCGGTAGGACTGGATCCAGTTCTTGTAGGTATTCCAGATGATCGTCTCCGAGGTGGGGCGCACGATGAGCTCCTCCTCGAGTTTTGCGTCGGGATCCACGACGACGCCCTTGCCTTCGGGGTCGTTCTTCAGGCGGTAGTGCGTTACCACGGCGCACTCCTTGGCGAAGCCCTCGACGTGGTGAGCCTCCTTCGAGAAGAAGGATTTGGGGATGAAGAGCGGGAAATAGGCGTTCTGATGCCCCGTCTCCTTGAACATCTTGTCCAGCGCGTCGTGCATCTTCTCCCAGATGGCGTAGCCGTAGGGCTTGATGACCATGCATCCGCGTACGGCGGAGTTCTCCGCCAGCCCGGCCTTCACCACCAGGTCGTTGTACCATTGCGAATAGTTCTCGTCCGACTTTGTCAGGTCCTTGAGTTCCTTTGCCATATCTTATCGTTTGATTTCAATTCGTTTCCGAGGTGCAAATATACAAAAATAAAAAAGGTCCGACCGTGTGGACGAACCTTTTTATTCGCAAAATTCTGCGGCCGGTGCCGCGGCCTGCCGCCGCAGGCGCCGTCAGAAGCGGAATCCGACCGTCAGCGCCACGTTGTGGCGGGTAAAGTCGGTCGTGTAGAGCTCGCTCTGGTAGATTTCCGAGGCTCCGCCGTCGGCCGCATACCTGTTGCCGTAGAAGAGCATGTAGGGCGTCGTCGTATCCTTGGCATAGCAGTAGGCGATGTCGATGTAGATCGAGCGCGTGAGCGAGAAGCCCAGACCGGCCGTGTAGTAGGTCGTCTTGGCGATGGCGGGCGAGGAGAGGATCGTCCGCTCGTCGCGCAACATCGAACCGTTGTAGCCGAATCCGGCGCGCACGGCCAGCATCGGCACGGGACGCACCTCCAGACCGGCCCGTATGGTGTTCGAACCCTTGAAGTAGTGCTTCATGTCCTGCTTGAAGTCCGAGGCCGCGGGGCCGTAGGGCAGGAAGGGCATGTTCTTCACGCGGATGCCGTTGTACCAGTCGCGCTCGTAGTCGATCGAGAGGATCGCCACCTGTCCGAAGGTGTAGGAGGCGCCGAACATCAGGCGTGTCGGGGAGACGAACTCCCAGGCCGAATCACCCTTGTCTTCGAGCACATCGGAACTCGTGTCCGAGGTGTAGTCGTGCGGCCGCTGGTCCGTTTCGGAGGTGGGGCCGATCGAAGCCGTGGAGAACGACATCGAGTAGCGGCGTTCGAGCGAGTAGAAGGTCGGCGTGTGGATCGCCATGCCCAGCCGCAGGCTCGGGATCGGGCTGTAGACGATGCCCGCCTTGAAGTTCACGCCCGCACCCTCGACGGTCGTCGTCTGCGTCATGCCCATCGACTGCATGACGTTCGTGAGCGGAATGCCGTTGGCATCGACGGCGATTTCGCCGCCCTGGTCCGTGTTGTAGCCGTTGCCTCCGGCGTAGTTGTATCCCTCGCCGTAGTAGATGCTCTTTTTCTGGTAGATGTTCTGGATGCCGAACGTGAAGCCGAAATAAAACTTGTTGTCGATATTCGCACCCATCGAGATGTCGAACTCCCCGGCCGAACCGGTGCTCCGTACCGAGGTGCCGCCGTTTACCGTGGCGTTATCGCCGATTTCGGAGGGGTACCACAGGCCGCTCTCCTTGTCGTAATCGACCAGATAGGTTTTGTAACCGCCGACAGCCGGCCAGAAGAAGGGGTCGATGCGCCAGTTCGTCGCATCCCAGGTGCCGTTCCCGCCCATGGCGATCGCGCCGTTGCTGTTCACATAGGCGCCGCCCGCTTCAAGCTGCACGCTGAAGGCATCGGCGATGGATGACGTGCGGTTGCTGCCCGCGAATTCGAAGGCGTAGCTGTAGTTGTAGTCGGCCAGCCGGTTGTAGCCGATGCCGAAGTTCACGCTCAACAGCTTGCCCGTTCCCTCATAGACGTTGAACACGCCGCCGAAGTTGCCGATCGCAAAGCGGTTTTTCGAGTTGCTCCCGAAGGGCATTGCTCCCGAAGGGGCCAGCCCTGCGGGCGTACTGGCCTGCGAGAAGGTCATCATCGGCGTCAGGGCGATTTCGCCGCGGCTGTACATGCCCAAACCGGCCGGGTTGATGACCATCGAGGCCTGGTCGGCACCCAGCGAGGTGAAGGCCCCGCCCATGGCCATCGAGCGTGCCGTGCCGAAGTTGAAGCGCTGTTGCGAGAGCGAGAAGAGGTCCGATGTGGACATCGCGTCGTTGCTCAAAACCAGACCGCCGAACTCATATTGGGAACCCTGTGCCGCCGCGCCGCTGCAGAGCAGCAGCACCGCGCAGGCTGTCAGAATCGTACGTTTCATGACTCCGAATTTACGTTAGACAAATTGGGTTACCGGCCGCGCGAACTCGAGCCCGTGCTGCCGCCGCTGCGTCCGCCGCCGCCGGAGAAACCGCCTCCGCCGCCGGAGAAGCCGCTGTTGTTGAACGAACCGCTCCGGTTGCTGTTGTAGCTGTTATAGCTGTTGTAGTTGCGGTTCGACGGGGTTCGGCGGGTTCCCGTGCGGTCGCTGTTCGAGGAGCCGCCGCGGTTCCAGTTGATCGTGCTGCCCTGTCCCGAACGGCTTCCCGATCCGCGGATGGTGCTATTGTTGCTGTTGCCGCCCTGATAAACTCCCGAGCGCCAGGAGCGGTTGCCGTTCGTGGCCCGATTGACGGTCGTCGAGGAGCCGCTGCCGAAAACCTGCGAGCGGTAGGGATGGCTCGGACGGTGTACGATGCCGGGCCGATTCGGATTGTAGTGTCCGCCGCCCCATCCCGGGCCCCATCCGGGTCCCCAATGCGGGTGATGCGGCCATCCGGGGCGCCATCCCCAGCTCGGACCCCACCAGGGATTATACCACGAACTGTACCAGGATCCCCACCAGGGGCTGTGCCAGGAACGGTACCAGGGATCCCACCACGGGTTCCACCAGGAGCTCCATCCGAGGCTCCAGCCCCAGCTGCCCAGCGAGAGGGAGAACGACGGCGATGCCCAGCCGTAATACCACGGGTCGAGGAGCACCACGGGGCGTCCCCAGGTGCCGAACATCGAGGTGATGTATTTGGGCTCGACCCAGACCTCGTCGCCCATGACGATGATGTTGTAGAAGGCGGGATCGTAGGCCGAGACATAGTCGAACGCCCCGCTGTACCGGGCGTTGATATAGCTCGACGGCATGTTGTAGGTCAGCGACTGGAAACCGCGCAGACGCCGTGCATAAGCGCTTTCGTAATCGTCGGCCAGCACGTTTTCATAGGGGTTTGAGCTGTATTTGTAATAGCCGGTTTTCGCCGCTTCGGCCTCGGCTTCGGCCAAAAGGGCCTCCCATTCGGCCTGGCGCGCCTCGGCGGCCGCCTTGCGGGCTTCGGCTTCGGCCTGCTGCTTGCGGGCAATCTGCGTGCGGTCATGCAGCACATACAGGTCGTCGGAGGCATACCGCGCCGAAGAGGAGTAGTAGGCCGACGAGCAGCCGCTCGAAAGCGCTGCGACGAGCAAGCAGCCTCCTGCAAGGACTCCTGTCCGTATAATCCACGTTTTCATGACACTTTTGTTAATCATACTTCTATTCAGAGAACGAAACCCGGCAGGGTTTTAGTATCATTCCCGGAAGTAAAACGGTCCGGGGTTCGAAATACTGCACGGTCTGCGGCGCGGTTCGTTCCCTACAAATATACGGAATTTTCCCGGAAACCGTCGGTTGTGGTGCCGTGGAGGCCTTTTTTTTCGGCTGCGGCGATTTTTTTTTTGCCGAAAGTAGGCGAAAATAAAAAATATGTCTATATTTGCAGTCCCAAAACGAAAGTTCCGGGGGCCGCGGCGCGACAGTTGCGCGTTGCGGATGCATCGAAAGGAGAGATGCCGGAGTGGTCGATCGGGCCGCACTCGAAATGCGGTGTACGGGCAACTGTACCGGGGGTTCGAATCCCTCTCTCTCCGCAATAAAGGGTGTAAATCAAGCATTTGCAAGATTTACACCCTTTTTTACACCCAAATAATGTAATATTGGGTATTCTCAAACTATTCCCGAACATCCTCTTACAAAAGAAAGTTCGATGTTGGGAACTTACTGTTTTTTGTGTTTAAGGATTTGCGAAGAACAGGCAATCGCTTTACAATGTGTCCGACAGCTATGACAGTCGTCATAACACCAATTTTATAATGCCATAAGCCAAGTGGTGTGTTTGCTCCGCTTACACCAAGTAATACGATACCTGTAACGGACAGCAATAAAAATATGATAGACAGGACTGCTGTAACCTTGCTTTTCCTGCCTATTCCGTTTTTTATGATTCCCTTATACCATCCCCAGTGTGTTGTCACATGGAATATGATGGCAACAAGGAACAATATACTGCCCAAGACATGAACCACTGCCCAGTTATGCCATACTTCGTGGCTGTTCCCATGTCCGGCTATGTGCAGACCAATTCCTGAAATGGCAGACACGATGAATACAACGATTAAAATCCAGTCTATTACAAAAACTCTTTTCATACATTTCCAAATTTAATGGTGCAAAGGTCACTACTTTATTGGAAACGGACGATAACAATTGTAAAGGAATGGAGTTTAGCGGCGGTTTCTGATGCGGGACAGCGAAACGGGAGTAATGCCAAGATAGGAGGCTATGTAATGTTGCGGCACCCGTTGGATGATGTTTGGATATTCCTTCAACAGTTCTTCGTATCTCTGTTGTGGTGTATTCTTGATACGGGACAGGAACAGGTGCTGGTAAAAGCTGAACCGTTCTATAATTTTTTCTTCATATACTTTCCTCAATGAAGAATTGTTTTCTATTTCATTGTAGAAGTCTTCTTTTTTTATAAACATAACTTCTGACGGCTCGATACTTTCCAGTGAGAACAGGCTCGGTGTACCTTTGTACAGGCTGTCAAATGAAGCCACGAAATCTCCCTCAAAGAAAAACTGGAAGGTTATATCTTTTCCTTCGTTGTAGAAAAACAATCTCAGACATCCTTTACGGATAAAGTATAACTTATCTGCAATCTTACCTTCCTCTAATAACATCGTTTTAGATGGAATGGATAAGACTTCAACTTCTTCTATGTTAAAAAGCGTATTGCCAAACAGCTTATTTTCCATTTGTAAAACTATGAAAAAGTTATAAAGTTCTGTTCTGGACAATCAGGTTATATTTTGACTGAATGCCCAGAACAGAACCAGTTTATTTACTCAAAGAAGACCGCAGGGTAACGTACAATTCCCTTAATACTTTTCAAAGCATCAGGTATAAGTTCGATAACCTGACAATATTCAGAAGGCACGTCAAACGGAAACGTGATACCATAGTCTGCTGCTTTGCGGTAACCGAAACGCGGATAATAGTCTTTATGCCCAAGCAGGACAGCTGTTCCATAGCCAAGAACGGCAGCCCTTTTATGAGCTTCTTTAAGTAACATTCCTCCTATGCCTCTGTTCTGGTATTCAGGAAGAACGGCAAGCGGAGCGACAGCCAAAGATGTATGGACTTCACTTTCTGAAACAATTTCCGCTTTCGTCAATAGGATATATCCTACTATTTCTTCTTGATCTGTTTTCGCAACTAACGACAATTCCGGAATATATGTATCGGACTTATGCAGTCTGTCCACTAAATGATGTTCCTGATGGTCGCTTTCCTGCATGTTTGCAAAAGCTGCCTCTATCAGGTTGCAGATAACAGGTAATTCCGTATTTTCTTCTTGCTTTATTATAATATCCATAACTTGTTGAATAAGATTGATATGCAAAGATAATATTACAACACATCGCAACAGATTCATCGATATCCTTCAACATCCGAGCCCCAACTTCTGCTGCGCGGATAATGTTCTACGATGATCAGCGCCGTGAGATTGAGCGCTTCCACCTCGATCCTCGAAACGGAATGTATGGAGTCGACATTCCGGCCGATACCTGTCACAATCTCGTTGTCATTGAGCCTGCCGTCATCCTCGAAGCCAAGGACGGAGTCTATAAGCCAATCTCGCCCGAAGACGTTTTATAGATCCAACCTCATTTGTTATACGGCCCGGAAGAAAGATCTTTCGGGCCGTATTCATATTTCAGATCCAATGCCCAAGCAAAACCTCGAAACTCCCTCCCCTATCGACCACACTCCCACGGCGTAGCTTCAGATACTGTTCCAAAGAGTGTGTCTGAAGGAAGATAAAATAAAAAAGTCTACAGATTTTTTAGATTTGTATAGGGAATCAACAAAAAACTAAAAAAGGAGTAGACTTATGATGTTGACAAAGGAACAACTTTCTGAATTAATATGCAAACATTCGGAGCGGGAAAATGGTCTTCAGGATCTGTTGGAGATCTTGTTGGAGAGTATGATGGTCTCGGAACGCCGGGAATATCTCCGGCAAAACTCCGCATCAGGGAATAAATGCAACGGCTTCCGTCCGGGACATAGTTACGGTCATGGCCGTACGCTGACGTTCCGGATACCCCGAGATCGCTACGGGAACTTTCATCCCCGGATTCTGGCGATCCTGCGCCATCAGGAAGATGAATGCGAACGCCTTGCCGGAACACTTTACACGAAAGGACTTACGCAGGAACAGGTCGGCGAGGTATTCCAGGATATCTATGGCGAGCACTACAGCAAGGCGAGCATTTCGCGAATGCTGGACTACCTTCGAGAAGATGTCTCGCAATGGCTCACGCGCTCTCTGGAGGCTTATTACCCGATCGCCTTCATCGATTGCGTACACATGAAGATCCACCGCAAGCGGAGCGTAGAAACAGAAGCTTTCTATGTAGTGCTCGCCGTGCGTGAAGACAAGCGGCGCGAGGTGTTGGGGATCTTCAACAAACCCACGGAGAGCGCCCTGGGCTGGGGCGAGATGCTCGCAGAACTGCATGAACGAGGCGTTCGGAAGATCGGCCTGGTGTGTGCTGACGGGCTGAAGGGTCTGGAGGATGTCATTAGTGCGGTCTTTCCCGGGACGCCGCTGCAACGCTGTACGACGCATCTGAAACGCAATCTGCTGAGCTGCGTGCGCAACGGCGACAAGGGAGAGCTGGCCGAGGATCTGCGGCAGCTCTTCCGTACGGGAGACCGCAGCTATACGGTGGAGAGAGCTTGGGGACAGTGGCAGGCGCTCTGTGAGAAATGGGGGCAGGATTACCGCAGTTTTCGACGACGGGCGGAGGATCCGGCCTACAAAGCCTACTTCACCTATCTGAACTACGAGGCAAGGATTCAGTCGATGATCTACACGACGAACTGGATCGAGCGTCTGCAGAAAGATTTTCGTCGGGTTACACGCATGCGGGGAGCCATGCCCAGCGAGGAGTCGGTCCTGTTGTTGATGGGTAAAACGGCCATGGATAAGAAATCCTATCTGAGGCCGGTGCCGCGGATCGACCTGGATCGGGTTTTATTCCCCGAGTGAAGACTATAACACAAAAATAAGATCCACACGCCGCGGCGTGTGGATCTGAAACCAAGAATCACTATATTTGCATATCTGAAGAATCTGAAGGCTCCTCCTCCAAGACACACTTTTTGAAACACTACCTTTCCGGCTCGTTAACCGAAAAATCGACGACAGAGTTTTGTCCCGGCGACCTACTTACGCTATCTTTGCGGAAAAATCCGAAAACCATGAAAAGACGCGTATTCGTTACGGGCGGTGCCCACGGAATCGGAAAGGGAATCGTCGAGGCATTTGCCCGACAAGGCGACCAAGTGGTCTTCTGCGACCTCAATCCCGCCCTCGGCGCCCAAACCGCCGCCGAAACCGGCGCCCGTTTCTGTCAGTTGGATGTTACCGATGCCGTCAGTCTCGAAAGGTGCATGCAGGAGATCTTCGAGATGTTGGGTGATATTGATATTCTGGTGAACAACGTCGGAATCAGCGGCTTCAAGCCCCTCACCGAACTCTCGATCGAGGAGTTCGACCATGTGATCGCCACCAACCTGCGGCCGGCCTTCATTACCTCCCGCCAGTTGGCACTCCACCGCCAGCAGAACGGTAATCGCAGCTATGGCCGTATCATCAACCTCTGCTCGACCCGCTACCTGCAGAGTGAGGCCGGAACCGAGGCCTACTCCGCCTCGAAGGGCGGTATCTACTCGCTGACCCACTCGCTGGCCGTCTCCCTGGTCCCGCTCCACATCACGGTCAATGCCATTGCACCGGGATGGATCCATGTGCGCGAAGAGGAGCCGTTGCGTCCCGAAGATCACCGGTTCCACCCCTCGGGCCGGGTCGGAACCCCCGACGATATTGTCCGCGCCTGCCTCTTCCTGTGCGACACGGCGAACGATTTTCTTAACGGGCAGACCCTGACCATCGACGGTGGAGCCACTATCCGGATGATCTACCCGGAATAACGATAGACACCGATTAACCGCCTAATACATGTGCCCCGGAGACCGAGATCTCCGGGGCATCTTTTTTGACTTTTGCCATCTTCCTGCCACCGAATCGGGGAGGAAAATCAGCTGAAAGGGCTCGGATAGTTCATCTCTTACCCAGCCGTATGCCATACAGGGGAACAATACCGAAAGCCCGCAGGAACCGGTCGGCTGTCAATCACCGCTTTTCCACCGCATCCAGCCCGCCGGCCGACAGCTCCACGTCATACTCCTGCCCGCCGGGAGTGCGCAGCGTGCAACACTTGTGCTTGTGGTTGATTTTATATATCAGGTCGCGGTTGAGCAGAAGGTTGCGCCCGGCACGGATAAAGTGTCTGTCCCCCAGTTTGCTTTCGATGACACCGAGCCTTTCCAACACGATCTCCTCACCCTCGGCCAGCATCATGCTGGAATAGTTGCCGCAGGCACGCACATAGATCACCTCGTCCTTGCCCGCATAGAGCGTGCCGTTGAGGGTGCGGAAGGGGACCTTTCCCGACTCTGCCTGAAATTGCGGAGATGCGGTTGGTGTGGTTGCACCGCGCTCCTCAATGCGGTGAATGGCCTTTGCCAGGTCCGACACGTCCACAGGTTTCAGCAGGTAGTCGGCGGCGGCGAAGCGGATGGCCTGCAGCAGGTACTCCGAGTTGTTGTATGCGGTGGTGAAGATGATGTGCGGCAGAGGGATGGCCTCCTTCAGCTCGCGCAGCAGCTCCATGGTGGTGTGCCCCTGCAGCTGGATGTCGAGGAAGAGGATATCCGGCCGGTGGCGCAGGATGGCGGTGAGGGCGGTTTCGTAGGATTCACAGCAGGCTACCACCTCGATGTCGGGGTGGTAGGTCTCCAGTTTCTGGAGGAGCGAGAGGCGGGGCAGCCGCTCGTCTTCGACGATGATGGCGCGGTAGTTCTTCATGGTCGGCGGGTTGGGTCAGAAATAATTATAGTGGCTGGGAACGTACAACTCGAAGCGCGTGCCGCAAGCCCGGCCCTCCGGGGTCCTGAGGTCGGTTACGGTCTGCACGATATGCTTGTCGTTGCGTTGGTTGTACAGTTCAATCTGCTGTTCCATGATGTTGAGCCCCTGCTTGGTGGAGGAAGAGGAGAAGGCGGCGGCAGCTTCGCGCCCCACGCCGTCGTCGGTAACGGCAATGTTGATGCCCTCCAATCGGGTGGTAACCTCGATATCTATATGTCCGTTCCCCGGTTTGTTGCGCAGCCCGTGCTTGATGGCATTTTCGCAGTAGGTGTGCAGGATCATGTTCGGCACCTGGGTGCCGGGGTCCACGTCCGTCGCCACATGGATGCGGTAGGAGAGGCTTTCACCGTAACGCAACTGTTCCAGCGAGAGGTAGAGCCGGATGTACTGGATCTCGTCGCCGATGGAGCGTGAGGGCTTGTCCACGTCCAGCAGGGTGGAGTTGGTGAAGCGCGAGTACATCGACAGGTAATGGTTGGCCTTGGTAACGGAATGGGTCTGGATGAAGTATTCGATGCCGGCCAACACGTTGGCATTGAAGTGGGGAATGGATTTCAGACGGATGGATTTCACCAGCAGGTTGTTCAGCTTGATTTCGCGTTGCAGTTCGTCCATCTTCTGGCGGTTGCGCCGCTTGTAGTAGGTGTAGGCCAAAGTCCAGATGCCGCTGCTCAACCCCAGGGCAACCGCCAGCCAAAACCACCCGTGCTGCCAGAAGGCGGGCAGCAGAAGGATGTCCACCCCGATGGTGTCCGACGAGATATTGCCCAGCAGGGCCGATACTTCCAACCGGTAGTGTCCGGGCGGCAGGTTGTTGAACTGCACCTCACGTCCGGTCTGCGGCTGCGACCACTCTCCCTGGAACCCTTCCAGTCGATAGCGGTAGCGCATGTTCCCGGTGGCGGAATGGGAGATGGCGATGTAGGAGAAGCGCAGGTTGCGCAGCCCGTGTTTCAGACGGATGCATCCGTCGGAATCGGCCGGGACGGACTGCCAGTGGACGTTGTCGGTTGATGCCTGTGCGGAGAGTAGCTCCAGTCTGGGTGTGGTGTACTGGTAGACCAGCTCGTGCGGATGGAAGGAGACGGTCTGGTCCACGCAGGGAATCCAGATGGTGCCGTCGCTGGTTTCGGCAATGTGGGCAGCCTGGGGTTCGATGCCGGTAAACCCGTTGTACTGGTTGAAGAACATGGTCTGCAGCAGGCGGTTGTCGGTGATGTAGAGCCCGTCGGTAACGGCCACGATCAGGAAGTTGTCGCTGGTCTGGCGGACCGAGCGGATCAGGTTGCCGTAACTTTGCACCAGCACGGCGGAGTCGTCGCGCACGGTGTAGAGGTTTTCGCCCGAAGCAAAGAGAATTTCGCCATAGGGATTGACGGTCATGGCCGTGCAGGAGATGCTGCTGTCCGGCAGGACGATCTCCCGGCGCTCTTCGCCGCGCAGGCGCACCACTCCGTAGGCGGTGCCCGCATAGAGGTTGCCCGCTCCGTCGGGGCAGGCGCAGAAAACGCCGCGCAGGCCTTCGTAGCTCCGGTGAATGCGTCCGCGTGCGTCGGTGATGTAGAGGGCCTGACGGGTGGCTACGAGCAGGCTGTCGGCGTAGCTGCCGAGGAACTGGTAGTTGCGCTGCGGCAGTCCCAGCCAGCGGCGTCCGCCGCTGTCGCAGGCCAGCACGTCGCCCATGCCCAGCAGGTAGGTGGTGCCGCCGATGCGGGCCGTGCGGGGCAGGAAGTAGTTCTCCTCCTCGTGAGGATAGGGGATGGGGCGCAGTCCGGCGGCTTTCTGCCCACGCAGAAGGCGCCCGTTCAGGGTCCCTGCCAGCAGGCGTCCCTGTGCGTCTTCGTCGATGGCGCGCAGGATGTCGTTGTGGTCGCTCAAACGGTGGTTCACAAAGTTCAGCTGGAAGTAGTTGTAGACACCCTGGTAGGTGGCCAGCCATAGGTTCCCCTCGCGGTCGATGCACACCTGGCGGATGAGGTTGATGCCGTCCACGATATGCCGGACGCTGCCGTCCTTCGAGAGGCGGTACAGGTTGTGGGCATCGTGTATGAAGATGTTTCCCTTGCGGTCGGCGCAGGCGGCCACGCCGTAGTCGGGTGCAAGGAAGCGGCAGGCGGCCACCGGACGCGCGTGATCGCCGACCACCTCATGGATGCCGTCGGCCGCAAAGAGGTAGAGCCGCGTTCCGTCTCGGAGAAGCGAGTAGGGTTCAGCCACCCGGATGGGTGTCAGGACGGTGCCGTCAGCCTTTATCCGGCAGACGTGGCGGGCGGTGGGAATGTAGAATGTCTGCGAAACACTGTCCAGATAGACCCTGCGGCAGATGTCCATGCTGTCCAGCTCGGGTGCCTTCAGCACGGTTTCCGCCCCTTCGGCGGTCAGGCGGCAGATTTCACGCCCGCGTTCCTGCTCGTTTTCGAGCAGGACCAGTCCCGGGGGCAGCGAGTAGGCGTTGAGGTTGTTCAGTTGCAGGCCGCGTTCGTTCAGCGGCAGCGTCCGCATTGCTCCCTCCCGGTCCACCACATGCCTGCGTTTGAAGCCGAGAGCCCACAGGCTGCCGTCCGACCCCGGGCAGAAGGAGAGGATATTTTCCTGTTTCCCCTTTAAATAAGGGATGAATTCAAATCCGTCATAGCGCACGAAGCCGCTCAATGTGCCGATCCAGATGTAACCCTTTGCGTCCTGCCAGATGTACTCGGTGAGCATCTGCGGCAGACCGTCCTGCGTAGTGTAGTGGCGGTGGGCGTATTCCGAAGTAACGGCGACGGGCTCTGCGGCGGCCGTGGCTTCGTCCGGCGGCAGGACGGCCAGCACGGCGAGCATACAAAACAGAATATGGCGCTTCGAATTCATGCAGGACCTGTATTGCAAAGACTTTGTTTACAAATATATCCTTTCCCGCCGACAATTCCAATCTCCTGCAGGTCCTTGCTAAAAAAACATCTGTTCGTGTATGTCATTCCCCTGTTCGTGTAAACGACGGGGGCGTTCGTGTAAGTAGGATGTTCAACCTATTGTAAATTAAAAACTTGTACTATACCTTTAAAACAGCGGAACCGAGAATTTCGGCCATTCCCGAAGCCCCGGTCCTCCCCGCAGGCTGATTCGGGGGCATCCTGCAGACCCCCGGAAGAGGCGCCGGGGCGTGCGAGCGGAGAACGGCCAATTAACCGAAGTCTGACTAACTAAAGGGAAAGGGGGAAACAAATGAAAGGAAACATGTATACGACGCTTGTATTGGCTGCCTGTCTTTTCGCCGGATGCGGAATGACAAGCCGCGGGGACATCTCTTCCGACGAGTCCGCCTCCGGGACCATGCAGAAACGCAGGCCTACGGCCACCGTCTATGACGAGGAGCGCTCCGTTACCCTGCACGATCCTTATCTGCAGAACGCCGAGGCGCTCACCATCAACTGCCTGCCCGGCTGGCAGCTGGTGGGAAAGATGGATATCGAGGAGTTCCGGCAGAGCAACGGCAGCATCAGCTTCCAGATCAAGGGCAGCGACGGCGCCCGCCAGTTGGGCTTCTACACGGAACTGTGCCGTCCCTATTATGACGAGAATGACGGTGTGCCCACCGGACAGCGCCATCCGCTGCTGCGCAGCATGAAGCGGCCCTTTACCGGTGCCGAAGAGTATCTGCGTTATGTGGCCGGGTCGCAGTTCCCCGATGCCCGGGCTGTCGAGGTCGTGGAGACGGCGCCCTACGACAAGGTGCCCGAGGCGTTCCGCCGGCGTGCCGACCAGTTCGCGCAGATACGCCTCAATCAGTTTCGCCAGGGCCTGGCACAATCCGTCATGGGCAGCAGTTTCGCACAGATCCTGTCCGCCCGCTCCGATGCCGCCATCGTACTCTGCTCCGTCACGCTCAAGAACGGCCAGAAGCTGCTTCACGCCCTGAACGCCTGTTTCTTTATCCTCGATGTCCGGATGCCGGAAGGCACCATGCGCACCATCGACCGCCGCATGTGGGAAGTGATTGGACTTACCACCTATACCGCCTTTGACCAGAAGGGGCTGGACCAGGCCGCTCAGGAGGCGGAGCTCATGAAGGCTTCGCTGATGATGAACGACCGGTATGTGCAGACCTATGTCTCCATGCAGCAGTCCGCCATCAGCCGGATTCAGCAAAATGTCCGGGTCGGTATTCTCCGCAACCAGCAGCAGGCTGCGCGCCTCAGCGAGCAGATCCGGCAGACGGCCGACGAAATCAGCGACATTCAGATGTCCATGTACGAGAGCACCAGTGCCATGCAGGACCGCGTGGCCGCCCTCCGCAGCGAGGCCATCCGGGGTGTCAATCCCTATATGAGCAGCGACGGCACGGTGGTGGATGTGCCCATCGGCAGCGGCACACAGGTATGGAGTACGCCGGATGCCGGCACAATCCTCTCTTCGGACAGCTACTTCTTCAACCCCAACATCGGATCGATTACCGAATACCAGGAGATGCAGCTGCTGCGATAGGACTGAAAAGACAGATACTAATTTCTAATACGACTTGATTATGAAAAACAGAATGAACGGGAAATACTATTCCCTTCTCGTGATGCTGACGGCATGGGCAGTAATGATCTCTTCCTGCAGCAAGGACAATGACGATGTTTCGCCTTCATCCGGGGAGACCATAGAAATTACGAATGGCTGCGCCATGAGGGTAGGCTCCATCGATCCATCGGTTGCCGAATTCAGTGTCCATGACCTGGTCCTTTTTGAGAAAGGGATCAATCCCGACAATTTTTATATCAACGGAACCGGTGAATTGGGAAGCGGATGGGTTCTTAACATGGATTGCTGCTGCCTGAATGAGGAGGTGGCGAAACTGGAGAGAGGAGAGAACATGAAAATGTGCTACGACCTGCTTGTCTCCGGCACCTACACCTGGGACGGAAGCGAAAAGGACAGGCACCTGCGCATTGTGGGTATTTCTTTCTATTTGTGGGAGAATGACAAATGGGTCGAGCGGTATTTCTCCGATAACGGGGATATAAAGTCCTGTACGGTCGAAATAAAGCGGGGCCATCTGGGCGAACGGTACGAACTTGCCGGAGAGATCAGCCTCACGAACGGAAAGAAATTCACGCTTATTTGGAAAGGCGGTGTGATCCAGCACAGGTACAGCGCACAGTAAAACCGCCTTGCACGGGCCTTCGGTTTTTCATCTTTCGAAACAACAGATTATTCACCCCTTAATTGTTCAAATCATGAAACGGATTTACTTGTTTATCGTTATGGTTATTCTCGGGCTCAATGTCCATGCCCAGGATAACGGTTTCGGCGTGCGGGCCGGTGTGAACATTGCCAGCATGACCAATTACAACTCCAAAGTGGGATTCCACATGGGCGGCATGTACCGTCTGCAGCTCCTGTCCGATACGCCGTTCTTTTTCGAGCCGGGACTGGAACTGCAGTTCAAGGGCGGAAAACTCTCCCAGTCCGGAACTTCGAACACGCTGAATCTGATCTATGTGGAAGTTCCGGCGATGTTCGCCTATCGCTTCCAGCTCAATGACAAATGGGCCATCCAGCCTGCGTTTGGACCGTTTTTCTCCTTCGGAGTTTCGGGAACGATCAAACAGACCTACATGGGACAGACTCAGAGTGCCGATCTGTTCGGTTCGAACGGAGGCCTGAAACGCGGGGATGTGGGATTGAAAATCGCGCTGGGCGCATTGATAAGCCGCGTTTATTTCGGAATCGGATATGACTTGAGTTTCATCAACATGCCTAAAAATTACACGAAGGGCGACCAGAAACTTCGAAACGGATCATTCTATATATCGGCCGGGTACAATTTTTAAGGTGTCCTCTGAAACGGGAACGGCAGCAGAATCCTGCTGCCGTTCCCGTTTTTAATAGGTGTAGTAGCGCCAGTCTCTTCCCCGCAATTGGCCTGCTGCCCTTTTTCCCGGTTTTCCGAAGGCTGTCGCTTTTATCCCTCGCCCGGTCAGTCGTAGAGCAGTTCGAAGTCGTCGAGCCACATCTCGCTCTTCGTGCTCCCGGTGAAGTAGTCGCCCCAGCGCGAGGCCGAGCAGACGATCATCAGGTGCGTCGGGCGCGTGCCCGTCGTGCGGTATTCGATCGGTATGGTGATCTGGGTCCACTCCTCGACGCTCTCCTTGAAGACATACTCTCCGTATCCGACGACATCCTTGCCGTCGGATTTGAAGAAGGTCGAGACGTCGCGCGTGTCGATGCAGATCGGCGAGTCGGACGAACCTCTCTGTTCGCCCGTGCTGTCCTTGCCGTACTCCTCGGCACTCCAGGTGCCCAGGGCGATATAGACATGTCCGTTATCATTGTCGCCCACCTTGATCTCCGTGCCTGCCGGAGAGCTCTTCACCCGGTCGATAACGCCCCGGTTGTAGCGTACCCAGATGCGCAGTTTCGTGGGCCGCAGCGTGAAGGGACGGCCGAAGGTGATGATCCCGTTCGTCCCGGCGTTCATGACATATTCGCCCGTGAAGAGGTTGCCGGCGGCAAACTTGCCGATGCCGAAGATATTGGCGAACTGAGACTTCAGGTCGGCCGAGTATTTCCCGGACGATCCGGGACGCGGATCGCCCTTGTCGGTAAGTGTCGCATTGGCGATCTTCGAGCCCTTGTTTCCGGTGCCCCAGTAGGGCGTTGCCCCGTCAGCATAGGGGTAGACGATGCCGTCCAGGGTACACCAGTTCTCGAATCCGCCGTTTTCGAGCGCCTGCTCGGGATCGGTCGTAACGCTTGTGGGGTCGGTCTGCTCGTCGCCGCAGTAGGCGAGGACCTCGTAGGTCGTTTCGGGTTCTGCGGCCAGGCGTGCCGAGAAGCTGCCTCCATCGACCGTAACGTCGGCGACCTCCTGCCATTCGCCGCCGGCGAGGCGGTAGCGGAATCCCATCTTCTGGCCCTCGACGCCCGACCCGTAGAGCCAGATGACGCGCGACCAGGCATCGGCGGCTTCCAATGCAACGGAGCGGTCGGTAGGCAGCACATAGAGCAGCCATTTCTCGGTCCGTCCGTGGCAGGTAACATCGACGACGCGCACCGTCTCGAAACTGCTGCCCGAAAGTTGCTCGAGTGTCGGCGAGTAGGTGGTCGTATTGACCTCGTTTTCGTAAATTTCGGGTTCGAGGCGCAGGGCCGTAACGGTAACCTCCGAACGGTCGGCGTCCTTGCCGACATAGGCCGTGGCGGTACGGTTTCCGGCATCGATGACCGATGCGCCGATCTGCCCGGCGACGGTGAACGTCCGGTTGATCTGCTGCTCGGCAACGATCGTCCAGACGTAATCCTGGTAGAGCGAGAGTGTCAGCTGGATCGGGACCCGCATGTCGTGGCTCGAGGCCGTCAGGTCGGTGGACGGCTTTGCCCCTTCGGTGTAGGCGACCTGTGTGATGCGGACGTTGCGGATGTCCGTCGTCTCGTCGAGCGTGAGGGTTACGGTCTGTTGCGTGGGATCGATCTCCTTGACCGTGAAGCCCTCGCCGGAGAGGTCCGTGATCGCCAGCTTCACGACGGGGTAGGGGATATCGTTTTCGATGCATCCGATATTCCCGAGTGCGGCAAGTGCGATGAACAGCTTGAGCAGGTGTTTCATGGTTATTCCTTTTTCTTGTCCCAGAGGTGGATCGTCATGCCGATGTTGATGGCGGCGATGTTGAGCTTGAACTTCATCTTCGAAGCCTTTCGCGTTCCGATCTCGTTCCCGTCGGCGTCCTTCTGGGTTACGGAGGTGTACTGGATGCCTCCCAGTCCGAACGACAGGGTCGCGCAGACGTTCGGGAAGATGTAGACCGCCGCTCCCGGATTAAACGCCAGTTTGAGCTGCGTATTGTCGCTGAAGACTTTTTTTATGGTATCTCCCGACTCGTAGGAGAACATCGTATGGCCCGTCGATGCGGACAACTCGAATTCGGCGAAGAGTCCGAAACGCCCCCTGGGATCGAGTCCCGCGTAGGAGCGGTGGAAGATGCCGAACGAATAGCTGTCGCTCGAGGTGTTGAGGTAGGGGATATCCAGGTTGATGTCGTTGTTCGCCCCCAGGTCGATGTTCATGTTGTCGAGCTTGCCGTCGAGGTGCGTATATCCGAAACGCATGCCGAAGCATTTGTTGTCGCGGTAGAAGTAGCCGAAGAAGGGCTTGACGGTGGCGATGGTTCCCGAGGCGTTGATGTTGTCGATGATGACCATGAAGTCCGTGTCGTCGCTCGACAGGGTCCCGTACGAAGCCGTGAGTCCCATCATCACCTCACCTTTGTAGGCGAACTTGATCTTGTCGATTTCGCGGTCGATCCGTTTGCGCGTCGGCAGGAAGCGCTCTTTCACGTCGGCATCTTTGCGTTGCCGTTCCAGGTCCGTGCGGAGCTCCTTCCGCTTGCGGGCCCGTTCGGAACGGCCGGTCGAATCCGCGTCCGATATTGCCTGCTCCGGGGCGGGACATGCGTTTTCAGGGGCCTCCGCGGCCGGGATTCCGGCCGATGCCGCGAGCGTCATGCCTGTGAAGAGGATCGTCGTAAAGAGGATACGTTTCATCTGCTTGCGGTTTTAGAGGTAGAAGGCCACTCCGAGCCCGATCGAAAAGATATTGACCTTGAAGTTCATCATACTCGACGTACGCCGTCCTTCGGTTACCTGATTGTGGACCTGTTTGGTGCTGTTGTAGGTGATACCCATCACGCCGACATTGACCTCCACGGCCATGTTGTTCGTTGCGAAGGCGATGATTCCGGGAGATACGCCCAGGGCGAGGTTGAAGCCCGTTTCATAGGTTCCCTTCACCGGAACGTCGTTGGCAAAGCGGCCCTGGGAACCGCCCGCCGAGAGCGACAGCTCGTTGAAGAGCGCAAAGCGCTTGTTGCGCCCGAGCGGAATGTACTGCCTCCAGAGCACCGCGGCCGTATAGCTGTGGACCAGTTCGTAAAAATCGTTCACATGGATCTCGGTCCCGGTCTCCTCGTCGCCCAGTTTCAGGTCGGCCTTGTCCATGCGCAGCAACGTGCGGCCGTAGATGAAGCGGGCGCCGAGTGCCATGTTGTCGCGGAACGAATAGGCGATCATCGGGCTGACCTTGAAGTTGTAGCCCTCGGAGTTGATCCCCTCGACGATGAAAAACTGGTACGAATTGTTCGTGTGGGTCGAGTAGGAGGCCGTACCTCCGAAGATCCACTGGCCCTTCGGCACAAAAAGCGTATGCGTGTCGGTCAGGCCGCGCCGTTCGCGCCGCTGATTGATCGTCAGCGGCTTGCGTACGGCGGCCGTATCGGCTCCCGCGGCCGGGAGATTGCCGGAGGCTGCCGGCCGGCCCGTCTCCGCGACGGGCACGGCGGTGTTTGCCTGCGCCATGCCGTCGAGGCACAGCGAGGCAAACAGCAGGGTGGCGAGAAGTCGATGTCTCATGCGTCGTTCCCGGTTATCAGTATACCCACTCGAAGTCCTCGACATAGAGCCGGTTGTTCGTACTTCCGGTGGTGTAGTCTCCGTAGGCGCTCGTCGAGCAGGAGATGACCAGCGAATATCTGCCGGCTGCGGGTGCCGCGGTCTTGTCGTACCAGTAGATCGGCAGTGTCAGCGTTACCCAGCCGTCGGTCGATTCGGTGAAGGTCTTCGATCCGTAGCCGATAATGGCGCCCTCGGCCAGGCTCGAAGCCTTGGCGGGATCCCAGAAGGTCGATTCGTTGTACTGAAGTCCCGATTCTACGGAGTGGCGGTCCGTCCAGTTCGTGATGCAGACATAGACGCGAGCCGGGTCGATGTCGTCGGTCGTCAGGGGACCCTTGGCGTTGGTTACCTGCGTTACCGTGGCATTGACATGGACGCGCAGGGCCCGGGGACGTGCCGAGTAGCTGTACTGGACACCGAAACGGGCATATCCCGTGGTGGAGAAACCGCTGCCGCATTCGAAGGTTCCCGTGAAGAGGTTGCCGGCGGCAAAGACTCCCATGGTCGCCTTGGGCTGCAGGGCGGCACACTGCGAGCCGTTGTTGCCCGCGATGGCCTGGCCCGTGCAGAGAGCATTGGTCTGCTTGTTGTTGCCGCTGGTCCAGAAGGTCTTCGAGGCCGCTTCATTCGGATAGGGGACTTCGGCGCTGGTCAGGCTTCCGCCCTTTACCGTATAGGTGGACCAGTACTCCATGCCCGCGTTGTAGATCGCATCCCCGGCGGCAGTGGTGAAGCTGCCGCTCTGCTGCGTGCCTCCCAGGTCGGCGCGGTATTCGTATTCATGGGCGGCAAAGATACCCGTGCCCTCCGTCTGCTGGTAGATGGCCGGGTAGGAGCCGCCGTCTGCCGGGCGGTCCGGATCGGTCGCATCGCTCCATTCGGGGGCGAAGGTGGCCGTGTAGTAGTTGTTTCCGGAGGGGGTGCCCTCTATTTCGTTCCAGCTGCCGTCCTTTTCACGCAGCCCGAAGCGTACGCTGCCGACTTCGGGATCGACAACAAGGGCCCGGAGCGTAACGGAGTTGCTCCACAGATCGTAATCGCTCGTCTTGACAGCGACCAGACCATGGATCCGCAACCTCGGCGTGGCATCCAGCGTGCCGCTGTTGTTGTCCTCGACATGGAACGAGAGCGTCTGCTCGCCGCCGCCGAATGCGGCGATGTATTCGTCGGAGAGCGTTACCGTCAGGGCCTTCTCCTCCTCCTTCACAACCGTAACGCCGGTTGCGGGGGTTTCACCCTGAAGCAGGTTCACGCTCTGTCCGCCGACCGAGAAACGGGCAACCTGTATCGGGTAGGTCGTGGTGATTTTGTAGCTGATCCCACCGCTCTTGCCCGGGATGTAGTTCTGGGGCATGGCAACGTCGAATCCGACACCCTCGAGTTGCGGATCGGGGGTAAAGACGATCGTGTCGTCGAATTCGTCGGGATCTTCGATCTTGATGGACATGACCGTGCAGTCGATCTCTCCCGGGACGGCCTTCGAATAGCTGAACTGGAAGAGGTATTTAGTGCCGGCCTTGGCTGCGACAGACCCCTCCTTGACGATATTGCCGTGCGTGGAATGGGTGCCCGTAAAGCGCCAGGCAAGGTGGTCGGTGCCTTCGGGAAGGGTGAAGTATCCCGTGCCGTCGGCCGTGTATTTCAATGCGGCGAGCTTTCCGCTCTCGGCGGCCGACTCATCCACCTCGGTTCCTGCGGCCACCCAGACATGGAAATTCTCTCCGAAGTTCGCTTCGACGGTCGGATCGAAGGTAACTTCGGCCACCGTATTCTGGATCGTGCAGCGTACCTCGACGGGCGTAGTGCCTCCGGCCGTTACGTCGAATGACTCCTCCCCCGTGTAATAACGCTGCGTAAAGGAGGCTGCAACGGCCTCTCCGGCCTCGACGTTCACACGGTATTTGCCGGCGAGCAGCTCCAGCGCGTCCGGGATGAGGTCCCGGGAGGTGTATTTGCGGAGAAGCCCTCCTTCCGCGTTGTAGATTCTGACGACAAGGTGCTCCAGCGGGTCGTATTCCGACGCATCGCCGGAACCTTCGCCGGCCCGTGTCGTTGAGATATTCATTGTCAGGTAGCCCGTACCTCCGTCTGCCGTCGTTTCATCGGTCGAACAGGAGGGTGCGGCGGCTCCGGCCGCCAGCAGCAGAAGGGCATATATGATCTTCCTTTTCATGACGTGTTACAGGATTACGCGGAGTTGAACGGTTTCGGTTACGGTCTGGCCGTTGTTGTCGGTCATCTCAAGCTGGAACTTGTGGAGTCCCTCGAAGTTCATCAGCAGGCTGACGAACGGCGTGATGCTGAACGGCACCTCGGTCTGGTTCTTGACCTTGTCGTTGATCGGGAACTCGAAGCCGCCCTCACCGAGAATCCCGATCAGTTCCGGATCCGAGATGTTGGCCAGGTCGAACGATGCGGGAAGACCGGCTTCGGTAACGTCGAGCGTCTCGGAGATGATCGAAACCGTCAGCGAGCGGATGCCGGCCGGTGCCGTGCAGAGAATGTTGATCTGCATGTCGGCCGTCAGCGTGTATTCCTGGCTGATGTCGTAGTCGATCCATTCAATGCCGAGGGTTGAAGGGGTCGTTCCGCCGCCGCTTTCGTTGTTGCGGTCCACCTTGATCGTCAGCGTCGCCTCGGTGCTCTGGCCCTCCGCGTCGGTTACGGTCATGCGGAAGGTGTAGGTTCCGTCGCCGTAGACCTTGTAGATGGGGGTCATGGCGCCGGCCAGGTCGAACGTCAGTTCGCTCTGACCCTTCACGGCGTCGCTCAGGGGGAATCCGAAGTCGCGGAGCGTGGCGGCTGCGGCATGTGCCGCGTCGATCTGGCACAGGTCGAACGGTACGGGAACCTGCGATGTGGTGAGCCACTGCGTGTAGGCCGCATTCGTCGAGGTGATCTCCACCTCATAGGCTGCGATATTGCCCGGAGCCTTGACCTGGAACTGGAAGGACTCCGTACAGTTGTATCCGTCGAACATCGATGCCTTGAGCTGGAAGGGCTGCGAGAGGTCGTGGCCGGTCCACTCGATACTCGGGGCCTCGATGAGGGGCTTTTCCGTGTAGATCGGCTCCCAGAGCCCCTGCGTGCCGTTGATCGTGATCTCGTCGTCCTGCACGAAGCTCTCGACGATAATGTCGAACGAGATGCCTCCCTCGTCGCTGTGGGCGATCACCAGCGTGAGCTTGCGCCACTGTCCGGCGCTGACGTTCTGGATCTCCTTGCTGAACTGCACGGGCTCCTGCGTGTCGGCAAAGGCTCCCTTGAGCTGCACCTTGAGGGTGTTCTTGTCGGCCGTGGGGGTGAAGTAGCCCGCGCGGTCCTCTCCCTTGGCGAAGACGAGGCTCTGCATGTCGAGCGAGACGATGGTCTGCGTGTCGTCGGTAAGATCTTCCGCGAGGTCCGCCGAGATCATCACCGTAACCTTGATGTTGGCCAGCGTACAGATCACCTCGCCGATCTGCGAGGTCTCGCCCTTGCGGACCGTAACGCTCTTCGAACCGCTGTAATAGGGATCCTCGAAGGCTGCGGGCGTGTCGGCCGCACGGTCCTCCGAGCGTACCTCGACTTCGTAGACTCCCGCAAAGAGTTCCAGCCGGGAGAGTGCCTTCAGTTCGGCGAAGGTGCCGCTGAACTGCTCGGTTTCGTCGGCTCCGACAATGCGGACCAGGAACTGCTCGGTGTCGATATCCGCCCGGGTCGCCGCTGCGCGGGAGCCGTCCGGATAGGCCTCCATGTCGCTGTCTGCAATGACCTGCATGATGAGCGACGACGTTTCCAGATATCCGTATTCGGAATTTCCGGTTTCGTTTCCAGATCCCTTGTATCCCGGGACCTCTTTCTTGCATCCCGTTGCGAGCAGTGTCGCGACACAGACCAGAAGCGTGAGAATGCGTGTATGAATCTTCATATGGCGTATTGTTTTTTATGCATGGATGGTATATCAGGCTTCATCATTGAGCTCGATCGGGAGCGCGATGGTCTCCACGACCGTGTCGTCGATCAGGATGTCGAGCGTGGCGCTGCCGGCATCCGGCGCGTCGAAGCGGAACCGGTGGCAGGTCTTCTCCTCGGTGGTTTGGAGGGTCTGCTCCTGGAACTCCACGGCGGGCCCTTCATCGACACCGGTCTGGCTCTGGCGGTGAGCCGACCCCGATACGGTCAGCGAGGTGCCGACCTTGACGTAGACCAGCTCCCCGAGCGGCAGGATTCCGCTGCCCGTGGCATCGGAGGCGAAACGGAAGCTGTTGCCCGAGGCCGTCCCCAGCGTGAATTCGGCTTTGGGAAAGTACTTGCGGAACTGCTCCGTGGCCTCGATCGTCGTGAGCGAGTTGGCGATGCGTACGGTAACGGAAACCGGAACCGTCTGGCGCGCTACGACCGTTGCGGGGGCCGATCCCGTGTAGTAGGGGCGCTCCACGCCCTCCTGGTTGGGCTGCCCGTAGCCGATGACGACCGTATAGTCGCCCTCCTTGAGCAGCGGGCTTTCCGCTTCGTATTTGGCCATTGAACTCCAGCTTTTCTGGTAGTCGGCACCGGTGATGGAGACGCTCATGTCGCTTGTGGCAGGTACCGTAACCGTCTGGGCGCGGGTTGCGAGCGCGATGTCGGTCTCGCAGTCGAGCGTGATGCGGCCGTATCCGGCAACGCCTTCCTCCGTGTTCTTGCTGCATCCTGCAAGGAGCAGGGCTGCTGCAGCGGCCATGGAGTATATCAGTCCGTGTTTCATATTATTGTGGATTTATTGATTTGCGATGGATACTTTGATGTCGTCGATATAGATGTAGAAGTATTTGGCCGTGATCGTACTGAACCAGCCTCCGGACACTTTCTGGTAGTCGGCGGCACGCCATGTAAGGCGGGTTGCCGAGGTGGCGCCCGTCAGAAGAATATCCGTTTTGGACTGGGGCAGCGGATTGGTGAAGTCTCCGCCGTCGGCCGGGGTGAATCGTTCGACAACCTGCGTCATGTCGGTATCTCCCGAGATGGCGCCCTCGGTGCCGACCTGTGTGCCGAATTCGCAGGTTACGCTCCATTGGGACGACAGGGTTCCCGAAACAATGGGAGCTCCGATGTTGTACGATACCTTGATGGAGACCGAGGCTCCCTCCTTGAGCGGAAGGAACGGCGTGTCCAGACGTCCCCGGCGGTTGTCTATCGAGGAGGTGTTGGTTCCTACATACATGTAGCAGGCGGCACGTCCCGACTGGACCTCGTAACGGCTGGCACCCCATCCGGGCAGCCCGATACCGGAGAGCTCGTCGGTCGAATTGCTGTAGTCGTGGTTGGATGCTCCGCTGAAATCCTCCTCGAAAAGATAGGGAACGTTCGGCAGGGTAATGTGATTGACACCCGGAATCGTGAGCGTACCGAGCGTGCATGATTTCGATACGGTGGCGTGTTCCGAATCGTAGTATACGGTAAGCGCTCCCGCCTGCTGCAGGCGGGCCGGAATGTCCGAATCGTTCGGGAAGACGAGTTCGTATTCACCCTTGTCGTTTACGGTGAAGGGCTTTGCCTCCGAACCCTCGTCCAGCGTGATTCCGTCGGCTGCGAACCACAGTTTCTCGACAGCCTCTCCCAGGGTGTTTACTCCCGTATCCTTGAGCGAGAAGCGGATGATCGTTCCGACGGGACCTCCGGCTCCGGGAACCGTGTAGGCTATCGGTGTGATGTGCCCGGCCTGAAAATCCTTTCCGGGCATGGTCCGGGTCTCCGATTCATAGAGTTCTCCGGTGGCGGTAATCTCGATCAGGTCGCTCTCTTCAAGGGCAACCGGCGCAATGGCTGCATACACCACATCTCCGACATCTTTGGGCTGGTCGAAGCGCAGCGTGATCTGGTTCGATCCGTTGATCGTCGGGGTCGCTTCGGCATCCGTGATATCGAGGCTCATCGTTCCGGCAACCGGAACCGGGAATTTCAGGGTAAGCCGCGTAACGGGCTCGCCCAACTGGTTCCCCGGAATGCGGATCCGCAGCAGGTGGATCTTGTGGCGGAAGCGGAGCGAGAGGTTGCTGTTGAGTCCTTCGACAAGTGCCGGGGCATCGGCAACCGGCTCGGCGACCATCACGTCGAGCGATCCGTCGAACGTGCCGTTCTGCTCGGCGGGGATTTCGTAGGTTACGCGCGTGCCGTCGTATGTCGCGGGCTGCGGCGAGACGGCGCAGTAGGTATAGCTGCCCTGCGCCATTGCCGGGACGGTTCCCGTGAAACGGGCCTCGTCGTAGGTGGCATCGTAGTGCCGCAGTTCGAAAGGCTGCGCTTCGAACGAAGCTGCGCCTCCCGCGTCAAGGGCCCAGAGGGTGATACGGTCGCCCGGGCTCCAGCGGACGGAGATCCCGTCGTCGCCGAGTGCCGTACGGCTTTCGATCCCGATACCTGCCCGTGCGGTGATCTCCACGTTGATGGGGCGTGATTCCGGGGTGCCTTCATTGTAGGGCGTTTGGGTGCATCCGATCGTCAGGATCGAAGCGGCAAGCAGTAGTATCCGGTACTTGTTCCTCATGAGGATGAGCCTATTACCATATTATATAGCATGGCAAAAGTAGCAAACGGGCCTCTCTTTTGAAAAAAGATTCAACGAACTCCGCAATTTTTCCCATGAACTCCTCGTTTTATCCTTTTTTTCAGAAGCTCCATTTTGCGAAAAAAGCCCGCGAACCGAGATTCGCGGGCATTCTCATGGACGGGTTATACGGTCTTATTCAGCCTCTTTCACATACTTGTCGAGCCAGGTGAAGAACTCGCGGTTCCAGACCATCGAGTTCTGGGGCTTGAAGACCTGGTGCGCCTCGTCCTGGAATTCGACCAGTCGGGCCGGGATGCCGCGCATGCGGGCGGCGGTGAAGGCCTCGAGCGACTGCGTGTAGGGGATGCGGTAGTCGCGTTCGCCGGTGAAGATCAGGATCGGCGTGTCCCAGCGCTCCACGAACTTGTGCGGCGAGTTGGCGTACGAGCGCATCGCCGTGGCGTTCTCCGTGTCCCAGTAGGAGCCTCCGTAGTCGTTGTTCACGAACCACAGCTCCTCGGTCTCGCCGTACATCGAGTCGAAGTCGAAGATGCCGCAGTGGGCGATGAAGGCCTTGAAACGCTTTTCGTGGCATCCGGCGAGGAAGTAGACCGAATAGCCGCCGTACGAGGCGCCGACGCAGCCCATGCGGTCGCGGTCGGCCCACGGCTCGCGGGACACGTCGTCGATGGCCGAGAGGTAGTCGCGGATGTTCTGTCCCGAGTAGTCGCCCGAGATCTGGTCGAGCCATTCCTGGCCGAACGAGGGCAGGCCGCGGCGATTCGGCGCCACGACGATGTAGCCCTGCGCGGCCATCAGCTGGTAGTTCCAGCGGTAGCTCCATCCGTTCGAAACGACGCTCTGGGGCCCGCCCTGGCAGTAGAGCAGCGTGGGGTACTTCTTCGCCGGGTCGAAGTCGGGCGGCAGGATCACCCAGGTAAGCATCTGCTTGCCGTCGGTCGTCTCGACCCAGCGCTTCTGCACCTCGCCCATGCGGATATGGTCGTAGATCGCGCGGTTGATGCCCGAGATCTGCGTCAGCGTGCCGTCCGAGGGATCGACCGTGTAGAATTCCGTGTCGGTGCTGATTGTCGAGAGCTCGGCGACGATCACATCCGAGGCCATCGTGAAGGCCGTGATGTCGTGGTCGCCCCGCGTTACGACCTCCACCTCGCCATCGACCGTCTCCACGCGGCAGATTTGGTGCGTGGCCTCGATCGGAGCGATGAACCAGATGCGGTCGTTGCCCTCCCAGACGACGTTCATGGCGTTGTAGTCGAAGTCCTCCGTCAGGTCGCACATCTCGGCCGTCGCACAGTCGTAGAGGAACAGGCGGCTCTTGTCCGACTCGTTGCCCGCGCGGCGCTGCGAGAGGAAGGCGATCTTCCGGTCGTCGGGCGACCAGACGGGGTATTTGTCATAGCCCGGGAGGTTGTCGGAGAGCGCTTCGATTTTTTCGCCCGTATTGAAATTCGTCGGCTTGCAGATGTTCTGCGTCTTGCCCGAAGCGACGTCGTAGACGAAGATGTCCGAGTCGGTCGATACGGCGTAGGCCGTACCCGTAAGCGGCTTGCAGGTGTAGGCGAGCATCGTCCCGGCATGGTTCCAGGCGATTTCGGCCATGTCGAAATAGGGGGCCAGGGGCACGTCCCAGGCGGCATCTGCTCCGACGATGTCCACGCCTTCCTTCAACCCCTCGGGGCCGAAGTCGCCGACGAACAAGTGCATGTGCTCACCCTCGTCCCAGTAGTCCCAGTGGCGGACCATCAGGTCATCGTAGATCCGCGCCTTCGACTTGTCCATATCCTTGTGGATCTCGGACGAGCGGCGGGCGGCGACCGGAATGCGCTGCACATACCACGCCTTGTCGCCGCGGGGGCTGATGCCGAAGCCCTCGACATCGCGGTCGAAGTCCGAGAGCCGGCGCACGTTGCCGCCCGAAGCGTCCATCGCCCAGACCTGCATCGAACCGCTGCGGTCCGAGAGGAAGTAGATCGTCTTCCCGTCGGCGCTCCAGCGGGCCGCGAGGTTGTTCGACGAGCCGTCCGTGAGGTCTGCGACCTGTTTCGTGTCGAGCGCCTCGGTGTGGAGGGTCGTAACGCCGCGGTTCTCGGCCATCGAATAGTCGGTCTGCTGGTAGAGGAGCGTCCGTCCGTCGGGCGAGAGCGTGGCGCCGCCCGCGCGGCTCATCTTCCACATGACCTCGGGGGTCAGCACGCCGGCGGCGATCTCCGCGTCGGTCAGCGCATTGTCGATCGTAAGGGGTTGGGGCCGCTTCTCGCAGGCGCCCAGACCCACAGCTGCAATAGCCATTATCAGGATGATTTTTTTCATTTGCGTACAGGTTTTCCCATTTATCCCTTATTTTTGTGTCTCGTAAAAACCGTTCCGAAGATGACGAATCCTACCGTTTATTTCGCCGACCGCACGCTGCGGTTCCTTGCGGCGGCTCCCGCCGAAGCCGGCTGTGCGGTGGTGGATGCCCGCGAGGGCATTTCCCGCGACAAGATACTCAAAATTCTCGAAACGCACAACTCCGTGGCCGTCGTGGCGGCCGATCCCGTGGCGGCCTTTGCAGCCTTTGCCGCGGAGTTTACCCGTGTGGAAGCGGCCGGCGGGGTGGTCGTGGACGACGCAGGGGCATGGCTCATGATGCGCCGCAACGGCCGCTGGGACCTGCCCAAGGGGCATGTCGAGGCCGGGGAGGATTTCGAACACTGCGCCGCGCGCGAGATTGCCGAGGAGACGGGTATCCGGGCGCGCGTCGTGCGGCCGCTGTGCGAGACGCTGCACGCCTACTGGTTCCCGCCCACGTCGCGCTGGGAACTCAAGTGCACCCACTGGTTCGAACTGCGGAGCACGGGCGAGGGCACACCGACGCCCCAGTGCGAGGAGGGTATCGAACAGGTCGTGTGGTACTCGCCCGACGAGGCTGCGGAGCATGTGCGCGAGGCCTTCCCGACGATCCGCCGCGTGGCCGAGGCGATGCTGCGGTAGGGAGCTCTCCTCCCGGGTGCAGGCGGAATCCGCGGCGCAAGTGTGCGATTACTCCCGCTCCAGCCGCCGGTGCACCTCTTCCTTGTATTTGCGGGAGATTTCGATCTCGATACTGCCGATCCGGACCCGGGTCGGACGATACTCTTCGATGCACTCCGTATTGACGATATAGGAGCGGGGGATGCGCAGGGACCGACGGGCGAGCAGCGCGTCCCGCTGTGTGATGCGCGTCTT
>ERZ1664517.7-NODE-7-length-37820-cov-7.527234_pt1 | contig 37820 bp, 28 predicted proteins | sample MGYA00575328_ERZ1664517 | MGnify/ENA primary metagenome ERZ1664517 (study PRJEB40874, sample SAMEA4040738) | Gallus gallus | biome: gut; material: content | place: India | collected 2016-01-01 | study: EMG produced TPA metagenomics assembly of PRJEB14491 data set... | reverse complement strand
AGTAATAATAACTAAATCTACATCAACATGCGACATTTGGGCATGAGAAGCTGGACTGCCGTACGTTGTTTCCTTTTGTTCGCTGTAATCTCCACCTAATTGACTTTCTAATTGAACGAGATACTATTTGGATACTTTGTAAGCTTCTTTTGTGAGAACCGCATCAAATAGGATTCGTTTTAACATGGCATTCTCGGTATAAGCTTTACATTCTATTGGTAGGGCCAGTTTCTTGTCTATGAAAACCTGAACATCAGTGCCAAACATGTAACGATAGGTGGCTTTGTTGGCTAAAAGATGATCTCTGATTTGAGGCTCTTGTCGATTAATATATCTATCTGTGATATTGATGGGCACTTTTCGTTTGTTGATTTGCAATCTATTTTCGTTTTGTTTTAGAACATCAATCCAAGCAATCTGGACCATTCGTGCTGTCATCTCTTCAACCAATTTTCCCTTTTCTGCGCGAATAATGCCTCCATATGCTCTATCTTCATTATGATGAGCTTCGTTATCGATGCCTTTTACCAGATTAGTATAATCAGATATGATATCTCTGATTTTATCTTGTATTTCAGTCTTCTGTTGTGGAGTGAGTTTCATAGATATGTTCGCTCTAATGTTAGTAATTAAACAGGTCTTTAAGTGTGATATTTAATCCTTGAGCAATTTTGACGATACTGTTGATGGTTGCACTTTTTTCTCCTCGTTCTATAGTTCCAATGTAGGTCCGGTCAAAACCACATTTATATGCAAGCTGTTCTTGTGATAGACCACGAGATTTTCTAATTTTAGCAACTTGTTGCCCAAATTGGATGTTGGCTTCGGTTTTCATAATATACAAAAATAAAAACTCTACCTTTAGACTTCAACGTTCTAAAGGTAGAGTTTGATGTATATTAATTGAGATCTACACCTCCCCGGCGAAGGCCTTGAGGCGGGCGATCTCTTCGGGCCAGCGCGCCTCGTCGGGGGTCTCGAGAATCAGGGGCATCCCCTCGAAACGCGGGTCGCGGGCGATGTAGCGGAAGCATTCGATGCCGATCTGCCCCTCGCCCAGCGGTGTGTGGCGATCGACGCGGCTGCCGAGGATCTTCATGGCGTCGTTCAGGTGCATGCCCTTCAGGTAGCGGAACCCTACGACGCGCTCCAGCTCGGCGAAGGTCGCCTCGCAGGCTTCGGCCGTGCGCAGGTCGTAGCCCGCGGCGAAGGCGTGGCAGGTGTCGATGCAGACGCCCACGCGCGATTTGTCCTCCACGCGGTCGATGAGGTAGGCGAGGTGCTCGAAACGGAATCCGAGGTTCGAGCCCTGCCCGGCGGTATTCTCGATGACCGCCGTAACGCCGTGCGTTTCCCGGAGTGCGATGTTGATCGACTCGGCGATGCGGTCGAGGCTCTCCTCCTCGGTGATCTTCTGCAGGTGGCTCCCGGGATGGAAGTTGAGCCGGTCGAGTCCGAGTTGCTCGCAGCGGCGCATCTCGTCCAGAAAGGCGGCGCGCGACTTTTCGAGCCCCTCCTTTTCGGGGTGCCCGAGGTTGATCAGGTAGGAGTCGTGGGGCAGGATCTGTGCCGGGGTGTAGCCGGCCCCGTCGCAGGAGCGGCGGAAGGCGTCGATCTGCGGCGCGGTGAGCGGTGCGGCGATCCACTGCCGCTGGTTCTTGGTGAAGAGTGCGAAGGCCGTGGCGCCTATCGCCTGCGCATTCCGGGGGGCGTTCTCCACACCGCCCGAGGCGCTGACATGTGCTCCGAAATAGTGCATGTGCGGTCTTGTCCGTTAAGTTCAGAGCAAAAGTAAGGATTTTGCAAATAAATTCATAACTTTGCCCGTTGGAAAACCGTCTCCGTACGATCATGAAGAAGTTTCGCCTGATTCTCGTTCTGGGGCTCCTTGCGGCCTTTGCACGCCCTGCCGCGGCGCAGATCTCGATCGACGAGGTGAACGCCCAGCAGGAGAGCGTAACCTTCCGCGACCGGCTGAAATCGACCTCCGTGGATGTCGATTACTTCAGCCTGGCCCGTTACAAGGCCGAGCGGGCCGCCATCCGCAAGGAACGCAACTACCTGGAGATCAAAACGGACCTGCAGGGTACGCTGACCTCGTACAACGATCCGTGGATTTCGGTGTCGGGCGGTGATAACTCGATTGCCCTTCTGGCGGTGCTCTACCTGAAGCACACCTTCAAGAAAAACCTCTTTTCGCTCGAAACGGTCTTCAACGCCAAGATGGGTTACAACCGCATGCGGGTCGAAACGACGCTCGACGACGGTACGACCGAGAGCAACGGCGTCTGGTTCAAGAACCAGGACGAGTTCGACGTGTCGGTGGCCCCGGCCTTCAAGATGGCGAAGAACTGGACCTACGGATCGATCTTCAAGTTCCGCAGCCAGTTCGTGAACGGTTACGTTTCGCGTACCGAGCAGGAGCGCCGCCACCTGAAGAGCACCTTCATGACCCCGGGATACCTTGACCTTTCGTTCGGTTTTACCTACAACTGCCCGGTGAAGCGTTTCCCGATCGTCATCAACCTCTCGCCGCTGTCGCTCAACGCGACCTTCGCCGAGAGCGACTGGATCCGCCGCCAGCAGTTCGATGCCGACGGCAACGAGATCAAGCCCGCCTATGCCTACGGTATCGAGGATCCCGACAAGACCTCGAAATACGAGGGCGGTTCGTCGATCCAGATCGACTTCGACCGCTACTTCGGCAAGACGAACTACATGCATTACAAGACGCGGGTCTCGGCCTTCTACGGTTGGATGAGCAACCTCGGGATGAAGAACCGCATCGACGACTATACCGAGTACCGGCACGCCTACGAGGCGTGGCTGGCCGGCGATCAGAACGTCAAGGACAAGCCGCGCCTGGCGATCCATCCCACGGTGCGCTGGGAAAACACGCTGGAGCTCTACGCCACGAAGTATATCAAGACGACGGTGAACTTCCAGCTCTACTACAACCGGGCCCAGAACCTTGATGTGCAGACCTTCACGCAGCTGACGGTGGGCCTGACCTATACCTTCAAGAACAAGTAACCGACATTCGGCGGCCCGTGCCGCCTGCAGATCATGTACAGAAATTCGAAACATACCGTACTTTTTCCGCTGATTCTGGCCGCGGGGGTTGTCTTGGGCATCCTCTTCGGGCAGTATCTCGGGCGCCACGACACGGCTTCCGAGATCCGGGGCATGCTCAACCGGATCTCCTCTCCTGGCGGCAAACTCACCTATACGCTCTCGCTCATCGAGAACCGCTACGTCGATTCGATCTCGATGGATTCGCTCACCGAGCATGTCCTTCCGCTGCTGGTGCGTGAGCTCGACCCCCATTCGGTCTATATCCCCGCTTCGGAGATGGCCGCCCTGAACGAACCCCTCGAAGGGGAGTTCGACGGCGTCGGCGTGGTCTTCAACATGGCCACCGACACGGTGATCGTGCTGAACGTCGTTCCGCGGGGTCCGAGCGACAAGGCCGGTGTGAAGGCCGGCGACAGGATCCTCACGATCAACGAGTCGCTCGTCGCTGGGCGGAAGATCCCCCAGAACAACATCGTCAGGATGCTGCGCGGACCGCGCGGTTCGAAAGTGCGCCTCGGTCTCGGCCGACAGGGCATCGAGGGGCTGGTCGATGTGGAGGTCGAGCGCGACGCCATTCCGCTCCGCAGCATCGAGTCGGCCTTCCGCATTGCCGACGGCATCGGATACATCAAACTCGGACAGTTCGCCCGCACGACCTCTGCGGAGCTCCATGCCGCGCTCGACACGCTGCGCAAGCAGGGTGTCTCGAAACTGATCTTCGACCTGCGCGGCAATTCGGGCGGTTTCCTCGACCAGGCGATCGCCGTGGCCAACGAGTTCCTCCACGAAGGGCAGCTGATCGTCTACACCGAAGACCGCTACCACAAACAGCTGCGCGAATATGCCGACGGTACGGGTACGGCCGGCGACATGGAGCTTGCGGTGCTGATCGACGAGGCGAGCGCCTCATCGAGCGAGATCCTCGCCGGAGCGCTCCAGGACAACGACCGCGGCACGATCATCGGCCGCCGCTCGTTCGGCAAGGGCCTCGTACAGCAGCAGATTCCTTATGCCGACGGATCGGCCCTGCGGCTTACCACGGCCCGCTACTACACGCCGACGGGCCGCTCGATCCAGAAACCCTATACGATCGGCGACGAGGCCTCCTATGAGGAGGACCTCTGGAACCGCTACCGCAACAACGAGTTCTTCTCGGCCGACAGCATCCACTTCGTTGATTCGCTCAAGCGCGTAACGCCGGGCGGCAAGGTGGTCTACGGCGGCGGCGGCATCATGCCCGACGTCTTCGTGCCGGCCGACACGACCGGCGTAACGAAATATTTCCTCGAGGTGGCCGGACGCAACATCCTCTACCGCTATACGATCGAGTATTCGGACCGCCATCGTGAGGCGCTGAACGCCGTGCAGTCGGTCGATGAGCTGCAGGCGCTGCTCGACAGCGACCGGACGCTCTTCGACGACTTCATCCGCTATGCGGCCCGTCAGGGCGTTGCGCCGCGTTACGGCGACATCGCCCGCTCGCGGCAGCTCATGGAGGCGCAGCTGCGCGCCTACATCGGCCGCAATACGGCCCTCGAGGACAATGGATTCTATGCCAACATCTATCCCGTGGACAACGTCATCATGCGGGCCCTCGGGATTCTCGAAGGAAAGGAGGAGGAAAAATGATCAGGCGTATTGTCGGCTGGATCCTCGCCCTGGCGACGCTGGCCATCATCGTCTTCGCGGTGATGAACCGCGGCAACTACCGTTCGATGCTTGCTTCCGGGAGTACGGCGGAGCAGATGACGGCCGGGGAGCAGCCAGTCGGCCAGCCCGAGCCGTAGGGCGCGACGGTCAGAAAAAACGGACGACCCGCTTCGATGCGGGTCGTCCGTTTTTTCTTTGCATACCGCGCCGTGCGGCACGGGATCAATAGTACTTTACCGTCTTGCCCTCGATAGCCGAGAGGAGATTGTTCGCCGCCGACGAGGCGCCGATGCGGAACAGGTCGGTCGTGAGCCACTCCTTGCCGAGGATCTCCTCGACGATCGTGTAGTAGAGAGCGGCCTCCTCGGGAGTGCGGACACCTCCGGCAGCCTTGAAGCCCACCTTGCGGCCCGTTTTCTCGTAGTAGTCGCGGATCGCCTGGCACATCACCACGGCGGCCTCCGGCGTGGCGGCCACGTCGATCTTGCCCGTCGAGGTCTTTACGAAGTCGGCGCCTGCGAACATCGAGAGCAGCGAGGCCTTGCGGATCAGCTCGGGCGTCCTCAGCGCACCCGACTCGATGATGACCTTCAGCACGATATCCTCGTCGATCTCCGCGCGGAGCACCTCCACCTCGTTGGCCGCCTCGTCGTATTCGCCCGTGAGCATGCGGCCCACGTTGAGGACGATATCGACCTCGTCGGCTCCGTTCTCGACAGCCATCGAAACCTCGAGCGCCTTCACTTCGAGGTAGGTCTGCGAGGCGGGGAATCCGCCGGCAACACTCGTGATACGCATCGGCGTGCCGTCCACGGCCAGGCCGACGGTCTCCACAAACGAAGGATAGACGCAGATCGAAGCCACGTTGGGGATGTGCGGGTATTTCGTGTAGAACGCTGCGGCCTTGCGGGCGAACTCCGTAACGGAGGTTACCGAGTCGTTGCACGAGAGGGTCGTCAGATCGATGGCCGAGTAGCAGAACTTGTAGACCTCTGTGTTGTGGTTGCGGGCTTCTGCCACCTTGCGGATGCGGGCTACCTCTTCGTTCACGCGCTCCTCGCTCCATGCCGGGGCGTATTCGTTCAGGTGATTGGCGTATTCCATACGTTATGCTGTTTTTGACAAAATTAGAAAAATTATTCGATCCGCGGGCCTCCTGCGGAAAATTATTTTCGCTCCGGCTTTTTGCCGGTTGCCGCCCGCCTTCCGGATACTGCAAAAAAAGGGCCTGAACCTTCCCGGTTCAAGCCCCTTGTCTCATCCCGCAGTCGGGTCCTTTCGGAACGCAGCGGGCCTTTCGGCGGATCGCTTATTTGAGCGCCTTCAGATTGACATCCTTGGCAGCCTTCTTGGCCAGTTCGGGATTCTTCGAGGTTGCGCTCTTGAGCTGTGCCTCTGCGGTCTTCAGGTCGCCTTCCTTCACGGCGATCACGGCACGCAGGTAGTCGGCCTCGGCCGAGTTGTCCTTGGCGATGGCCTTCTTGGCACCTGCCAGGTCGTTCGACTGTACCATGGCGATGGCGGCGTTGTAACCCTCGAGGTTCTTCACGGCCGTCTTGTAGTCGCCCTCGGCGGCAGCCATGGCAGCCTTGGCCTGAGCGTCGGCGGCAGCGGCATACTTCTTGGCCTCGGCGGTGTTGCCGTTAGCCAGGTTGGCCAGCAGGAGGTTCTTGTTCATCTCCTTCGACGAATCCATCTTGGCAGCCTTCTCGAACGACTTCAGGGCAGCGGCCTTGTCGCCGACCTTCGTCTGGGCTACGCCGAGGTTGTTCCAAACGCGGGCGTCGTTGTACTTCTTCGAAGCGGCGGTCAGGATGGCAACCTGCTCGGCGGGATCCTCGGTCAGCACCTGTGCGGCGAAGAGGTACTCCTCAACCGACAGCTCACCGCCGTTGCGGTATGCGGCCATGATCTCCTCGTCGGTCTTGCCCTGCAGGTCGGTGGTATTCACGATCTGCGAACGGCGCAGCTCGGGAAGGATCTCCTCCTTGAGCTCGTTGAATACGGCCGACATGTTCTTGATCTCGCTCTCACGCTCTGCGGGCGAGTTGTAGAGGCTCAGCACCTGGAGAATGAGGTTCTTGTCCTTGATGTTCGACTTCTCGACGAGCTCCTTGAAGCCGTCCCAGTCCTCACCGTAGGCTGCGGCGTCGATGTCGAGGCCCGAATCCTTGAGCAGCTTGGCTACGACCTTGTGTCCCGACTCGCTACGAGCCTTCGACAGCTTGTCGTTGAACTTCTCCGGACCGTCGGGCGAAGCGTAACCCTTCACGGCGATGCTCTGCGTAGCGCGGTCGTTCGTGAGGTTCTTATCCACGTTGGCCTTGAAGGCGTCGAGGTTGGCGGCCTTCTCGTTCTTCTTCGTTACAACCGACGAGTTGATGCGGTAGAGCAGGTCGGTCTTGTCCACAACGGTGGTGATGCGCTTGAAGTTGTTGTCCATCTGCTCCATCAGATCACCGTACTTGAGGTCCTTCTGCAGCGTGTTCACGCCGTAGGCAACCGTCAGACCGAACTTCTTGGTCAGGGCAGCCTTGGCAGCCTGGTCGTTGCCGGCCAGCACGGCAGCCTCCTCCTTGGTGGGGATGGCACCCGTGTTGAGGTTCACGAGCGTGAACTCCTTGCACTTGCCGCCCGGGCACTTGATCTCGGCACGGAGCTGCAGTTCGCTCTGGTCCATGCGGGGATCGTACGGGAACTCGACGTGCATCGTAACGTTGCCGCCGTTCTTCTTATCGACAACCGTGTAGTTGTCGTCCACCTTCGTACCCTGGAAGAAGTGGGGAGCTGCAGCTACCTCGCCGCCCTCGAATACGATAACCGGGGTTACCTTTACCACAGCCTTGGCGTTGAAGTACTTCACGGGGAACGTTGCGTTGATGTCGGCAGCAACGATGCCGTTGTTGAGCGTCAGAATCTCGGGTGCGACGGTCAGCTGCACGTCCTCCCGGTTCTTGGCCATCTTCTTGAAGCAATTGCAGCTCGTAAATGCCAGCGAGGCAGCAACGAGCACCATGCTCAATTTCATTAGCTTTTTCATAACGGTAGATTTTTAATTGTTTATTTTGGTGTTTGCCTTTATTCCAGTTTTTCCCGATTATTCCAAAATGCGCCGGACTTTTCCGGATCGTTTTTCTTTCTGTCGCATCCCGGCGGCCCGATCGCGGGCCCGGACCCTGCAAATATAGAAAAGTCCTGCAAATTGTGCAATATTTCGGGCGGAAATTCAAAAGAAGTTTTCCGCCCGAAATTTCACATTGACAGCCGGTTTACTCCTCCTTGCGCTCCTTGTGGTCGCGACGCTCTCCGCGGTCGCGGCGCTCCGAGCGTTCGGGACGCGGGCGGCGCTCCCGCTCGACATAGCCTTCGGGCTTGGGAAGCAGCACCTTACGCGAAAGCTTGAGCTTGCCCGTCTTGGGGTCGATGCCGATGAGCTTGACGTCGATCTCGTCGCCCTCCTTCAGGCCGGTCTCCTCCATGGTCTCGAAGCGCTTGTAGTCGATCTCGGAGATGTGCAGCAGGGCGTCCTTGCCCGGCATGATCTCGACGAAGGCGCCGAAGGCGACGATCGAGCGGATCTTGCCGTGGTACGTCTCGCCCACCTCGGGGATCGCCACGATGGCCTTGATGCGGGCCAGGGCGCCGTCGAGGGCGGCCTTGTCCACACCGAAGATATCGACGATGCCCTTGTTGTCCACCTCCGTGATGGTGATCGTGGTGTTCGTGGTCTTCTGGATATCCTGGATGACCTTTCCGCCCGGGCCGATGACCGAACCGATCATGTCCTGCGGAATGGTGATCTGCACGATGCGCGGCACGCACGGCTTGTAGTCGGCGCGCGGCTCGGCGATGCACTCGGTGATCTTGTCGAGGATGTAGAGGCGTCCCTTGCGGGCCTGCTCGAGGGCGGCGGCGAGCACCTCGTAGGAGAGGCCGTCCACCTTGATGTCCATCTGCGTGGCGGTGATGCCGTCGCGCGTACCGGTAACCTTGAAGTCCATGTCTCCGAGGTGGTCCTCATCGCCGAGGATGTCCGAGAGCACGGCCCACTTGCCCGTGGCTGAATCGGAGATCAGACCCATGGCGATACCCGACACGGGCTTCTTGATCTTCACGCCGGCGTCCATCAGCGCGAGGGTTCCGGCGCAGACGGTGGCCATCGACGACGAGCCGTTCGACTCGAGGATGTCCGACACGACGCGCACGGCGTAGGGGTTCTCCTCGCCCAGCGGGATCATCGGCTTCAGGGCGCGCCATGCGAGGTGCCCGTGTCCGATCTCGCGGCGCGAGAGTCCGCGTGCGGCCTTGGCCTCGCCCGTCGAGAAGGGCGGGAAGTTGTAGTGGAGCACGAACTGCTCGGTGCCCTGCACGAGCACCTCGTCCTTGACCTTCTCGTCGAGTTTCGTGCCGAGGGTTACGGTCGTCAGCGACTGCGTCTCGCCGCGGGTGAAGATGGCCGAGCCGTGGGCGGCGGGCAGGTAGCCCACCTCGCACCAGATCGGACGGATCTCGTCCGTGCGGCGGCCGTCGAGACGCTTGCCTTCGTCGAGGATCATGTTGCGCATGGCCTTCTTCTGCACGTCGTCGTGGAAATACTTGTGGATTAGCGGGGCCTTCTCGACGAGTTCCTCCTCCGTGTAGCGCGAGGCGAACTCGGCCTCGAGGGCGTTGAACAGATCTTCGCGCTCGTGCTTCATCGTGCCGCTCGTGGCGATGGCATAGGCCTTGTCGTAGAGCTCGCGGATGATCGTCTCCCGCAGCTCCTCGTCATTGACCTCGTGGCAGTAGGTGCGCTTGACCTCCTTGCCGAGCTCCTTCGAGAGTTCGATCTGTACGGCGCAGTGCTTCTTGATCTCCTCGTGGGCGAACTTGATGGCGCCGAGCATGACCTCCTCCGAAACCTCCTTCATCTCACCCTCGACCATGAGGATGTTGTCGATCGTACCGCCGACCATGATGTCGAGGTCGCACTCGGGCATCTCGGAGAAGTTGGGGTTGATGGCATACTCTCCGTTGCGGCGTACGACGCGCACTTCGGAGATGGGGCCGCCGAAGGGGATGTCCGAAACGGCGAGGGCTGCCGAGGCGGCGAGGCCGGCCAGGGCGTCGGGCTGAATATCCTTGTCGGCCGAGATCAGCGTTACGGTAACGTAGACTTCGGCATGGTAATCCGAGGGGAACAGGGGGCGGAGGGCGCGGTCGATGAGTCGGGCAACGAGGATCTCGCTGTCATTGGCCTTGCCTTCGCGTTTCATGAAACCTCCGGGGTAGCGGCCGCAGGCGGCGTACTTCTCCTTGTATTCGACCTGGAGGGGCATGAAATCTGTGTCGGGTTTTGCATCCTTGGCGGCCACGACCGTACCGAGCAGCATCGTGTCGCCCATCTTGACGACGACCGAGCCGTCGGCCTGCTTGGCCAGCTTGCCCGTTTCGATCTCGATCTGGCGTCCGTCGGCCAGCGTGATCGTCTTGCGGACTGCGTTGTACAGCTTCTTTTCTTCCATAAAACTTCTTAACCTTGTGTGTTTCGATTGTTCGTTCGAATGAAAATGAAGGCAACCCCTCGCGGGAATTGCCCTCATTTTTTCCTCGGATTACTTGCGGAGGTTGAGCGTCTTGACGATGGCGCGGTAGCGCTCGATATCGACCTCCTTGAGGTACACCAGCAACTGGCGGCGCTTACCTACCAGGCGCAGCAGGGCGCGCTGGGTTCCGAAGTCGTGCTTGTTGCTCTTGAGGTGTTCAGTAAGGTGGTTGATACGGTACGAAAACAACGCGATCTGGCTCTCGGGAGAACCCGTGTCGGTGTTAGACTTGCCGTACTGGCCGAAAAGCTCCTGCTTTTTTTCTGCTGTTAAATAAGCCATTGTGTAAAAGTTTATTTAAGTTCCACTCTACGACGCATCCCCCTTACCGTGGATAACGCCAGAGCGTTTTGCAAAGGTACGAAATAAATGGCAATTGCGCATGAAAAGTGAAAAATTATTTCTCTTTTTGGGCGGAAAAGCTTTCGGATCGGCGGGAAAATCGTATTTTTGCCGATAAACAGGTGAAAACTATGCTGAAAAAGTACCTTTGGGGGGCCTTCGCCGCGCTTTTTGCAGCGGGGTGCGCGGGCCCCGGAACGGAGGATGACTATACGGTCGTGGACGGCACGATGCTCGGCACGACGCTGCACATCGTGGCCGACGTCCCGCAGACGAGTGCGCAGGAACTTTACGCCGCCGTCATGGAGCTCGACCGCGAGGCCAAGGCGTCGATGTCGATCTTCGATCCGACGTCGCTGTTGAGCCGCCTGAACCGCAACGAGACGGACAGCGTCGATCGCCATATCGCCTTCAACCTCCGCCTGGCGGACAGCATCGGGGCGTTGAGCGGCGGCTGCTACGACGTAACGGTCAAGCCGCTGGTCGAGGCGTGGGGCTTTGCCGGACGCGAGGCCGAGGCGCACCCGAACATCGATTCGATCCTGACGTTCGTCGGGCGCGACAAGGTGCGCATCGTGGAGGGGCGTCTGGTGAAGAGCGATCCGCGCGTGCAGCTTGATTTCAACTCGGTGGCCAAGGGCTATACGGTCGATCTGCTGGCGGCGCTCGTCGAGCGCCACGGCGCACGGAACTACATCGTGGACATCGGCGGCGAGATCCGCTGCCGGGGCGTGAACCGCGAGGGCAAGGCGTGGCGCATCGGCGTCGAGACCCCCTTCGACGGCAACATGAGCGACGGCCGCTACCTGCAGCGGCGCATCGCGATGCACGAAGGAGGCATGGCCACCTCGGGCAACTACCGCCGTTACTACCTCGATGCCGAGGGGCACAAGGTGGCTCATACGATCGACCCCCGTACGGGGCGCAGCGCCCTTTCGCGGCTGCTGTCCGTTACGGTCGTGGCGCCCACCTGCGCCGAGGCCGATGCCCTGGGCACGATGTTCCTGGCGATGGGTGCCGACGAGGCCCTGAAGCGGGTTGCGGAGATGCCCGGCATGAAGGCCTACTTCATCCTGGCCGGCGAGGGCGACCGTTACGAGGAGTATGTCTCCCCGGCCATGGAGCAGCTGATTTTGAAATAAAAAACCGACCCGTCGAGTGGGTCCGATTAAAGAGGAATACAAACCATGAAAAGTGCCGTTTTGCTCTATAACCCGCAGTCGGGCAAGGGGAAAATCGACATTCAGATCGAAGAGCTCTGCACGGTTTTCCGTGCCTATGGATATGACATCCGTCCGCAGGAGATCGATTTCAACAGGAATCCCTTCGAGGGGAACGAGTCCGTCTCGCTGATGGTGGTCGCCGGCGGCGACGGGACCCTGAATTTTGCGCTCAACGCCATGAAACGCTCGGGGCTCGATATCCCCTTCGGCGTGATTCCGGCCGGCACGGCCAACGACTTTGCCGGGGCGTTGGGCATGTCGCGCAAGCCGCTCGAAGCGGCCCGGCAGATTGCGCAGGGGGTCGAGGAGCAGGTCGATTGCGGCTGTGTGAACGGCATCTATTTCGTCAATGTCTTCAGTTTCGGCATCTTCACCACCACCTCGCAGCGTACGCCCGACGAGCGCAAGCACCTCATCGGCAAGCTGGCTTACATCATCGAGGGGGTCAAGGAGGTGAGCTCCATGCACGCCGTGCCGCTCGAGATCGAGGCTGACGGCGAGCGTTTCGACCTGCGTTCGCTCATGGTGCTCATCTTCAACGGCGAGACGGCCGGGGGGTTCCCCCTGGCGCGGCGATCGTCGATCAAGGACGGCCTGCTGGACTGCATCCTGCTCGAGAAACGCGACCTGCTGCGTTCGACGCTGGCCATGGGACAATACCTGCTGGGCGGCAATCCGAAGATCGTGCGCCACCTTCAGGCCCGGCGGATCGAGATCCGTTCGACGGTCAATGAACCGACCGATGTGGACGGACAGCGGGGCGCGGAATTTCCGCTACATATCGAGTGCATCGCGGGCGGCCTGCGGGTTTTCTGCCCGCCGTCGGCGGAATAACGTCCGCGGCGGCAGGCGTGGACGCCTCTCCGGAAGCGGCGGGGTGCCGTTTGTCCCGGGTGCTTTTCCCCGGAGGCGGCGGTATAATATCCGGATTTTGGATATTCGGTTGAAAATTGTTATATTTGTCCGAACAGCGACGCAGTGAGTGATATGATGGAGTACGGAAAGACGAGAAAAGGTGCGCCCGGAAGCGGGCGCGAAGGGTTGCACAAGGTATCGATCTCCCGGATCAAGAAGGAGATGAGCGACGTGTCCTATCTGTCGGATGATCTGGTGATCACCGCCCTGTCGGCCCGGAACAACACGACGGCCGACTATCCTGCGGCGATCGACGGTTTCTCGGCCGTCATCATGATGGCCGGCGAGGCGACCGTGTCGATCGACATGCAGACCTATCAGGTCCGGCCCAACAACATCGTCCTCATCAATCCCAACAGCATCATCCGCACGGTGAAGTGCTCGTCGAATGCCGCGGCCTATTTCGTGGCCTTCTCCAAGTCGTTCGTCAATGAGGTTCAGATCGACCTTTCGACCTCGCTGCCCGTCTACATGCGTATCGGCAAGGCCCCGGTTCTGGAGGTCTCGGCGGAGGACGTGAGCGAGATCCGGCAGCTGTTCCAGCTCATCAAGGCGATGCTCCGCAGCGACAAGGAGCGTTACCGCAGCGAGATCATCCGTTCGCTCTTCACCACGGCCTTCTACATCATTACGGAGATCAACCAGCGGGACCGTCAGGTCGAGCAGAAACAGGGCCGCTGCGAGGTGCTCTTCAACGAGTTCATGACCCTGCTGCAGCAGTACAGCAAGCGCGAGCGCAACGTGAGTTTCTATGCCCGGCAGCTCAACATCACGCCCAAGTACCTCTCCTCGGTGGTCAAGGAGGTGAGCGGCAAGACGGCGGCGCGGGGGATCGACGAGTCGGTGATTCTCGAAGCCAAGTCGCTGCTCAAGTATTCGGGCATGAGCATCCAGGAGATCGCCTACCACCTGAACTTCTCGACGCAGTCCTTCTTCGGCAAATATTTCAAGCAGCATACCGGCACCTCGCCGTCGCGCTACAAGCGCCAGCGGTAAAGGAACGTGCCGCGGCCGGATGCAGCCGCGGCATGTTTGCGGAATACAGCGAAAGGAGATATAGGGAGATACAAACGGAGCGGCCCCGCAGGGAGGCCGCTCCGTTTCGTTTTCCGGAAGCTCCGGCGCCGGACTATTTCGTCTTGGCTGCCTTGGCCGCTACGGCCTTGTCCAACTCGATGATGAAGTCCGAAAGGACATTCATGTAGTTGATGAAGGCGTCGTAGGCCGAGTCGTAGGGGTTGAAATAGGAGTGCACGTCGCCGTCCGAGAGCCACTTCGTCGCCATGTAGTAGAAGTGGTCGGAGGTCTGCATGAAGCTCCAGACATAGTCGAAGTCGGCGCTCTTGAGCGCTGCGATCTTCTCCTTCTGGGCGTAGAGCTTCGAGAAGGCCTCGTTCTGGAGCTCATTGCCGAGCCATGCCGTAACGTCGCGCTCCTCGTCGGCCCACGACATCACATGCGGGCAGTGGAGCACCGAGACGGGCTGGTACTTCTTGGCCGCCTCGCTGACGGTGGCGAACTCCAGGCCGTTCTTCTTGGCGAGGATGGCCTTCGGCAGGGCGCGCATGAACTCGAAGATACCCGTATCGGCAGCCTGGTGCTCGCCGAAGGTCTCGTAGTCCATGAAGAGGTTGATGACCTCGCCGGGCGTTTCGTCCGAGGCGATCCACTTCACATACTTCTCCGCCGTGAGGGGCCACTGGTCCCAGCTGCGGTTCGAGAAGCGGAAGGCGATGTCGTCCGAGAGCTTGTAGTTGCGCAGCAGCAGCCGCAGCTTCTGGTCCACGGCGTTGGCGTAGACGTAGTTGGGCGACTTCCATCCGAGGACGTGCTTGGCGCCTTCGGCCAGCATCGTACGGAATCCCATGCCGGCGACCATGGCGCCGATATCGTCCGAATAGATGAGCTCCGTGTTGCGGAAGGCCGTGGGCTTTACGCCGAACTCCTTTTTCATGAGGTTCATGTGGAGTTTCACCTGCTGGGTGAAGTCCTCCTTCGAGGCGAGCGACGCCAGCGAGTGGGAGTAGGTCTCGGCGAGGAACTCCACGCAACCCGTGGCGGCGAGCTCCTTGAACGATTCGAGCACCTCGGGGGCGTAGGCCCGGAACTGCTCGACGGCGATGCCGGTGATCGAGAACGAGCAGCGGAACTTGCCCTTGTTCTCCTTGATGAGCTTCAGCAGCAGGGCGTTCATCGGCAGATAGCACTGGCGTGCCACCTTCTGCATGATGGAGCGGTTTGTGAGGTCGTCCAGGTAGTTGTGGTCCTTGCCCATGTTGAAGAAGCGGTATTTCTTCAGACGCCAGGGCTGGTGTACCTGGAAGTACAGACAGACGGTTTTCATAATAGGTGGGGTGTTATTTATTTTGTTTTTGATTCTCTTCGATCGCTGCCTCGTAGACCGTCTTGATCTTGGCTGCGGCGTCGTTCCATTTGAGGTTGGTAACCTCCTCGAGACCCTTCGAGGCGAACATCTGGCCCAGTGCGGGGTATTTGACCAGCGCGTAGATGGCGTCGGCCAGGGCGTCCACGTCCCAGTAATCGACCTTCACGGCGTAGTCAAGCACCTCGGCCACACCGCTCTGCTTGGAGATGATCACCGGCACGTTCGAGCGCATGGCCTCCAGGGGCGAGATGCCGAAGGGTTCCGAAACCGAAGGCATGACGTAGACATCCGACAGCTGGAACATCTTGTGCACGTCCTCGCCGCGGAGGAATCCCGTGAAATGGAATCGGTCGGCGATTCCGAGGCGTGCGACGCGGCGGATGACGTGGTTCATCATGTCGCCCGATCCGGCCATCACGAAACGGACATCCGGAAGGCGCTTGAGCACCTTGGCGGCAGCCTCGACGAAGTAGTCGGGCCCCTTCTGGTAGGTGATGCGTCCGAGGAAGGTTACGATCTTGTCCTTGACGCCGCGCTCGGGAACGGCACTCGCATGTTCGGCGAAGCGTACGGCGTTGTGGACCGTTACGACCTTTTCGGCGGGGATTCCGTAGCGCGAAACGACGATGTTGCGCGTGAGGTTCGAAACGGAGATCACCCGGTCGGCGGCCTCCATGCCGGCGCGCTCGATGGCATAGACCTGCGTGTTGATGTTCTCGCCGCTGCGGTCGAACTCCGTGGCGTGCATGTGTACGACGAGCGGCTTGCCCGATACGCGCTTGGCAGCGATTCCGGCGTAGTAGGTAAGCCAGTCGTGGGCGTGGATCACGTCGAACTGCCCCTCCAGCTCCCGGGCAACCTGCGCTGCGACAACGGCATAGCGGGCCACCTCCTCCATGAGGTTCGCACCGTACTTGCCGGAGAAGGTGTAGCGCTCCTTCCAGGCGTCGGTCGTCGTCCAGGTCGTCTGGCCCGTCTTCACATACTTTTCATGATAGGCATCATACTCTTCGGGGGAGATGTAGGGGACCATGTTCGAATCGATCTGGATGAATGACATCCGCTTCAACACATCGTCCGCACCGCTTCCGGTAGCGCCGTAAATGGCCTCGACGTCGCTGGCGTTGAGTACCCGCGTGAAACGCTGGTCCTCGTCGCCGTAGGCGTGCGGAACGACGAAGGTTACGTCCACGCCGTTGCGTGCCAGTCCGCGGGTCATTCCGTAACAGGCCGTTCCCAAACCTCCCGCAATGTGGGGCGGAAACTCCCAACCGAACATTAAAACTCTCATAATGAATTTGTTTTGTTTCTTTTCGTTGCCTGCGCGCGTCATTCTTTTATCGGAGATCCGTCTTTCCGGCCGGATTCTCCCTGCCGGGATCCGTCGTTTCGCGGAACTCCCCCCGTTCGTCGCAATTCACCTTCTCGTCTGCGCCCGGGCTCTTGTTGTTTTATTTCGTGGTTTTTCTTTTCGTCGCTGCCGATGCCGCGGTCTTCCGGGTCGTACTCTTCGTCGCGGCGGCACTCTTGGCCGGAGCCTTCTTTTCGGCCGGCGTCTTTTCGGCGCTCTTCCGTGCGGCGGGGCGCTTCGTTGCGGCCGGAGCGGCCGTTGCTGCCTTCGCCGTCCGTTTCTTCGGAGTGCCGGCCGCAGCCTTGTACGACTGTACCATGTGGTAGATCTCGAGGATCGCACCTACGCTCCAGGCCTGCGAGATGGCTCCGCGGGCCGCATAGGGGGGATCGGCGTCATAGAGCTCGCCGATCGAGCCGATGCCGTAGGACTGGATCTCCTCCTCGAAGCCGGCGAGGATCTCCTCGGCGGTCGGGAGGTATGCGGCACCGTCGATTTCGAAGCAGGCACGGACGTAGAACGACAGCAGCCAGGGCCATACCGAGCCGTTCTTGGCCGCGAAGTCGCGTTCCCGGGGCGTACCCTCCTGCGAACCCTTGTAGAGCGGGTTGCGCGGCGAGAGGGTCCGCAGGCCGCGGGGGGTCAGCAGGTGCTGGCGCACGGTGCGGATGACGTCGATGCGCGTCTGCTCGTCGATGGGCTTGTAGGGAAGGCTGCAGGCCAGGATCATGTTCGGGCGGATGTCGTCATTGGCACCCTGCTCGTCCACATAGTCGGCCAGATAGCCCTCCGGCAGGAGGAATACCTCGCGGAATGCGCTTTCGATGCGGGCGGGAAGCGCCTCCCACTCCTTCTCGAAGGCTTTGTCCTTCTCCTTGCGGGCCAGTTCGAGCGCGTAGCATACGGCATTGTACCACAAGGCATTCACTTCGACCTGATAGCCGTTGCGCGGTGTTACGGCCCGGCCGTCGATCGTCGAGTTCATCCACGTCAGGGCCTTGTTGTCTGCGGCGGCGTAGATAAGCCCGTTTTCGCGGAGGGCGACGCAGCCTGCGATGCCCTTGCGATAGGCCTCCAGCAGCTCCTTCATGACCTTTCCATAGCGTTTCCAGACCTCGGCGGCTCCGAGCTGCTTCTCCAGGCGCTGCAGGGTCCAGAAGAACCACAGCGGGGCGTCGGCCGCTTCGGCCGCCGAAGCCGAGCCGGAGAACATGCCGTCGCGCATCTCCCGCACCTGGGTGTCGAGCACGTCGATGCAGTCCTCCTTGTGGTCCTGTTCGAGGGTGATGCCGGGGAGTGCGACGAAGGTCTGGCGGCCCGATACGCCGTGCCAGGGATATCCGGAGATCACCTCGGTGCGGTTGCCCGGGCGGCGGATCACGAACTGGCGGGCGGAGTGCTCGAGACAGCTCAAAAAGTCGATCTTGTGCGTGCGGCGGGCGATCGAGGCGGCGAAGACCTCCTCGATGGTCTTCGTCGAGCCCATCTCGTCGAGCGAGGCGGAGAAGATGATGCTTTCACCCTTCTTGAGTTCCGTCTCGAAATAACCCGTGGTCATCAGGTCCTCATGTCCTTCGTATCCGCGGGCGATATCCTGGAGATATTCGAAGTTGTAGTACCAGTCGGGTGCCGGGATAAACTCCGTGCCGGGCTTGCTCGTCTGCAGGTAGAGCCACGGGAAGGAGTCGTAGAGACGGCACTTCACGCCGTTCACGGCCGGGTAGGAGTGCCCGTCGGCCTCCATGTTGGCATGCGTCAGGGCGTGCTTGTCGCGGAAGGCGAGGTAGGGACGCAGGCGCAGCCGGGTCTCCGAGTGGGCGTCGAGCAGCGTGTAACGGATCATCAGCTGGGTCCGTTTGTGGATCCAGAGCATCTCCTTGCGGAGGATCACGCCGCCGACGCGGTAGGTGATCGACGGGGTGGGCGTGTATTCGAAGTCGGTGATGTACTTGTGCCCGCGCGGCTCGTACACACCCGGGAAGCGGTGCAGGGCCAGGTTGAACGACTGGTCGTGCTGGATGACGGTTTCATCGAGCGACGAGAGCAATACATAGGTCTTGTCGCTGTCGTCGATCGGGGCGACCATCAGTCCGTGGTATCTGCGCGTGTTGCAGCAGACGATGGTAGTGCTCATGTATCCGCCCATGCGGTCCGTCGAGAGCATCTCCCGCTGGAGCGAATACTCCAGGTTCCCCAATTCGCTTTTGTCGAAGGTAAGTGCTGACATATGTTATAAAATACGTTTCGTCTTATAAAGTTATTCAATTTTTCCAAAACCGGCAACCGAATCGCCGAAATTTTTGTTTTTTTCGGCGCCGTGCGGAGGATCAGGCCCACTTGACGAGGGCGAAATCCATGCGGTGCGGCAGGTTCGGGTTGCTCGGGTAGACGCGCAGCGCCACGTCGTAGGTACCGGTCTCCTCGGGGGTGTAGTCGAGCGAGTAGGTAACCAGACGTCCTTCGACATGCGTCTTTTCGAGCTGGATCGTGCGGGTAACGTTGATCGTCTCGCCGCCGACGATCTGCTGGGCCATGACCATCTCGACACCGATGTCCTCGGGCCGCAGGTTGGCGATATCGACCGTTACGGAGAAGTGGTACTTCTCACCGACGCAGACGGCCTTCTTGTCGATCATCACCCGTTCGACATCCACGACGCGGACGTTGTCCCATGCGGCGGAAACCTTGCGTTTCCAGGCCGCAATGCCGCGAGCGAGGCGGTAGGCGTCGGCGCAGAGTTCGCGCTTGCGGGCCGCGAGCTTGTTGTAGAAGCGGTTTTCGTAGTCGATGAGCATGCGGTTGGTCGTGAAGTTCGAGGCGATGTCGGCCACGCACTTCTTGATCGAGGCGACCCACTCGTGCGGGATGCCCTGCACGTCGCGCTTGTAGTAGAGCGGTGCGATCTGCTCCTCGATGGTGTTGTAGATCATCTCGGCGTCGAGTTCGTCCTGGTAGCGCTGGTCGGAGAAGGTTCGCTCCATGGGCAGCATCCATCCGGCTCCCTCCTTGTAGCCCTCGACCCACCAGCCGTCGAGCACGGAGAACTGCATGACGCCGTTCATCACGCACTTTTCGCCCGACGTACCCGAGGCCTCGAGCGGACGCGTCGGCGTGTTGAGCCATACGTCCACGCCCTGGACCATGCGGCGGGCGAGTTCCATGTCGTAGTTCTGCAGGAAGATGATCTTGCCGACGAACTGCGGCATGGCGGCCACCTCGACGATCCGCTTGATGAGGTCCTGGCCCGGCTTGTCGTTCGGGTGGGCCTTTCCGGCGAAGACGAACTGTACGGGGCGCTCCTTGTTGTTCACGATCTCCGACAGGCGGTCGAGGTTCGTGAAGAGCAGGTAGGCGCGCTTGTAGGTGGCGAAGCGGCGCGCGAAGCCGATGGTCAGCACCTCGGGCTTGATGCCCTCGATGGTCTGCAGCATCTGGCGCGGCGATTCGAGCCGCACCTGGTTCGGGTCGCTGTAGCGTTTGCGGATGTGGCGGATGAGCTTGTCCTTGAGCTTCATTCGCTCACCCCAGAGTTCGGCGTCGGGGATGTTGTTCACCTTCTGCCAGGCCGGGATGTCGTAGACGTGTCCCTCGAATCCGTCGGCGAAGTAGCGGGCGTAGAGGCGGCGCAGCGACGTGGCGATCCAGGTCGGGAAGTGCACGCCGTTGGTAACGTAGCCGATGTGGAGCTCGTTCTTGAAGTAGCCGGGCCACATGTTGCCCAGGATGTCCTTCGAAACCTCGCCGTGGAGCCACGATACGCCGTTCACCTCCTGCGAGAGGTTGCAGGCCAGCACCGACATCGAGAATTTCTCGTTCGGGTCGTTGGGGTTCGTCTTGCCCAGGTTGATGTACTGCTCCCAGGTGATGCCCAGCACGTCGGGATAGTGCGACATGTACTGGCGGATCATCGATTCGGGGAAGGCGTCGTGTCCGGCGGGAACCGGCGTATGGGTCGTGAAGAGCGACGAGGAGCGCACGACTTCCAGCGCCTCGGAGAAGGAGAGGCGGCGGTGGTTGATCATCTCGCGGATGCGCTCGATGCCGATGAAGGCGGCGTGTCCCTCGTTGCAGTGGTAGACGTCGTGCTTGATGCCCAGTTTGCGCAGGGCGCGGATACCGCCGATGCCGAGCAGGATCTCCTGCTTGAGACGGTTCTCCCAGTCGCCTCCGTAGAGGTAGTAGGTGATCTGGCGGTCCTCCTCGAGGTTGGCCTCGAAGTCGGCGTCGAGCAGGTAGAGGTCCGTACGGCCGACCTGGCACTTCCAGATGCGGGCCGAGAGCGTACGTCCCGGGAAGGCGATGGTTACGGTCTCCCAGCCGCCGTCGGCGTCGCGCACCGGCGTGATGGGGAGCTTGTAGAAGTTCTGGGCCTCATAGGTGGCCTCCTGGGCGCCCTGGGCCGAGAGACGCTGCGTGAAGTATCCGTAGCGGTAGAGCAGGCCCACGGCGGCCATCGGGACGTTCTTGTCCGAGGCCTCCTTGAGGTAGTCGCCGGCCAGGATGCCCAGACCGCCCGAGTAGATTTTCAGCGACGAGTGCAGGCCGTACTCCATCGAGAAGTAGGAGATCGTCGTGGTCTTCGGATCGGGCTTCTCGTTCATGTAGTCGCGGAACTGCGTGTGTACGGCGTCGAGCTGTGCGAGGAAGTTCGCGTCGTGCTCGAGGGCCTTGAGGCGCTCGACGCTCAACCGGTCGAGGAAGACGATCGGGTTGCGCTCCGAGGCGGCCCACAGTGCGGGGTCGATGCCTTCGAAGAGGTCGCGAGCCCCGGGATTCCAGCACCACCAGAGGTTGCGCGAGAGCTCCTCGAGGGCATGCAGCCGTTTGGGCAGCGTCTTGTCCACCATCATGCGGTGCCAGTTGGGCTTCTCGACGAAGAGCTGCTGGCGCACGAAGTTGATCTGCTCGTCGGTGGCGCCGCCGTCGTCGAGCACGGCGCGGTTGGTGCGCAGGATGGAGTTTTCGACCGCTTCGGAGTAGGCCTGTTCGTAGGCGGGGAAGAGGTGCTCCCAAAGGGCCGACATCGAGAGTTCCGAAGCCGAGACGCGCACCTCGTTCACGCGCTTGTCGTCCAGGGCGGCGAAGCGGACGAGGGCGTCGGCGATCTGCTCCTCGACCTCGCGGTCGTTGTAGTCGTCGCGGCGGATGACCTCCACGCCGGCGTGCTCGCGCTGCTTCTCGGCCCAGATGCCGAAACCTGCGAGCGTCGTGGTGATCGTCGGCACGGAGAAGGCGATCGACTCGAGCGGGGTGTATCCCCACGGCTCGTAGTAGGAGGGGAAGACCGTAACGTCCATGCCCACGAGCAGTTCGTAGTAATCCTTGTTGAAGATGCCGTCGTTCCGGTTCAGGTAGGTCGGCACGAAGATCACCTTGACCTTCGACTCGGGCGTATCGAGGATGCTGCCCCGGATCGATGCGGCGATCGCGTCTCCGGAGAGATTCTCGAGCTTGTGCGTCGAGTAGCGGTACTGTTTCGGGTCGATCGGATTCGAAGGATCGGCCAGATGGGCCTGCAGGTCGGGACGGGGTCCGCGGTTGCCGGCCGGCACGGTGATATAGGCGAGCACCTCGCGCTGGAGCTTGTCCGAAGCGGCGAGTTTCTTGAGCGACTCGAGGAAGACGTCGAGGCCCTTGTTGCGGAACTCGTAGCGGCCGCTCGTGCCGACGATCAGCGGTTCGGAGGCGAACGTGCAGCCCAGGCAGGCTTCGGCTACGGCAATCATCGACTTGCGGGCCTCGTCGCGCTTGGCATAATAGGTGTCGCCGGTCCATACGAAGTCGTTTTCGAAGCCGTTGGGCGTAACGCCGTTCGGTTCGCGGCCCAGCAGGAACTTGCATTCGTTGGCCGTGATGTCGCTCACGGTGAGGAAGGCGTCGTGGTTCTCCGCGGCGGTCTTCTCGATCGAGTGCTTGGCCGTAACGTTGAACTGGCGGGCCAGTTCGTCGGCGTTGAATTTCGACAGGTCGTTGTAGAGCGGCAGGCGGTTTCCGGCCGTGGAGGGGCCCCTGACCCGGGGGGGGGTGGGGAAGGCCGGAGGCCCAATGGGGGCATATCGGCGCAGGTAGAGGCCTCCGGCGGCGGCCATCCATTCGTGGAAGTGGGCCACGACCTTCTCGGTCGATGTGCAGAAGTTCTTGACGTAGGAGGCGATCACCGTTCCGGCGGCGTAGCCGAAAAGCACGGGCTCGATGTAGTCCCACTGTCCCGAGAGCGAATCGACGTGGTAGTCCTCCCAGAGTTTGGCCAGGATCTCGTCCTTGCGCGGGATCAGCGAGGAGAAATCGACCAGCATCACCAGCGGGGATCCCTTGATCTTCCAGCGGCCCACGCGGATGCGGATGCCTTCGGCATAGACGGTCTGCCGCCAGGCGCGCAACAGGTTCTGATCCTCTTCGAATTCGGGGTTCACCCCTTCGTGCGAGAGGTCGGGACCGATCAGGATATAGCGGTCGCCGAACTTCTTCGTTACGGTCTGGGCCTTGGTCGAAACGACGGTGTGGATACCGCCTACTTTGTTGCATACCTCCCAACTCACTTCAAACAGGAAATCGGGGGCAAGTCTCGTTTTGCTCATATGTTTTTTGTAATATTTGTTTTGTGTGCTGTCGGTGTTTGACACCGGAATCCGGCGCGAAGGTAATACATATATTTATTTAAAACAACAGCAACTGTAGTTTATTAAAAATATTTAAGAATAACTTAACGTTTCTGTTTCACTTGGTTGCGCTGCCGCTTATGTTTCGAAAAGGGTCTCGATGACCGCATCCGAGAGCAGCATGCGCCGGGGCGGGACAGACACCCTTTCGCCGCGGATTACGACCGTACCGCGCTCCACCCACGGCCGGACCGCCTCCGGGATGCGCGCGGCCCGTTCTGTCCCGAACCGTCCGGCCACCTCCCGAAGGTCGATCCCTTCGACAGTCCGCAACCGGGTCATGACATATTCGTTGTAGCGGTCGCGCTCGGTGAGGGTTTCGTTTTCGGCGGCGGCCCCTTCGATGTAGCGCTCCACCGACGAGGGGTTCCAGTGGCGCTCCCCGCCGTCGAAGGAGTGGGCCGCGGGTCCGATGCCCAGGTAGCGCACGCCGTGCCAGTAGGCGGCATTGTGGCGGGCGCGGAATCCCGGGCGGGCGAAATTCGAGACCTCGTAATGTTCGTAGCCGGCGGCGGTGAGCCGGTCGTGGACCTCGAGGAACTCCTCCTCGCTGACCGCCTCCTCGACCGGTGCGAAACGGCCCTGCGCCATGCGGCGGCCGAAGGCGGTGTTGCTCTCGATGGTCAAATGGTATGCCGAAATGTGCTCGACGCCCGTTTCGAGGGCGGTGTCGAGCGTCCGGCGCAGCGAGTCGCCTCCGAATCCGGGGATTCCGAAGATCAGGTCGATGGTCAGGTTGTCGAAGCCTTCGCGGCGGGCGTCGCGCAGGGCCTCGATGGCCCGGGCGGTGCTGTGACGGCGGTTGAGCAGCCGCAGGCAGTCGTCGTCGAAGGACTGGACGCCGATCGAGAGGCGGTCGATGCCCAGGCGCCGCAGCGCCGCGAGGTATTCGGGCGGCCGGTCGTCGGGGTTGGCCTCGCGGGGGGTCTCCTCGACCTGCGAGACGTCGGACCGCCCGGCGGGGTGCTCCAGCAGGCGGCCGGGCGGCGCCGGCGGGCAGAGCGGAGGGGGGCCTGCCCCCAAGGACGGGGAGGGCGGCGGGCTGGCCCGCAGGGAGTCGCGGCGCGCGTCGAGTTCGCGGTGCATCGCCTCCGCGACGGCTCCCAGGCGGCGCAGGTCGGCGCTCTTGTAGAAGTCGCAGTAGGCGCAGATGCGTTTGCAGAAAGGTATGTGGAAGTAGATTCCGGCCATAACCTATCAAAGGTACGAAAAAAAAGCATCCGGGGGCTCTCCGTTTCGCGAAAAAAGATCTCCGAAAAATCCGTCCGCCGGGCTCCGTGCGGAGAGGCCCCGCATGTTCCCGGGTGCCGGACACCGGGCCCGAAAAGCCTCCGACCCGGCGCATTGCCCGGCGGATCCGCCTCGGAAAATGGCTGCGGCGGATTTTTACCGTCCGTCGTATCTTGCTGGGGGTTAGTCTTATAGGGGTATCGGAAAAAATAATAAATAAATTTCGAAATTTTGACTGTTAATTTTTTCACAATTAGGAAAGTTTTTCTACCTTTGTGCCGTCGGATTGCGTGCGCATCCATACTAAAATGCGGCGTCCGGCCGTTTGAAAAAGAGTAAGAGGATTTCTAATTAAATATCAATTACTATGGACAAGATGGATTTGAGAAAGTACGGGATCACGGGTGTTACCGAGGTTGTGTACAATCCCTCGTACGACGAGTTGTTCCGTGAGGAGACGAAGAAGGGCCTGCGCGGCTATGAGAAGGGTCAGCTGACCGACATGGGCGCCGTGAACGTCATGACGGGCGTTTACACCGGCCGTTCGCCCAAGGACAAGTTCTTCGTGATGGACGACACCACGAAGGACACGATCTGGTGGACTTCCGACGAGTACAAGAACGACAACAAGCCCGTTACGAAGGCAGCCTGGAAGGAGCTCAAGAAGATCGCTTCGAAGGAGCTCTCGGGCAAGAAACTTTATGTGGTGGATACGTTCTGCGGCGCCAACGAGAATTCGCGTCTGAAGATCCGTTTCATCATGGAGGTGGCCTGGCAGGCACACTTCGTGAAGAACATGTTCATCCGTCCGACGGACGCCGAGCTGGAGAACTACGGCGAGCCCGATTTCGTGGTGCTCAACGCTTCGAAGGCCAAGGTGAAGAACTACAAGAAGCTGGGTCTGAACTCCGAGACGGCCGTAGTCTTCAACCTCACGGAGAAGATGCAGGTGATCATCAACACCTGGTACGGCGGTGAGATGAAGAAGGGTATGTTCTCCTACATGAACTACCTGCTGCCGCTCAAGGGCATCGCATCGATGCACTGCTCGGCCAACACGAACGAGAAGGGCGAGACGGCGATCTTCTTCGGCCTTTCGGGCACGGGCAAGACGACCCTTTCGACCGACCCGAAGCGTCAGCTCATCGGCGACGACGAGCACGGCTGGGACGACGACGGCGTCTTCAACTTCGAGGGCGGCTGCTACGCCAAGGTAATCAACCTCTCGAAGGAGAACGAGCCCGACATCTGGAACGCCATCCGCCGCAACGCCCTGCTGGAGAACGTTACGGTAGACAAGAAGGGTGCCATCGACTTCGCGGACAAGTCCGTTACGGAGAACACTCGCGTATCGTACCCGATCTTCCACATCGAGAATATCGTAAAGCCCGTATCGAAGGCTCCGGCCGCCAAGAAGGTGATCTTCCTCTCGGCCGACGCATTCGGCGTGCTGCCCCCGGTATCGATCCTGACGCCGGAGCAGACGAAGTACTACTTCCTCTCGGGCTTCACGGCCAAACTGGCAGGTACCGAGCGCGGTATTACGGAGCCGACGCCGACCTTCTCGGCCTGCTTCGGTGCCGCCTTCCTGTCGCTGCATCCCACCAAGTACGGTGAGGAGCTCGTAAAGCGCATGGAGAAGTCGGGTGCCAAGGCTTACCTCGTGAACACGGGTTGGAACGGTACGGGCAAGCGTATCTCGATCAAGGATACGCGCGGCATCATCGACGCCATCCTCGACGGTTCGATCGACAAGGCCGAGACCAAGAAACTCCCGATCTTCGATTTCGAGATCCCGACCGCTCTGCCGGGCGTGGATTCCAAGATCCTCGATCCGCGCGACACCTACGCCAACGCCGAGGAGTGGAACACGAAGGCTCAGGATCTGGCCGGCCGCTTCATCAAGAACTTTACGAAGTTCACCGGCAACGAGGAGGGCAAGAGCCTCGTTGCAGCCGGCCCGAAGCTCTGATGCACGACACCATCCGCTTCGGCGGAACAGACGACGGGAGGTTCCGAACTCGGAACCTCCCGTTTTTTTGCGGGTTTTTTCTCCGGGATTTTGTCCGGGAGGCGAAAACCCCTATCTTTGTCCGCGAAGAAACCGATGCGATGCGACCGTAGACATATCGTGGCGCTGCTCCTGCTGGCGCTCTTCTCGTGGTACTGGAGTGCCACGACGCTCTTCCCGCACGTCCACCACATCGACGGGCGCACCTATGTCCATTCGCACCCCTTCTCCGGCGGCACGTCGGGCAATCCCGCCCACAGCCATACGCCGCAGCAGTTCCAGCTTATCGCGCACCTTTCGCTGCTGGTGGTTGCCGTGGCGTCGTTTGCGGCGCTGGCGCTGCGCCTGCTGGGGCGTCCCTTCCTCTTCAAGCCCCGGAAAACCGCCGCACGGCAGTGTGTCCCGCTGCGGCACTTCGCGTTACGGGCCCCTCCCGCATGCTGACATCCATTCGTTTTTCCGAGACGGCGCGGAGATGATCTCCGTGCCCGTCGGCATGTGATTATTCAAAACCCGTAAAACCGAAACCAATCATGAAAAAATATCTTGCGGGAGCACTTGCCGTGCTCCTCACGCACCTGGTGTGTCCGGCCGAAGAGGCCCCCGAAACCCGGCAGCGTCCGAGCGATGCGAATATCGCCGGACATGTCGTCGATGCCCGTACGGGCGAACATCTCGCCTATGCGACCGTGGCCGTGGAGGGTACGACCCTCGGTATGGCCACCGATGCCACGGGCCACTATTTCCTCAAGAACCTCCCCTCGGGACGTTTCACCCTCACGGCATCGTCGATGGGCTACCGCACCGCGCGGCAGACCGTGGAGGTGGTCGCCGGCAAGACGCTCGAGGTCAATTTCGAACTGGAGACCTCGGCCCTTGCGGTCGAGGAGGTGGTCGTCTCGGCCAGCCGCACGGAGCAGAACAAGCGCTTCTCCCCGACGATCGTCTCCGTGGCCTCGGAGCGTCTTTTCGACGCCACGGCCTCGTGCAACCTCTCCGAAACGATGTCCTTCCAGTCGGGTCTGCGCGTGGAGAACAACTGCGGCAACTGCGGCACCACGCAGCTGCGCATCAACGGCCTTGAGGGCCACTATTCGCAGGTGCTGCTCGACAGCCGCCCGATCTTCAGTTCGCTGGCCGCGGTCTACGGCCTCGAGCAGCTTCCCGTGGCGATGATCGAGCGTGTGGAGGTGGTCCGCGGAGGCGGTTCGGCCCTTTTCGGGTCGAGCGCCATCGGCGGCGTGGTGAACATCATCACCCGGGAGCCCCGGCGCAACTCGCTCTCGCTTTCGAGTACGACCCAGATTATCGAAGGCGGTCCGGCGGATTTCAACACCTCGCTCAACGGCTCGTTCGTCTCGGACGACTACCGCATGGGCGTCTATCTTTTCGGCATGGTCCGCGACCGCGCCTCCTATGACCGCAACGGCGACGGTTTCTCGGATATCCCGCAGCTCAACTCCGAGACGGCCGGGTTCCGCGCCTATTACCGTACCTCGGCCTATACGCGCCTGACGGCCGAATACCACCATATCCATGAGTTCCGCCGCGGCGGCAACGCCTTCGACCAGCCGCCCCACATGGCCGACATCGCCGAGCAGCTCAACCACCGCATCGACGGCGGCGGCCTTTCGTTCGACTGGTTCAGCCGCGACGGCCGCTCGCAACTCGGAATCTACACCTCGGCGCAGGGCATTGTCCGCGACAGCTACTACGGTGCCAAGCGCAATGCCGATGCCTACGGGGCGACGACCGACCGCACGCTGGTGGCGGGTGCACAGTTCAGCCATGACTTCGTGCGGCTGCTCTTCCTGCCCTCGAAACTCACCGTCGGTGCGGAGTACAACTATAACGGCCTGCACGACAAATACCTCGGCTACGGCCGCGACTTCCGCCAGACAACCCGCAACGGGGGCCTGTTCTTCCAGAACGAGTGGCGGAGCGAACGGCTGAATTTCCTGATCGGCGGACGTCTGGATAAGCACAACCTCATGGCACGGCCGGTCTTCTCGCCGCGGGTCAATCTGCGTTACAGCCCGGTGGCGTGGGTCGGGTTGCGGGCGAGTTACTCGAGCGGCTACCGGGCGCCGCAGGCCTATAACGAGGACCTGCACATCGACGCGCTGGACCACAAGATCTCGATCATCCGCCTCGATCCGAACCTGCGGCCCGAATATTCGCACAGCGTGAGCGCCTCGGCGGATTTCACGCGGAGCTTCGGACGGGTGCAGGCGAACCTGCTGGTCGAAGGATTCTATACGATGCTCGACGATGTCTTCACCCTCGAAAAAGTGGGCGAGGATGCCCAGGGCAATATCATCCGCGAGCGGCGCAATGCCTCGGGCGCCACGGTCGGCGGCGTGAGCGCCGAGCTGAAGGCCGGCATCCCCGGGCGCTTCGAGGTGCAGCTGGGCTATACCTTCCAGCGGAGCCGCTACAACGAGCCCGAGCGCTGGTCGGACGAGGTGGAGCCCCAGCGGCGGATGTTCCGCTCGCCGGACCACTACGGCTTCCTTACGGCCGACTGCACGGTCGTACGCGACCTTTCGCTTTCGCTCTTCGGGACCTTTACGGGGCGGATGCTCGTGCAGCACAATGCGGGCTTCATCGCGCACGACGAAGAGACACTCACCCCTGCCTTCTGGGACATGGGTCTGCGCGTGCGCTACGACCTGCGCCTGACGCGCCAGCTGCGGCTGGAGTTGAGCACCGGCGTCAAGAATCTCTTCGACAGCTTCCAGCGTGATCTGGATTACGGACCGGGCAAGGATTCGGCCTATGTCTACGGGCCGTCGCTGCCGCGCAGCTATTTCGTGGGGGCGAAACTGGCCTTCTGACGGGCTCCGGCATGTATGCAGCACGGGCCGGCGAATTCTGTTTCGCCGGCCCGTGCCGTTTTTTTGATATTGCTTCCGTCGGGGCGCCGCTTCCCGCCTATCGGTTCAGGGTGTCGGCCCGGATAACCCTCTCCAGCGATTCGACCACGCTGCGGGTCAATCTGTAACCGCCCATCTCCGCACAGATCTCCTTGCGGTGCAGGTCGGTTCCGACCGCTTCGTACATTCCCCGTGCGAGGAGCCACGCTGCCTTCTCCCGGGCGTCGCCTCCGTAAAGGCCGACAAGCGAGAAGAGGTCGAGCTGCAGTTTCGCGCCCCCGGCGCGGAGGCGTTCGTAATCCGCCTTCTCCATATACAGATACCGCTCGGGGTGGGCGATGAGCGGGTAGTAGCCTTTGGCCTTGATCCGCTCCAGAATCCCATACAGATCCACCGGAGGGTTGTAATAGGAGGTCTCCACCAGAAGGTGGCTTCCGTTTTTCCCGATGGGCAATACCTCTCCGGCCTCGAGCCGGCTCTCGAACAGTCCGTCGAGCATGTTTTCGGCGGCGAGATGCAACTCGATTGCTCCGGTATAGCGGGTGCGGAACTCCGCAAACCGCTCCCGAAGGGCTGCGGTCGTATTCGGCACATCCTCCATGATGTGGGGTGTGAACCAGACCTGCGCGATTCCGTAGGAGGCGTAGAGATCGAGGATCTCCAGGGCTCTTTCAACCGACCGCACCCCGTCGTCCACCGACGGAAGGATATGCGAGTGCCAGTCGGTGAACCCCTCGAACAGGCCGGTATCTTTCAGGCTGAAGGTTCTTTTGAACGGCCACATGCGCACCTCGGCAATCAGTTCTTCGTCTGCTTGGATGACCCGTAGGCGTAGTATCCGTATCCGTAGTGATATCCGTGGCGGCTGCCATAGCCGTAGCGGATATTCCGGCTGTTCGTGCCGTTGAGGATCATCATCATGTTTTTGAAACGCTTCTCCTTATAGATATTCTCCAGAACGGGCAGCATGGAGCGCTCGAGCAGATCGGCGCGTACCACGAAGATCGTCCGGTCGGCCGCCTTCTCGATAATCTGCGTATCGGCAACGACCTCGATCGGGGGACAGTCTATGAGGATGTAGTCGTAACGGCTGCGCAGCCGGCTGATGAGTTCGCCGAAGCGGGGCTCCTCCAACAGTTCGGTGGGGTTGGGCGGAATGGTTCCCACGGGCAGGACGTGCATCGTGTCGTGGCTCTTGTCCGCCACGATGATCTGATCGACGTTGTTGATGTTCCCGCTCAGGTAGTCGGACAGACCGTGCCGCGGGGAGCCGACATAGGCCGAGGTCGAGCCGTGCCGCAGGTCCCCGTCGATGACCAGAACCCGCTTCCCCTTGATGGCCAGACAGGTGGCGATGTTCATCGTCAGGAAGGATTTGCCGCTGCCCGGGTTGAAGGAGGTGAAGACGATCACGCTCGACTTGTCCCCTTTGCCGATTATGAACTCCAGGTTGGTTCGGACCACGCGGAATGCTTCGTTGATGATATCGCGTGCTCCCTCCTGGACGACAACCGAGGTTGTTTCCTTGCTCGACTTTTTGGACAGTCTGTTTCGTCTCGAACCCCATTGGGGAATTTCGCCGATGAACGGGATGGAGAGTTTTTCGATATCCTTCCGGCCCCGGATTTTGGTATTCATGGTTTCCAGAAGGAAGATGACACCGACGGGAATGGCCAATCCGAGGATGATGGCGATCAGGAATATGTTCCGTTTTACGGGCGAGGTCGGGGCCATGCTGCCGCTGGGCGGTGTGATGACCCGCGTATTGTAGGCCGTGAAGGCCTGCGAGAGCTCGTTCTCCTCACGCTTCTGCAGCAGGAAGAGGTAGAGTGCCTCCTTGACCTTCTGCTGACGTTCCACGGAGAGCAGGTATTTGGCCTGCGTCGGGTTGGCGGCGATACGCGCCGTGGCCTGCTGCTTGTTCTGCTGCAGACTGCCGATCTTGGTGTTGAGCGTGAGGATCACATTGTCGATCGAGACGACGATCGCCTTGCGCATTTTGGACAGGGACTGGTCCATGTCGATGACCAGCGGGTTCTGTGTACTGGAGTTCGATACCAGGTTGTTGCGCTGGAGCAGCAGGGTGTTGTACTCTGCGATCTGCGACTCGATGTTGCCCCCTTCGATGCCCGAGTTGGCCGGGAGCAGCTGTGTCTTGTTGGCCTCGTTGGTCAGGTAGTTCCGGACATACTTGGTCATGTAGAGCTGGTTGTTCAGATTCATGATCTGCGCATTGGCCTCGCTGCTTTCGGCCATGTAGATGCTCGAGGCTGCCTGCACGTCGGGAAGCAGGTTCTCGCTCTTGTAGGAGGAGATGTTCTCATCGACATTGCCCAGTTCCTGTTCGATGATGTTCAGACGTTCGTTGATGAACATCGATGTCGAAACGGCAATCTGGTTCTTGTCCCGTACCCAGTTTTCGTTGTATACCGAGATCAGGGTGTTGAGGATATCCTCGGCCCGCTGGATCGAGACGTCCTTGATCGCAAGGTCGATGACCGAGGCCTTCTTGTCGTTGATCGACGCGGTCAGTTTGGACGAATAGGCGCCGACCGCACCGTAGAGGTTCGATTTCGAAACCTTGATCCTCGGATACCGGGTTTCCGGGTTGAAATGCGGGGCCGGTTCTACGACAATCCTTCCTAACGGGGTCGAAAGGGTGTCGAGCAGCTTTCCCCGGATGGTTTTTCCCGGGAGAAGGTCCTCCCCACCCCGTGCGAACTCCGACAGTTCGATTGCACCGTTTTTCTGAAAGTCGATCACGAACTGCCCCGAACCGTTTTCCGTCAGATCGAGCGTCGTAACCGATATGGGCAGCGACGATCCGTAGGCGACCTGATCGTGGAACCGCCCGGGCAGCAGGTAGTTCATGTCCAGATGGAGGCGTTTGACCACCTCCAGCATGGTTGCCGGCGACTGCATGACCAGCAGTTCGTTATTGACGTTCGTGCTGGACTGGAAGAGTCCCATGTCCGAGAATTCCAGGTCGGACGGGAGGGACTGTCCCTTGGTATTCTCCTTAATCAGGACGGCTGCATTACGCGTGTAGACTGAAGGGGTCCGCAGCAGATAGAGAAATGCCAGCCCGAGGGTGATCAGCAGCGAGAGGACAAACCACTTCCATTGCGAAAGGCACAGAAAAAATATATCCTTGATCTGTATGGGGTCGTCCGCCTGTTCGTTTTGCGAAAGATTCGGTGTTGTTTCCATATGATGAGGTTTCTTGTTTTTCGTTTATTTGACAAACAGTACCGTGATGGTGGTCAGCAGCGATGCCAGCGACATCCAGAACGAGGCCGAACGGACGTTGTTGCCGTTTACCGTCGATTGGCGGGCCCGCATGGAGTTGGGTTCCACATAGACGACATCGTTCTGCTGCAGGTAGTATACGGGGGAGTTGTAGAGCTGGCTTGCCGAGCAGAGATTGACCTGATAGACCTGCTGCCTGCCATGCTCCTCGCGCATGACGAGAACCTGCTCCCGCTTTCCGAAAATGGTCAGATCGCCTGCCATGCTGAGGCGTCGAGCAGCGTGATCTGGTCCTTGTCGATGTTGTAGCGCCCCGGGTGCGAGACCTCGCCGAGCACCGAAACCGTCAGGTTCATGAACTCCACGGTAACGACCGGGTCCTTGACCAGATTCCGTTCGATCAGTTCGTTCTTGATATGGGCGGCGATCTCTTCCCGGGTCATGCCGGCAACGTAGATGTCCCCGATGACGGGAAAATCGATGCAGCCGTCCTCACGAATGGTATAGCCCGATACTCCTTGACTGGAACTTCCAGTGTTGGAATTGGAAGCGGTTTGCCCGATCTGTTTGGTAACCAGCGGCAGGTTGAAAAGGTTGGCCAGCATCGGGTCCTTGCTGTTTACGATAATCGAGATCTTGTCCTTGGGCCAGACCTTGATAACGACGGGTTCGACCGACTGGGCGATGGCTCCTCCCGAACGTGCGTCCTGGAAATAGGAGATCTGCTTGGTGGAGGCACATGAGGTGAGCAGTGCCAGGAAAAGAGCGGTCAGAAAAAAGGTGATATGACGTATGGCGTAATGAATTTGATTTTTTCCTTGTTCGGGCGGTACGGACCGGCTTTTCGTGTGCTGTCCGGCATGCTTTCGGGAGTGCTCGACAGAGCTCTTTACGGGTGATTTTCTCCTGTGGATAGCCTGCGGATAGTCTGATCGGTCTTTTTTGTGTGAAAATGCTGCTTATTTTGGGGCAGATATAGACATTTTTTTGTACCCGAACAGAATTTCCGGCCGTTTTCTTGCAAAAATTCCGACGGCATAGCCGTATTGAAAATCAAATTCTTAAATATCCGGAGTCGGATGCGCCCCCGACCTGTTCGTAATGGCATTCCGGCATGCGTCCAAAACAGGTCGGTTTACTCCTGTATTCCGAGGCAAAAAACAGCTTCCGAACCCTGCCGGCAGGGTCGGATGGACGCTGCCGGCAGGGCAGATGGGGCGTTGTTGCGGAATTATCCGATCAGTTTCAGAAGTTTGCTTTCCGTAACGTCGGGAAACAGGCGGCGGAAGTGGTCGCGGATGCGTCCGAACGATTCGGCGGGCGAGCCGTCGGCGGGAAGCGGCCCGTAGAGTGTTTCGGGAGCCGTGTAGCGGGCTATACCCCAGCCGTAGGGGTTTCCGTGGCGGTCGATGGCGTATTCGAAGTCGGCAATTACCAGCCGGGCCTCCATCTGCAGGCGCGTAAGAATCGGATCGAGCGCTATTTTCTCCTCTTCGGGGATCTCCTCCGCACCGGGGACCGCTGTTGCGCGGCGTCCGCGCCCCTTGGCAAAGCCGAGCATGCGGCGCAGCTCCTGGATCGTGGCCGACCCTTCGGAGAGGATGACCTGCATGACCACGTCGTCCAGCGCCGCCGCATCTTCGTTCGGTGCCAGCGGCCGCGAACGCCGGTAGTTGATCCAGTCGGGAAGCCATGCGCGGCTGACGAACCCCGCCTTTCGGTTGAAGAACTTGCCGTAGGCGCAGTGCCCCTCGCGGATGACCGGGCCCTTCCACTCCCATGCACCCTCCTCGTCGGTGAACCAGTATTCGCGGGCGATCATCTCCTCGATGGAGAATCCGGGAATCCCGCAGCGGAAAAAGGGGAGGAATCCGAGTTCGAGGCAGCGCTCCTCCACATCGGTCGAACTTTCCAACGGTCGTCTCATGGCTTTTTCTGTGCCGGCTCTTACACGGTCGGACTCTACAAAATTAGCAAAATAAATCGGCAAAACGGGCGGCTGCCTCCTTTTTTGCGGCTGCGGTCCGTTGATAGGCTGCACCCGACAAAAAAGGGAGCTCCCGAAGGAGCTCCCGACAAAGTGCGGATAAAGGGAATCCGACCCGGCGGATTCCTGCTCTTGTCCGGTGAAAGGCAGGTCCGCACCGACAGATGCGGGCCTCTCCCCGGATCTATTTTTCGTAGTTGTACACCTGTTTTACCTCATCGTCGGAGAGACAGCGCGTGTTGTATACGCGCAGGTTGTCAATGGTTGCTGATATTCCGTTAAACAGATAGGAGCTCGAAGGTTCGTAGCTGCCGCCGAATACAAATTTGATTCCTTGACCATAATCTTCGTAATTCGAGGGCCTTTCATCCGTTATGATGTCACAATATTCTCCGTCTATATACAGTTTTGTTCTAGCTGTGGAAGATGATATCTTTCCAAAGTCAGACACCAACGTAATCATATGCCAATTGTTGTCAAATGATGGATGTGCAAATGGTGTTATACTACTTAACCTATAATGGTTTACATAGCTGCTTGCTACATATTTTAGGAATCCGTCCGCCATGGTGAGCGAGAAAGCCTGATTTTGACCGTAGCTTGATGTAATAACATGGAAGAAGTGTCCGTCGTTGATCCCCTTGGCCCAGAACGAGATGGTGACATTTCGTCCGTCGATCAGTCCTTCGGGAATTTGGATGTAGCTGTTGGCCGCCGTACTGAACTTGATGGCCTTGGAACCCTTCATTCCCTCGACGTAGGTGGGGGCGTTGATCGGTACGGCGTCGGTAGCTCCGTCCACCGTGTTCTTCGTGTTGTTCTCGAACGTGTAGAGGGCATACAGTCCGGTGGTAACGTCCTCTACGGCCGGCTGGTCGGGATCATCCTCTCCGTTTCCGCCGTTTCCACCCTCCGAGCTTCCGGTCGAGATGACCGCCTGGATCATCATCGAACCCACGGAGGTATTGATGCGGAAATAGGTTGTCATGTCCTCCGTTACGAGGCTGCGGTCGGCCGTAACCTTGACGCTGTACGACTCGTTCATGTCGATTTTGCCGCTCGTGGGCGAGGCGCTGAGCCACGAGGCATCAATATCGGAGATCGACCAGTCGATGGTGCCGGCGGTTCCCGTGTTGGAGATCGTGAGGGTCAGTTCGGAATATTTCGAGCCGAAATCCAGGACCATCGACGACAACTGGATGCCGGGCAGCTCCTGAATCGGGCTGAGCGTCATGTCTCCCGTGGCGCTGCTCCCGGGGTTGACCCGGATCTGGCGGCTGTTCGTGTAATAACCGTTCGACTGGACCTGGATCTTGTATTGACCGGGCTCCAGATCGACGAACTCGTAGTGGCCGTCCTGACCGGTTGTCGACGAGAAGTTTCCGGGCGACAGGACAACGGAGGCTCCGTAGATGGGTTGATGGGTGTTTGCATCCGTCACGATTCCGTAGACGGATCCGAAACCCGGGGTTTCATCTTCCGAGCAGCCGATGTTCAGCAGCCCGATACTGCAGCAGGTTAATAAGAATAAAAGTTTTTTCATGAGTGAATTTGAGTGGGTTAAAAGGGTTAAAAGGTGAATGTTGCCGCTACGAGCGGATCTCCGGCCGAAGAGACGGCCGGCATAAAGGCGTAGTGGCGTTGTTTGCGGACAACGGCCCGTTGCGCGCCGGGTGCGGCAATGGCATCGATCAGATTGTACACATAGAGGGCCGCGGCCGCTCCGATGCAGATATTCCGTGCCGTAGCGAAGTGGTCCCGCTTGGTGGCATAGCTGTTGATCAGTTCCGTATTGTGTGTCCGGGTGATTTTCCGGGCATAGTCCGACCGTTGGTTCTCGGTGAAGACGATTCCGGCGGCCAATACGGCGCAACCTCCGAGCATGAGGCCGCCCTTGAGGTTGGCCCCTTTGTGAAACTGGCCCCAACCGGGAATAATCATCGAGCGCCAGAGCCCCCGTGCACCGTAGCGGGTCGTGAGGTCCACGTGGTCGAACATGGGAGTCTGTCCCGGCTCGGATCTGGCGTAGAGGCTGGTTACATAGTAGTTCCCTGACCGGTCTCTCTCCCAATATTCCGCGACATGATCGATGTGGAGTTTCACCGCATCGCTCTGTACCTGTGTCGTGGTGTGGCTGTCGTACTTGAGCCGTTCGGTCAATTTCCCGTTGTCCCAGACCTGCGACAACCGCTCCTCAAGCCGGTTGTTGGATACGATGACCACACCGCTTTCCAGTCCCGAGTGGGCGACCAGTTCGGCAAGGCATCGCTCCCGGGCAGCGTCGAGCGTTGCGGCCGAGGCCGATTCGATCTCGTAGGTGAAGGTCGTGTTGGCCGGTCGGGGCAACTTATGGATCCATCGGGGTCGAATCGGCTCCGACGATCTGCGCTGAGCCGATGCCGTCTCCCGGCAGAGAAACGACATCGGCAGGCAAATGAGCAGAAGAAAGGCAAGCCTTCTCATTACTCCTGTTTCTGGCGCTGCTTGTATTGTTCGAGACCTTGGGCCATCTTCTCGACAAAGCGATCCCGGTCATACTGGATACCGATGATCTCCTCCCGGTCCAGCGTATTTTTCAGTTTCTCTTCAAAGGCGTCCATGCCGGCCTGCATTTCGATGCAGACATACACCTGAATGCTGCCGTCGGCGAGATCGTAGATCGAAGTTTTGAGGATCTTCGTATTTTTGATCTCTTCGGCCACGAACTGGGACATGACCGACTCTCCGATGGTCTCAGCGGATTTTTTCTGATTTTGTGCGGCGTTCTGTTCATAATCCTGGGCAGCTCCCTCCACGGCGACCTTAATCATCGTGGCAAGCCGGTTCCGCGCATCACGCTCCGCTTCGTTGAGGGCCGTCTTTTCGATGTAAGAGGTTGCCGTACCATAAGCCCGCAAATTCTCCGAAACGGCCTGAGCCATTTCAATGCAGGGTTCGGTAGTCCGGAGGGTTCGTCCCGGAAGTTGCGTTCCGGCTGCTTTTTTGGAGCCTCCACATGCCGTGAGCATCAGCGATCCAATGAGGATCGTCAGTACATAAAGCTTTTTCATAGTAAAATTGATGTTTGGGTTGTAAATGAGTTCAATTTTACCGTCCGGCCCCCATGCGGTGTGTAATATGTTTAATTAAAATAAAGAAAGTGTGGAGCCGGTTCGTTTGTCGAGTGGATGGTTGTGGAATGACCAATAACAACAATAAACGATACGAATACCCCACACTTGATCAGACATATGGTGTGAGTAGCAAATAAAATGACTTACTTGATATGCCCAAACACGAAA
>ERZ1664517.3-NODE-3-length-48403-cov-7.576839_pt1 | contig 48403 bp, 46 predicted proteins | sample MGYA00575328_ERZ1664517 | MGnify/ENA primary metagenome ERZ1664517 (study PRJEB40874, sample SAMEA4040738) | Gallus gallus | biome: gut; material: content | place: India | collected 2016-01-01 | study: EMG produced TPA metagenomics assembly of PRJEB14491 data set... | reverse complement strand
GCTCCAGGCGGCGGACGATCGCACGAAGCCCCTGTGGCTCTGCTCGCCGAACAACCCCACGGGAAACGTCTTCCCGGCGGAGGAGATCGGGCGGCTCCTGCGCCGTTTCGATGGGATGGTGATCCTCGACGAGGCCTACATCGACTTTGCCGACGAAGGGGGATTCCTCCCGCGGCTCGGGGAGTTTCCGAACCTGATCGTCCTCCAGACCGCCTCGAAGGCCTGGGGCATGGCGGGATTGCGGCTCGGGATGGCCTTTGCCGCGGAGCCCGTGGCGGAGCTTTTCGGCCGCGTAAAATACCCCTACAACCTCAACGTGCTGACGCAGCAAACAGCTGCCCGACAGCTGGAAGCCGGCATCGGAACGCGCGTGGAGCTGATCCGCCGCGAGCGCGGGCGCGTGGCGGAGGCATTGGCCGCAGCGGCGTGCATCGAGCGGGTCTACCCTTCGCAGGCCAACTTCCTGCTGGTCCGCACGGCGGATGCCGACCGGCTGTACGAAGCGCTGATCCGCGCCGGGGTCATCGTCCGCAACCGTTCGCGCGTGGCCGGATGCGAGGGATGCCTGCGCATCACGATCGGGACGCCCGAAGAAAACGACCGCATGTTGAATACCGTAAACGATTTTCGCATATGAAAAAAGCACTCTTCATAGACCGCGACGGCACGATCCTCGCGGAACCGGCCGACGAGCAGATCGACAGCCTCGAAAAGATGGAGTTCGTGCCCGGCGCCATCTCGGCGCTGAAGCTCCTCGCCGGACTGGACTACGAACTCGTGCTGGCCACGAATCAGGACGGGCTCGGCACTGAAGCCTTTCCCGAGGAGCAGTTTCTCCCGCCCCACGAAAAGATGATTGCGACGCTGCGCGGCGAGGGGGTCGTATTCGACGACCAGCTCATCGACCGCACGTTCGAGCGGGACGGAGCCCCGACACGCAAGCCGCGGACCGGGATGTTCTCCCGCTACATGGACTCTTCGTACGACCTGGCGGCAAGTTTCGTCATCGGCGACCGGATCACGGACATCGAGCTGGCGCGGAACCTCGGGGCCCGGGGCATTCTGCTGGCGCCGGATACGGCGGAGGGGCTGCGCCGCGTGCGCGAGGCGGGGCTCACGGAGGCGTGTGCACTTGTGGCAGCCGGCTGGGAGGAGATTACCGAGTACCTGCGGCGCGGGGAACGGCGCGTGGAGATACGGCGCGAGACGCGCGAGACGCAGATCGTCGTACGGCTCGATCTGGACGGGCGCGGCGATTTCAACGGGCAGATCTCGACCGGACTGCGTTTTCTGGACCACATGCTGCAGCAGATCGCCCACCACGGAGGCGTGGCCCTCGCGGTGGAGGCCCACGGCGACCTCGACATCGACGAACACCACACCGTGGAGGATGTGGCCATCACGCTGGGCGAGGCGATCGACCGGGCGCTGGGCGCCAAGGCCGGAATCGCCCGCTACGGATTCGCCCTGCCGATGGACGACTGCCGGGCGTTGGTGCTCCTCGACTTCGGCGGACGCATCGACTTCGAATGGGAGGCCCGGTTCCGGCGCGAGCGGATCGGAGACGTTCCCACCGAGCTGTTCCGCCACTTCTTCCACGCGCTCTGCTCGGCGGCGCGCTGCAACCTCCAGATCGCAGCCCGCGGCGAAAACGAGCACCACAAGGCCGAGGCGATCTTCAAGGCCTTCGCACGCGCCCTGCGCATGGCCGTGGCACGGCAAGGTTTCGGATACGACATACCCAGCAGCAAAGGCGTCCTATGATAGCGGTAGTGGATTACGATACGGGCAACCTGCGGTCGGTGGCCGATGCCCTGCGCAGGATCGGGGCCGGATTCACGCTGACGGCCGACCCGGCGCAGCTGCTCCAGGCCGAGCGGGTGATTCTGCCCGGGGTCGGCGAGGCGGCGAGCGCCATGGCCCGACTCCGTGAACGGGGACTCGACGAGGTGATACCCCGGTTGAAGGTTCCCGTGCTGGGAATCTGCATCGGCATGCAGCTGCTCTGCCGATGGAGCGAGGAGGGCGACACGGCGTGTCTCGGCATCTTTTCAGCACGCGTCGGGCGGATCCCGGCAACGACACGGGAGGGAGCGCGGCTGAAGGTGCCGCATGTCGGATGGGACACGATCGAGGGGCTTCGCACGCCGCTCTTCGACGGAATCGACGAGGGTGCGTATGTCTACTACGTCCATTCGTACGCCGCCGGGCGTTGCGCAGCGACCGCGGCGACGACCGATTACGGCGTGGCATTCAGTGCCGCACTGGCCCGCGACAACTTCTTCGGCGTGCAGTTTCATCCCGAAAAGAGCGGGCGGACAGGGGCGCGGATCCTCGAGAATTTCCTCAACATGAATCGCTAAAAGATAAAACAACATGATCGAAATCATACCTGCCACGGACATCATCGACGGGCGCTGCGTCCGCCTGACACAGGGCGACTACACCCGGAAGAAGACCTACTGCGACGATCCGCTCGAAGCGGCGCTGCGGTTCGAGGAGGCCGGCATCCGACGGCTCCACATGGTCGATCTGGACGGGGCGAAGGCCGCGGAGCCCCGGAACCTCCGGGTACTGGAGCGCATTGCCGCGCGGACCTCGCTCGAGGTGCAGTATGGCGGCGGCATCAAGAGCCGCGAGGCGCTGGAGGCGGTCTTCAACGCCGGAGCGGGCCGCGCCATCTGCGGAAGCATCGCCGTACGGCAGCCGGAACTGCCCGCCGCATGGATCGCGGAATTCGGAGCCGGAAGGATCATTCTCGGGGCCGACATCCGCGACGGCAAGGTGGCCATTCAGGGCTGGACCGAGACAGCCGGGATAACGGCCGAAGAGCTCATCGGACGCTTTCGCCGCGACGGCCTCACGCAGGCCATCTGCACGGACATTGCGCGCGACGGCATGCTGTGCGGTATCGCAACGGCATTTTACGCCGGGCTGCAACGACAGTTTCCGGAGGTGGAGTTCACCGTGAGCGGCGGCATCGGCTCGATGGCAGACATCGAGGCACTGCGCAGCGAGGGCCTGCGCAGCGTCATTGTCGGGAAGGCCCTCTACGAAGGCCGTATCACCCTCAAAGAGATCGAACGATGCTTGCAAAACGGATAATACCCTGTCTGGACATCCACGACGGCGCGACGGTGAAGGGCATTCACTTCGAGCAGCTGCGGCAGGTCGGCGATCCCGTGGCATTGGGTGCGAAATACGCCGCCGAAGGGGCCGACGAACTGGTCTATCTCGACATCAGTGCCACGGAGGAGGGGCGTCAGACCTTCACGGAACTCGTGTCGCGCATCGCCGCGCGGATCGACATCCCCTTTACCGTGGGCGGCGGCATCCGCTCGGTGGAGGATGCCGCACGGCTGCTCGACGCCGGGGCCGACAAGATCTCGCTCAACAGCGCCGCCGTAGCGGATCCCTCGCTGATCGACGCCATAGCCGCCCGCTACGGCTCGCAGTTCGTCGTCGCGGCGATCGACGCCCGGCAGATCGACGGCCGCTGGCAGGTTACGACACACGGCGGAAAGCGCGCCACCGAACGCGAACTCTTCACCTGGGCCCGGGAGGCCGTAGATCGCGGCGCCGGGGAGATTCTCTTCACCTCGATGGACCACGACGGCACGAAGAACGGCTATCCGTGCGAGACCTTTGCGCGGCTGGCCGAGCTGCCCGTGCCGGTCATCGCCTCGGGAGGCGCCGGGAGTGTCGCACACATCGCCGACGTGCTGACCCGGGGGCGGGCCGATGCCGCGCTGGCGGCCAGCATCTTCCACTACGGCGAGATTCCGATACCGCGGCTCAAGTGGGAGCTCCGGGAGCGCGGGATCGCCGTACGACTGTAAAGCAAAACAGACAAAAAACACGAAATACACCATGAAAATCGAAGCAAAACCCTTTTCGGAGCTCAACATCGAAAAGCTCCCCGACGGGCTCGTTCCCGCCATCATCCAAGACGACCGGACCCTCAAGGTGCTCATGCTGGGGTACATGAACCGCGAAGCCTACGAAAAGAGCCTCGCCGAAGGGCGCGTAACCTTCTACAGCCGCACGCGCCGCACACTTTGGACCAAGGGCGAGACGAGCGGCAACCGGCTCGACATCGTCTCCGTCGCTGCGGACTGCGACAACGACACGCTGCTCGTAAGGGTCATCCCCCACGGACCGACCTGCCACACGGGATCGACGAGCTGTTTCGGAGAGGCCTCGCCCGAGAACGAGGGATTCATCCGCTACCTGCAGAGCGTCATCTGCGGCCGGCACCGCGACATGCCCGAAGGATCGTACACCTCGAAGCTCTTTACGCGCGGCGTGAACAAGATTGCGCAGAAGGTCGGCGAAGAGGCCGTCGAAACCGTGATCGAAGCCGTGGCGCAGAACCGCGAGGCGATGATCTACGAGGCGTCGGACCTCGTATACCACCTGCTCGTACTGCTCGAAGCCACGGGATGCTCGATCGCCGACCTCGAACGGGAGCTGGCACGCAGGCACGCCTGAATGACGGGCCCCTTCGGGGTCTCCCGGGATACGAAACGCCCCGGCCGTAAGCAAACGGTCGGGGCGCTTTGCATAAACGCGGCCGGGAGGCTACATGCGCTCGGGAACGTCGATGCCCAGCAGCTTCATGCCGAGGCGGATGACGCGGGCGACCTGCTGTGCCAGCCGGAGGCGCAGCTTGCGCACCTCCGCATCCTCCTCGCGCAGGATCGAGTGGTCATGGTAGTAGCCGTTGAAGCTCTTGGCCAGCTCGTAGACATAGGCGCCGATGATCGACGGGGCGAAGTTCTCGCCGGCGGCCTTCACCGTGGCGGGGTACTCCGTGAGCTGCTTCACCAGGGCGATCTCCTCGGGAAGGTACGAGGCCGATACGGCTCCCGTGAAGTCGATGCCCGCCTCGGCGGCCTTGCGCAGCACGGAGCAGATGCGGGCGTGCGTATACTGGATGAAGGGGCCCGTATTGCCGTTGAAGTCGATCGACTCGCGCGGATCGAAGAGCATCGTCTTCTTGGGATCGACCTTCAGGATGAAGTATTTCAGCGCACCGAGGCCCACCATCGTCGAAACAGCTTCGGCCTCCTCCTCCGTAGCGCCGTCCAGCTTGCCCAGCTCGGCAGACATCTCGCGCGCCGTGCGGACCATGTCGGCGATCAGGTCGTCGGCATCGACCACCGTACCTTCGCGCGACTTCATCTTGCCCTCGGGAAGCTCGACCATGCCGTACGAGAGGTGCGTAATGTGGTCGCTCCACGCGGCATAGCCCAGCTTCTTGAGCACGAGTTTGAGCACCTGGAAGTGGTAGTTCTGCTCGTTGCCCACGACATAGATCATGTCGTCGAGGCGGTTGTCCTCGAAACGGCGGTAGGCCGTGCCGAGGTCCTGCGTCATGTAGACCGACGTGCCGTCGCCGCGCAGCAGCAGCTTCTCGTCCAGGCCGTCATTGCGAAGGTCGATCCACACCGAATTGTCCTCGCGGCGGTAGAAGACACCCTTGCGGAGCCCCTCCTCGACGAGCGACTTGCCCAGCAGGTAGGTCTGCGACTCGTAGTAAACCTTGTCGAAATCGACGCCCAGCGCCTTGTACGTTACGTCGAAGCCCTCGTAGACCCAGCCGTTCATCGTCTCCCAGAGCGCATAGACCTCCGGGTCCTTCGCCTCCCACTTGCGCAGCATCTCCTGCGCCTGGAGCATGATCGGCGCCCGCTTCTTGGCCTCCTCCTCCGGCATGCCGCCGGCGACGAGCTCCTTGATCTGCGCCTTGTAGTGCTTGTCGAACTCGACGTAGTACTTGCCGACCAGGTGGTCGCCCTTCATGCCCGTGGAGGCGGGCGTCTCGCCGTTGCCGTAGAGCTTCCACGCAAGCATCGACTTGCAGATGTGGATGCCGCGGTCGTTGACCAGGTTGGCCTTGATGACCGTATGGCCGTTGGCCTTGAGGATCTGCGCCACGGAGTAACCCAGCAGGTTGTTGCGGATATGGCCCAGGTGCAGCGGCTTGTTCGTATTGGGCGACGAGTATTCGATCATGATCGTGCGGCCCGTCTGCGGAGCCTCGCCGTAGTGCGCATCGGCGGCGATCTCCGCGAAACGCTCACCCCAGAACGAGCTGTCGAGCGTCAGGTTCAGAAAGCCCTTGATGACGTTGAACGATGCGATCTGAGGCACATGGGCCTGCATGTATTCGCCGATCTCGGTCGCGGTGGCCTCGGGGGACTTGCGGCTCCGGCGCAGCAGCGGAAAGGTTACGAGCGTATAGTCGCCCTCGAACTCCCGGCGTGTCTTCTGGATCTGCAACGGCTCCCCGCCGAGCTCCCCATAAAGCGTCTCGACCGCCTGCCGAACCGCTCCCGAAATATCGTTCTCGATATTCATGTCCTTTTGATTTTCGACCGCAAATTTAACGCTTTTCACCGAATAACCAATCGCCTGCACCCCTTTCTTTTGGCTTTTCGCTCCGCTTGCATTATCTTTGTCTTCCGAAATACCCCGAACCGACACATGGAAATTCTCATCATCGTCATCCTGATCCTCCTCAACGGAGTATTCGCCATGTCCGAAATGGCTCTCGTCTCCGCCCGGAAGTCGAACCTCGAAATGCAGGCCCGGCAGGGCAGCAAAGGTGCACGAAAAGCCCTCAAACTCGCCAAAGACCCCGACCGATTCCTATCCACCGTGCAGATCGGAATCACCCTGATCGGAATCCTTACCGGTATCTACTCCGGAGATACCCTCGCCGCCAGGTTCGGAACCAGCCTCGCCACCCTCGGAATACCCGTCCGGACGGCAACCGTCATCGCACAGGTCGCCATCGTCATCGTCGTCACCTACCTGACCATCATCTTCGGCGAACTCGTCCCCAAACGCATCGGCATGAACGCCGCAGAACGCGCCGCAAAGATCGTAGCACGGCCCATGGGATTCCTCGCCGCAATCGCCTCGCCCTTCGTCTGGCTCCTCGCCAAAAGCACCGCTGCCGTTACCCGAATCCTGGGACTCCGGGAGTCCGGAAGCAAGGTCACCGAAGCCGAAATCCGATCCATCCTCCAGGAGGGAACCGAAGACGGGGCTGTGCAGGAGGTCGAACAGCAGATCGTCGGCCGCGTCTTCTCGCTCGGAGACCGTACCGTCGAGTCGATCATGACCCACCGAAGCGAAATCGCATGGATCGACCTCGCCATGACGCCCGAACAGATTCACGAAATCGTCGCACAGGCCCCACACAACCGATACCCCGTCGGCGACGGAAGCCTCGACAGAATCCTCGGCGTGGTCTATCTCAAAGACCTATTCCTCCACCTGACCGATCCCGACTTCGATATCCGAAAACTGATCACTCCCGGAAAATTCTTCCACGAGGAGTTCGAAGTCTACAACGCCCTCGAACAGCTCCGCAGCGAACAGCTCGGGTACGGAATCATCTGCGACGAATTCGGTGTCACCCGCGGAATCATCACCCTCAAAGACATCTTCGAGGCGCTCGTCGGCGAACTCCCCGACCCCCGCGAGGAACCCGACATCGTGCGACGCGACGACGGTAGCGCACTCGTCGACGGGCAGTGCCCCTTCTACGACTTCCTCGCCGCGTTCGGCGTCGAGGACGACTTCCCCGCCAATGCCTACAACACCGTCAGCGGTCTGATCCTCGACCTGCTCGGACATATCCCCGCAACGGGCGAAAAACTCGAATGGTGCGGTTTCTCGTTCGAAATCGTCGACATGGACGGAGCCCGAATCGACAAAATACTCGTCACCCACCGTCCGCAAGAACCCGAAGAAGCATGAAAATCGCCGACATAGACCTCGGAGAACAGCCCCTGCTGCTCGCACCCATGGAGGACGTCACCGACCCCTCGTTCCGATACATGTGCAAACGCTTCGGCGCCGATGTCGTATACACCGAATTCATCTCCTCCGACGGACTCATCCGCGATGCCGCCAAATCGCTCAAGAAACTCGAAATCGACGACGCGGAGCGCCCCGTGGGCATTCAGATCTACGGCCATCTGATCGAACCGATGGTCGAGGCGGCCCGCATGGCCGAAGCGGCCCGGCCCGACATCATCGACATCAACTTCGGCTGCCCGGTGAAGAAGATCGCCGGACGCGGCGCCGGTTCGGGCATGATGCGCGACGTGCCGCTGATGGTCGAGATGACGCGGCAGATCGTCCGCGCCGTGAAGACCCCCATAACGGTCAAGACCCGGCTGGGATGGGACGAGGAGTCGAAGAACATCGAGGAGATCGCCCTCCGGCTGCAGGATGTCGGCATCGCGGCGCTCACCATACACGGCCGCACCCGCGCCCAGATGTACCGCGGAGAGGCGGACTGGACCCTCATCGGCCGCGTGAAGAACAACCCGCAGATCCATATTCCGATCATCGGAAACGGCGACGTCGATTCGGGCCCCAAGGCCCGGGAGATGTTCGACCGCTACGGCGTGGACGGCGTGATGATCGGGCGTGCGACCTACGGGCGCCCGTGGATCTTCCGCGAGGTAAAGCACTACCTGCGAACCGGCGAGGTACTGCCCCAGCCTTCGGTCATCGAGCGGGTCCGCATCGCCAAGGAGCACCTGCACAAATCACTCGAAATCAAGGGAGACCATGTCGGGATCCTCGAGATGCGGCGCCACCTGACCAACTACTTCAAGGGGCTGCCCAACTTCAAGGAGACGCGGTTGAAACTCGTAACGTCGCTCGACATCGACGAGCTGTTCGCCACGCTCGACCTCATTGCCGAACGGTGGGGCGACTACGACCTCTCGGCAGCCGTACCCGTCCCGCTCTCGCACGATTTGTAAGAACCGGCCTTCCAATAAAAAACGGCACCGCATTGCGCGATGCCGTTTTTCTGTTCCGAGGACTCCCCCGCCGGTGCTATTTCAGGACCCGTTCGATATAGGCCTTGTAGTCCTTGACGACGGGCTTATAGGCCTCATCCTCGAATAGAGGCGAGGAGATCAGGAAATCCGCCGTCGAGCGATTGACGGCCGTCGGCACATTATAGAGCGTCGCCAGGCGCAGCAGCGCCTTGACATCCACATCGTGCGGCTGGGCCGACATGGGATCCCAAAAGAAGATCAGCGCGTCGATACGTCCGTCGGCAATGAGCGAGCCCAGCTGCTGGTCGCCGCCCAGAGGGCCCGACTTGAGCAGCGTGATCCGGAGTTCGGGATGCGGAAGAGCGTTCGGCTCCTCCTCCCGATGGTGGTCGCGGAGGGTCTTCTCGACCATCTTGCCCGTCGTTCCCGTGCACACCAGATGGTGCGCGCTCAACTTCGCGCAGTTCCATTCGACCCACTCCGCCAGGTCGCGTTTCATGTTGTCGTGGGCCACAAGGGCCAGCACCTTCATCTTCTGTTCCATACGGTCGTTATCTGAACTCCCGGCACACCGTCCCGCAGGACGGCGCCCGCCTTACTCCTGCGCAGCCTCTTCCTCCGTCCCGGGAGCGAACTCCGTGAAGCCCGTTTGCACGAGGAGGTTGAACCATGCAAAGCACTTCTTCATGTCCGAAACATGCACGCGGTCCCGGTCATACTCCGGGAGCACCTCGGCAAAGTAGGCCTTCAGCTTCTCCGGAGCCTCCTTCGGGCTGATCGCCTCCTTGCCGCCGGTATGGGCGTAAAGGCGCGTGAAAACCTCGTGAAGCGGAATATCGTCGCCCTCGGTGAACATCGAAATGTCGGACAGGGCGCTTACCCGCGCATTTGCCGCAGCGTTCATGCGCCGTCCGTCGAGCAGCGACTCGACGATCACGCCCCGCGTGGACTGTGCCACATATTTGTAAAGCCCGGGCTGCCCCGAAATGGCAAGAATCTCCTTCAGTTCCATAATTCCTTGAAAATAGTTGGGTTATAAATGGTTATTCATGCTTCACATGGACATCCATCTGCGGGAACGGGAAGTTGATGCCCGCAGCGGGAAGCTCCTTGTAGAAGCGTTCGTTGTACTCGAAATAGACGTCCCAGTAATCGGTATTCTTCGTCCATACACGCACGGTGAGGTTCACCGAACTGTCGGCAAGGGCCGAAACCCGGACAACGGGCTCGGCTGGATCCTTCAGAATCCGCGCATCGGCCGCAAACATCGCCAGAATCGTCCGCCGTGCCACATCCACATCGTCGCCGTAGGAGATCCCGACGCTCCAGTCCACACGCCGCAGGTCGGCCGTCGTGTAGTTGTCGATGATGGCCGTGGCGATCGAATTGTTCGGAATATAGATCGTCTGGTTGTCCGTCGTGGTGATGACCGTCGAGAAGAGCTTGATCTCCCGCACCGTACCCGACTGTCCCTGGGCCGAGATGTAGTCGCCGACACGGTAGGGCTTCATCAGCAGAATCATCACGCCGCCGGCAAAGTTCTGCGCCGTGCCGCTCAAGGCCATACCGATGGCCAGCGTGGCGGCCGAGAAGACGGCGATCAGCGACGTAACGTTCACACCGAGCGTCGAGACGACGATGAGGACCAGCAACAGCATGAAGACTACGCGGATCGTATTGCGCAGGAACGACCGCAGCGAGATGTCCACCTGGCGACGCTCGCAGATGGCATCCACGATATGGATCAGCCGGTGCACGATCCATCGCCCGATGAAGTAAACCACCAGGGCAATAAGGATCTTCACCAGAATCCAGATCGACTGCGACAGCAGGTTCTGCAGCAGCGTGTCCACATCCAGATTGGCGAGCTTACGGACCGCCTCCGCAAAGTTGGCCTTCTGCACGCTGTCGGGGACAATCAAAGGTGCCTTGTCCGCCTGGGCGAAGAATCCGAAGAGTATGCCGTAGATACCGTTCATAACGATTCGAATTGAAGTTTCGGGAGCAAAAATAAAGAAAAATAAGGAGAAGTTTATTAACTTTGTCTATATTTTACAGCAGTACGCGGAAATAGATCACTCAAGATGCAGAACGACGTAGAAATCATCCAGATCAACATATCCGGCGAAGACAAACCCGGAATGACCTCCTCGCTGACCGAGATCCTGGCCCGGTACGACGCCTTCATCCTCGACATCGGACAGGCCAACATCCACCAGTCGCTGACACTCGGAATCCTCATACGCACCACGGCCGACAAGTCGGGAAGCATCATGAAGGAACTGCTGTTCAAAGCCTCCGAACTGGGCGTGATGATCCGCTTCACACCCATCACCGAGGAGCGCTACAACGACTGGGTGAGCCGTCAGGGCAAGAACCGCTACATCATCACCCTGCTGGGACGCACCGTAACGGCCCGGCACATCGCCGAAGTTACGAAAACCGTCGCCGAACACGGACTCAACATCGACGCCATAAAGCGTCTGACAGGACGCGTACCCCTGCACAAAGACGACCGCGCAGCCCGTTCGTGCATCGAACTCTCGGTGCGCGGTTCGCTCACGGATGCCGACCGCAGCACCATGCAGGAGCGTTTCATGAACCTCTCGGAGATCGGCCTCGACGTCTCGTTCCAGAAGGATGACATCTACCGGCGCAGCCGACGCCTGATCTGCTTCGACATGGACTCCACGCTCATCGAAACCGAGGTGATCGACGAACTGGCCGAAAAGGCCGGAGTCGGCGCCCAGGTGCGCGCCATTACGGAACGCGCTATGCGAGGCGAAATCGACTTCCGCCAGAGCTTCACCGAGCGTGTGGCCCTGCTCAAGGGACTCGAGGTATCGGTCATGGAGGAGATCGCCCATGCACTGCCCATCACCGAGGGTCTCGAACGCATGATGACCATTCTCAAGCGCGTGGGATACAAGACGGCGATCCTCTCCGGAGGTTTCACCTACTTCGGAAACTACCTGCGGCAGAAATACGGCTTCGACTATGTCTATGCCAACGAACTGGAGATCGAGGACGGACGTCTGACGGGACGCTATGCCGGCGAGATCGTGGACGGACGCCGCAAGGCCGAATTGTTGCGGCTGCTCTGCCAATTCGAGGGAATCAACATCGCCCAGTCGGTGGCCGTAGGAGACGGCGCGAACGACCTGCCGATGCTCAACCTCGCCGGTCTGGGCATCGCCTTCCATGCCAAACCCAAAGTAAAGGCCACGGCCCGGCAGTCGATCTCGACGATCGGGCTGGACGGCATCCTCTACTTCCTCGGTCTGAAGGATTCCCGTATCGAAGAATGATTCGACGCTGTGCGATAGTCGCGGCCATGCTGTTGGCCGCGGGCTGCTACGACGCTCCTTACGGAGAGCCGGACGAGGGCGAACAGCCGCCCCTGCGCACCGAGACCATCGCCACACTCCGCAAACGATATCCCGGAAAGACGCTGCGGCTCGAAGGCCAGATCATTGTCGAAGGTGTCGTATCGAGCTGCGACAAGGCCGGGAACTTCTACCGCTCGTTCTGCATCGAGGAGGAGGGCGCCGGCATCGAGATCATGGCCGGTATCGACCAGCTGCACAACGACTACCCCATCGGTTGCCGCGTCTCGCTCTCGCTCGAAGGACTGGCGCTGGGCGAAAGCCGCGGCGTACTGCAGATAGGACGGATGCCCGCACCCGAGAGCGGATATGCCACGGATTACATCGGATCGAAGCCCGCTCTCGACCGCATCGTAACAAGACATGGCGAAGCACTGCAGCCGCCCGAACCGGCATGGTACGAAATCCGCAACCTCACGACGGAACAGTGCGGAACGCTGGTCTGTGTCGGCCCGGTACGCTATTATCCGGAGGAGATGTCGGAATCGGCATGGGCCGGGTACAAGCAGTTTATCGACCGGGAGGGTACCGCGGTATACACCTATGTACGCGACTATGCCCGTTTCGCGGGGGAAGAGGTGCCTACGGGGGAGGTCATGCTCTCGGGAATACTCCAATACGACGAATCGGGCGAAGGCCGATACATCATCAAGCTGCGCGATGAGGAGGATTGTCGGAAAATACGGTAAGGCCATCTGCGTCGCCCTGCTGCTCACGGCGGGTTGCGACAAGGCCTCCCAGCCGGAACCCCGCGAGGAGCAGCCGGCAACGAACAGCATCGCCCATCTCAAATCGCTCTGCGACGGCCGCAGCAGCGTCGTCATCACGGACGAGATCACCATTGTGGGGTTCATCACGGCAAACGATCTCTACGGCGAGTTCTACAAGTCGCTGGTTCTCGAAGATGCGAGCGGCGGAATCACCGTGGCGGCCGACCTGGAATCGGTGGCGGAGGTCTGTCCCTTCGGATATGTGGCTACGCTGTATTGTCAAGGGCTCGTGCTGACCGACTACGGCGGAAAGATCCAGATCGGCACCGAGTCGGAAGGAAGCGGCGCCGGACGTATTCCCGAAGCAGATTTCGCCCGCTACGTCAGCGTACGGGTTCCTTCCGAGGGAGAAGTGCACCGCGCAAGGACTATCACGCTCGGGGATATCTCGGAACGACTCATCGACACGCGGGTGAGGATCGACGGCGTGCACTTCACGCAACCCGACGCAACGTGGTGCGATACGGATCCCGAAACCGGACGCAGCATCACGACCGAACGGACCATAGCAGACGAGCAGGGCCGGACACTCGTCGTGCGCAGTCCGGGAACCTGCTCCTATGCAAGAGAGCCCCTGCCTTCCGGCACGGGCTCCCTGTACGGTATCATCGACTATTTCAACGGAAAATACACGCTCCGCGTTACGAATCACGATGTCGTGTTCCGGAGCGGTCAGCGCTGAAGCGCCTCCCAGAGCATGTCCTTCAGCTGCGGGATGTTCATGCCCGAAACCGAGGAGATGAAAATCGACGGAACGCCCTCGGGCAGGTGGGCACGCATCTCACGGATCAGCCCCTCGTCCAACATGTCGCACTTGGTAACGGCCAGAAGCCGCTCCTTGTCCAGCAGTTCGGGATTGTACTGCGTCAGCTCGCCGAGCAGGATGTCGTAGTCGTGGCGGATGTCGTCGCTGTCGGCCGGAATCATGAACAGCAGCACCGAATTGCGCTCGATATGGCGCAGGAAGCGGGTCCCCAGCCCCCGGCCTTCGTGCGCTCCTTCGATGATGCCCGGGATGTCGGCCATGACGAACGACTTGTGGTCGCGGACCTCGACGATGCCCAGGTTCGGTTCGAGCGTCGTGAAGGCGTAGTTGGCGATCTTCGGCTTGGCAGCCGAGACAACCGACAGCAGGGTCGATTTACCCGCATTCGGGAAGCCGACCAAACCGACGTCGGCCAGCACCTTCAGTTCGAGAATAAAGGCCCCTTCGTCGCCCTCCTCACCGGGCTGTGCGTAACGCGGCGTCTGGTTCGTGGCGCTCTTGAAGTGCCAGTTGCCCAGGCCGCCCCGGCCGCCCTGCAGCAGCACGAGGCGTTCGCCGTCGGCGGTAACCTCACCGACCGGTTCGGTCGTCGTCGTACCGTCCTCCAGCTCGACGACACGCCGGGCCACCGTGCCCAGCGGCACGGGGATCACGATATCCCTGGCATCCTTGCCCGAAGAGCGGGCGCCCGAGCCGTTCTGGCCGTCCTCGGCGAACTGGTGTCGCTGGTACTTGAGGTGGATGAGCGTCCAGTACTGCTTGTCGCCCTGCAGCACGATACTGCCGCCGCGGCCGCCGTCGCCGCCGTCGGGACCGCCGAAGGCTACGAACTTCTCGCGGCGGAAATGGGCCGAGCCGGCACCGCCGTGCCCCGAGCGGGCAAAGATCTTCACATAATCTACGAAATTGGAACCTGCCATAATCTTTTCATTCTCGCCTGCAAAGATAATGCAATCCGAAACGCGAACCAAATCCGGAGGAAAGAATGAAGGCCACGAACAACTGCATACACCGCAGCACCTCAACGCAGCAGGGCCGCCTTTGATTACGGCGGCCCTGCTCTCTCTCCTTACGAGGAATCAGAGCGTCAGGGGCTCGTAGGGAAGCCCCCACGCCTCGGCTACGGGGCGGTAGACCACCTTGCCCTGCACGACGTTCAGGCCGAGGGCCAGTTCGTGATTCTCCCGTGCGGCACGCTCCCAGCCCTTGTCGGCCAGCTGGATGACATAAGGCAGCGTGGCGTTCGTCAGCGCGAGGGTCGAAGTACGCGGAACGGCGCCCGGGATATTCGCCACGCAATAGTGCAGGATGCCGTCCACATAATAGACCGGATCCTCGTGCGTCGTCGGACGCGACGTCTCGAAACAGCCGCCCTGGTCGATGGCCACATCGACCATGACCGTGCCCGGCTCCATGTCGCGCAGCATGTCGCGCGTAACGAGCTTCGGGGCCTTGGCTCCCGGGATCAGCACCGAACCGATCACCAGATCGGCGTGCTTGAGCTCCTCGCGGATGTTGTACTCCGAGGACATGAGCGTCTTGACGTTGCGCGGCATCACGTCAGCCAGGTAGGTCAAGCGCTGGAGCGAAATGTCGCAGATCGTAACATCGGCCCCCGTACCGGCAGCCGTGCGGGCTGCGGCCGTGCCGACAACACCGGCTCCGATGACAAAGACCTTGGCGGGTTTCACGCCCGGGACACCGCCCAGAAGCACACCCTTGCCGCCGCGCGGCTTCTCCAGGAAATAACGGCCCTCCTGCGTGGCCATGCGGCCCGCCACCTCGGACATGGGAATAAGCAGCGGCAGCGACCGGTCCGCACGCTCGACCGTCTCATAAGCACAGCAGACGGCACCGCTTTCGATCATCGCATGGGTCAGGGGCTCGCTGCTCGCAAAATGGAAATAGGTGAAAACCAGCTGTTCGCGACGCACCAGCTTGTATTCCGGAGCAATGGGCTCCTTGACCTTGACGATCATCTCGGCCGTAGCATACACCTCCTCGATCGTGGGAAGGATCCGGGCTCCGACAGCCGTATAGGCCTCGTCCGGAAAACCGCTGTTCACACCGGCCAGCGTCTGCACACAGACCTCATGGCCCCGTTTGATCAGCTCCTGCGCACCTGCGGGGGTCAGCGCCACGCGATTTTCGTTGTTCTTGATCTCTTTGGGAATACCGATAATCATAAGGCGGGAAGTTTTTAAGGTTTTTCGCCCCTCAAAATACGAATTTTACGGCAAAATCCAAAAAATACAGACAATTTTTCAGCATCGGCATCAGAACCGGTAAGAGATCGTAAGGTAGAACGAACGCGGATAGGCATAGGTGTAGCGCGTTGCATGCGGCGTCCACGAGGTTGCGTCGCCGGCCGAGATACGGCGCACGCGCAGCGATTCATAACCGTTGTAGAGCGTATCCGAGGCATCCGTCAGATTACGCAGCATCAGCGCCACGGTAAGCCGCGAGCGGTCGAAATAGAAACTCTTGAAAAGCGAGGCATCGAGCGTAAAGGCATCGGAGAGCCGTTCCTGACGGGTGAAGGCCTCGAATGCTTCGGGCGTGAGCCCCGCCTGCGCCGTAACACGGTCCGTGCGGCGCAGGGGCATCGGTTCGACATAACGCAATCCGGCATAGCCCGCCGAAAGGTGGAAGCCCCACCCGCGCGGGCCGAAATAGGTAAGTTCGGAGACGGCCGCAAGTTGGGGAGCTCCCCCGACATGACAGTCCGCCATGCGGGCCGTGGCTCGGGTCAGGACCGCCGTATTGTCCACGTCGGAGAGAACCGTTACCTCCGGGTCCCGAATATAGGTGAAGCGGCCGGCGGAGGCGGCAAGGGCCAGCTGCCAACGGTACGAAAGGCGGATCTCGGCGGCCGCCTCCACGCCGCAGGAGAGGAGCCCGATGCCCGAAACGGACATGTCGCAGTAAAGCGACGCCAGGTCATCGTAATAGCGGCGCGTCTCCAGCCGGTCATAAACCGCGGCGGCATAAGCTGCAAGGCGCAGGTCAAACTGCGCGCCCGTACGACGCCACGAGAGCTCCGCAGCGTAGGTCCTTTCGCACCGGGGCAGTTCGACCGGGCGGTTGTTATAGAGCGGCTGGTAGAAGAGCTGGTCCGCACGAGGCACATCGGCCGACGCGAAGAGAATGCCCTCCAGGTAGCTGCGGGCCGAGAAGGACCAGCCGACGAGTGCTTTCACGAGCCACGGCGAGAAGCGCAGCGTACGCGAAGGCCCGTACGAGAGATCGCCCGGGAAGAGTTCCTTCTCGTAATAGCCGCGACGCGATATGCCCGCACTGCCCAGTTCGGCACAGAGGTCCGCACGCAGGCGGTCAGAGCGGTAGTCGGCCTGCAGCAGGAGGCGGGCCTCGCGCGTCAGCAGCGCATAGTCGTAGCCGAAGCGGTCGCCCTCGCGGATTTCGCGGTCGGGATGCCGCAGGTCGTTCTGAAGCAGGTTGCTGTAGGTATCGTCGTCGATCAGGTAGCGGTCGATGTCCGTTACATACCGCGCACCGAGCAGGTCGCGCATCTGACGATAGGAGCGGCTGCGGTCGTAGCGCAGCGTCAGACCGTAACGCAGGGTCAGGGCGCGGTCGAGAGCCGTAGTGAAGGCAGCATCAAGGTGCAGATCCGTCGTACGCTCGACCCGGTCGTCGAGGGCGTAGACCGCCTCGCCGTTCCGCATCCGGTTGCAGCGGATCAGCTCGTCCCAATTGATCTGCGTATAGCGCGGATCGGCCGCAAGCCACGCCCGCTCGGTTTCGAGGTCGCCCGTATGGCTCGGCAGGTAGCGGTAGTTGTCCGGCATGGGCGTGCGGGCATCGTACCAGTCGAGCATGCTGTAACGCGAAAGGCCGGCTTCTCCGCCGAGATTCACCGCCAGGGAGGTCTGCGCCGAGAGGCGGCCCTCATAACGGAAGGCCAGGAGAGGCAGAAACTCCCGACGCACGCGGGAGTTGCGGATACGGCCGTCCTGGTATCCCCACGCGGGGTTGTAGAAACGGTCGCCGGTCAGGGAGAAAGCCTCCTCGGAGGAAGAGAGGCGCGTACCGCGCGTCGAGGGCGGAAGGATGCAAAGCAGCGAGAGGCGGTGATCGGAGCTCCACGCATGTGCGACGCGCAGGGCCGCGGTCATCGCGTTGGTAAAAACTCCCTGCACATGCAGGTCGCGGCCCGTACGGGCATCCATTGCCAGCGAAGCCGTCCAGCCACGGCCCAGATCGCCCGAAGCGGCGACCTTCGCGCCCAGGAGGTAATTGCGGTCGGTGAAACGCACCGAGGCCAGGAAAGGCTGCATGGGCTCCTCAACCGGAAATTCGAAAAGCCGGACGCCGCCCGATCCGCCCGGAATCCCGGGCGCGGGGACCAGTCCCGCATAGCGGGTCTCCGTGGCACCCAGCAGACGAAGGACCGAGAGGTGGCGGTAGGAAAGCTCCATGCCCGAAAGCGAGATGCGCTCGGCATCCCATCCCAGACCGCGGCGTTTCATGGCAACCTGCGGGAGGTTGAAGTCGGTCAGTTCGCCGTAGAGGTCCACAGAAGACTGGATGGCCCGGTAGAAGAGCGTCGAGTCGGTGGCGAGCAGCTCGCGGCGCTCCTCCCGTTCGGCATAGGGATAGTACTCGTCGTCAAGGTACTGCGCAGCGGCCGGAGAACCGATCGCCAGCGAAAAAAGCAGCAACAGGACGGGACGGGACATCGGAAGATGCTATGAAAGAGTCTATCGGGTGAGGATCCGGAAACTCCACGGAGACATATCCTCCTCGACACGTCCGCGCAGCTCGTACGGCATGCCGCTCATGGCGTCGGTGTAGAGGCCGGCGTAGATGCCCGTATAATAGTCGGCGTGGATGGCATACGGCGAGAGGTTCATGATGCAGACCACCTGGTTGCCCTCCGCCTCGCGGACGAAGGTCATCAGGCAATCCTCGGCATTGTTGCGGATCTCGACCATATCACCCCCGCGGCCGCCTGCGGCAAGGGCCGGATGCGCATGATGCAGGGCCGTGAGATGGCGGTAAAACTCCGTATAGGCGTTGGGACGGTAGAGCGACGCGGGAATCGGGTCCCGGTCGAAGAAGGCGAAAGAGTGGTCGTAGCCGACCTCCTGTCCCGTATAGATGAGCGGAAGCCCGCACGGCACGACGAACGTGAAGGCCGTCATGATGCTCCGCGCAGCCCCGAGGCGCGTGAATTCCGAGCCGCTCCAGGAGTTCTCGTCGTGGTTCGAGGTAAAGGCCAGGCGCATGGCCGTGCGGGGATAGCGCCCGCGGTCGGCATACAACCAGTCGCGCAGCGCCGTAACGCGCACGCGCTGCTGCGCCACGTCGCACAGCAGGTGGTGCATCTCCCAGCCGTAGCAGGCATCGAATGTCCCGCCGTCGAAAAGGTTCGTCTCTTCGGCTTCGGCAAGCAGGAAGAGATCGGGCTTCACCCGCCGCAGGCGGGCTGCCGTCTGCTGCCAGAACTCGACAGGCACGAGCATCGCCATGTCGCAGCGGAAGCCGTCGATACGGTGTTCCGTAACCCAGAACTCCATGGCCGCGGCCTGCGCCTCCCAAACCTCGCGGTTCGCATAGTTGAGTTTTGCCGTATCGGTCCAGTCCCACGGCACGGCCGGAGCCCCTGCATCGTCGCGCTCGTACCACGAAGCCGGAGCTTCGGTGATCCACCGCGCATCGCGCGAAGTGTGGTTGGCCACCCAGTCCATGAGCACCTTCAGCCCCAGGCGGTGCGCTTCGGCAACGAAGGCGTCGAAATCCTCCATCGTACCCAGCTCGGGATTGATCGCCCGGTAGTCGCGGATCGAATAGTAGGAGCCCAGCGACCCCTTGCGCTGCTCCTCGCCGATCGGATAAACGGGCATCAGCCACACGGCGTCGATGCCCATGTCGTGCAGAAAGGCGAGTTTCGAGGCAGCGGCACGCAAGGTGCCTTCGGGAGTGAGCTGCCGCACGTTCATCTCATACAGAACGGCTCGGTAGCTCCATTCGGGATGCAGATTCATCATCTTCGGATTTTGTGGTCCGGCCCGGGCCGGATTCGGAGAACAAAGATACGATTTTTTCGGAAAAACAAACCATCCGGACTATCCGAACAGCATGCCGCACCGACAAAAAAAGCCGGACTCCGCACGACGGCGGAATCCGGCATCGGTTGCGGGTGCACTACCCTATTTCCAAAGGCTGCGCGGATATTTACCCTCGGCGATCATCCGCTCGATGGCGGCCATGAGCGCCGGTTTGTCCTCCTTGTAGGTTACGCCGTGCCACTGGGCTGCGGAGCGCAGCACGCGCAGCGAAGCCTCGCCGTCGCCGATCAGCTTGTTCACCATCGTCGGGATGTAGAACTCGGCCTTCAGGTTGCCGCTGTTCCGGGCATACCACTCGGCAAAATAGGACTTCGAATGGGCGAAATAGTCGGGCGTGAAGCCGAAGAGGTTCATCGACACCGGCGTATCCTCGGCCAGCGGCTCATCGGCTCCGCCGTCGTGGAAGACGATCTGCCCGTCGGGCATACGCTCGATCTGCGTACGCTCGACCATCGAGGTGAGATTGCCCTCGGCATCGACACCGCAGACACCGCGCGAAACGGTGCCGTTGTCCGAAAGCGTCTTGTTCAGGTCATAGGCCACCATGCAGTAGCGGCCCCGGCTTCCGTCCAGCTCCTTGAGGTAGGCGCCGATCGTCTCATAAGCCTCGGCACCGTAGAAGTCGTCGGCATTGATGACGGCGAACGGCTCGTGGATCGCATCGGCGGCCATCATCAGGGCGTGGTTCGTACCCCACGGCTTCACACGGCCCTCGGGAACCGCAAGGCCCTCGGGAAGATACTCCAGCTCCTGGAAGACATACTCCACAGCGATGCGTCCGCCGAAACGCTCTGCGGAGAAGACCTCCTGGAACTCTTTGGCAAACGAGTGGCGGATGACGAAGACCACCTTGCCGAAACCGGCCCGGACAGCATCGTAGACCGAATAGTCGATGATGGCCTCGTTGTTCGGACCGACGCCATCCATCTGTTTGAGCGACCCGTAGCGGGAACCCATGCCCGCGGCGAGTACGAGAAGTGTAGGTTTTACCATACTTTTATCACTGTTTGAACGTTGATTCGTAATAAGTCAGGCAAAGATACGCAAAATAGCGCGACAAGCAAATGATTTGCAGCGGAAAATATCCTCTTCGAAGGCATGGAAGGCCCGATGACGGTCCTCCGTGGAAAAGCATCTCCGTACGGCGAAGCTGTCGAAAGAAAATTTGGCAGTCCGCGCGGCATGTACTATCTTTGTAAGGTTTAAACGCTAACGATCCCGACCGATGAAAACGATACAATCCATCCGGGCCTGGTGGCGCGGCATGTTCCGCAAACGCCGCTTCAACATGCTCAACGCCACGGACAACAGCGAAGAGTGGCATGTGCACATCTCACCGGCAAGCCTCATGGCCGGACTGGTGGCCTTCGTGCTGCTGCTCTTCATCCTCATCCTCACGCTCGTGGCATACACCCCCGCGCTGGAGTTCCTCCCCGGATACCGCACCGAGGCCGACAAGTCCCGAGAAAGCCTCATACAGAACATCATACGCCTCGACTCGATGGAGCGCATGATGAACGACATGATGACCTACAACGAGAACATCGCCATGATCCTCGAGGGAAACACCCCCGTGGCCCGTTCGCTCCCGGCATCCGACACGACAAGGGCCAGCAAGGTGCTCGTCATGCCTTCGGCCGAAGACTCCCTGCTGCGGGCACAGATGGAGGGCTGCGGTCCCTATTCGCTGGCAGGGAATGCCGGGGCTTCACGCAAGCAGATCCGCGAGTCGATCGAACTAATGAAACCCGTCGAGGGGATCATCACCGAGCATTTCAATATCAGCCAAAACCGGTTCGGCGTGAAGATCGCCGCAGCGGCGACAGACCGTATCGCGGCCGTGGACGGCGGCACGGTGATCCAGAGCAGCTGGACCCCCGAGCAGGGATACACCGTCATCATGCAGCATGCCGCAGGCCTGCTGTCGATCTACCGCAGCCTCTCGCAGTCGCTCGTCGCCCCGGGGCAGAAACTCCGCGCCGGAGAGCTCATCGGCTACAACGCCGAAGCCGAGAACGGCGAAGTCCCGATGTTCGAATTCGAATTGTGGAACAACGGGAAACCGGTGGATCCCGAAAGCTATATCGTATTCTGATTCTGATGCCATGAAACAACGTCTTGCCATACTGGGCTCCACCGGTTCGATCGGAGAGCAGACGCTCGACATCGTTCGTGAAAATCCGGACCGCTTCGAAGCCCGCGTACTGACGGCGAACAGCCACTGGAAACGCCTCGCCGAACAGGCCCGCGAATTCGATGCCGACACGGTGGTCATTGCCGACGAAAAGTGCTACGCCCCGCTGTGCGAAGCCCTGAAAGATACGGACACCAAGGTCTTTGCCGGCGAGGAGGCCGTGGCGCAGATCACTGCGGCGCGCGGCACGGAAGTGGTCGTGAATGCCCTGGTGGGATATGCCGGACTGGCCCCGTCGGTGGCGGCCATCGAGGCCGGGAAGAAACTCGCCCTGGCGAACAAGGAGTCGCTCGTCGTCGCCGGAGCCCTCGTGATGCCCCTGGCCCGCGAGCGGAGAGCCCCGATTCTTCCGATCGACTCGGAACATTCGGCTATTTTCCAATGTCTCGCAGGCGAGCAGGCCCCCGTGCGGCGCCTCATCATCACCTGCAGCGGCGGAGCCCTCCGCGACCTTCCGCGCGAAGCGCTCGGAAGCGTTACCGCGGAGCAGGCCCTGCACCATCCCCAGTGGCAGATGGGCGCCAAGATCACGATCGACTCCTCGACACTCGTAAACAAGGGTTTCGAGGTCATCGAGGCCCACTGGCTTTTCGGAACGCCCGCCGAGAAGATCGACGTCGTGATGCATCCCCAGTCGATCGTCCACTCGATGGTCGAATTCGAGGACGGCGCCATCAAGGCCCAGCTCGGCACACCCGACATGCGCATGCCCATCAGCTACGCGCTGATGTATCCCGAACGTGCCCGCAGATCCGGCGAGCGGTTCGACTTCACGGCCCATCCGCAACTTACATTCGCTGCGGTGGATCATGAGAAGTACCCTGCGCTGGGAATCGCCTACGACTGTCTGCGGCACGGCGGCACGGCGGCCTGCACGATGAACGGTGCGAACGAGGTGGCCGTGGCAGCCTTCCTCCACGGGCAGTGCGCCTGGCTCGACATCGTCCGCACAATCGAACATGCACTCAAAACGGCGGACTTCACCCCGCAACCCACACTCGACGATTACGCCCGGGCGGATGCCGAAGCACGCGCCCGAGCCGCCGAATTCCTGAAACTGTAATATCCGTCTTTCCGAAACAACAATGGATCTCGTAATCAAAATCCTCCAATTCTTCCTCTGCTTCACCATTCTGGTGGGTATTCACGAACTCGGGCACTTCATCATGGCCCGCATTTTCCACATCCGCGTCGAGAAGTTCTATATCTTCTTCGACCCCTGGTTCTCGCTCTTCAAGTTCCGGCACAAGGACACGGAATACGGTCTGGGATGGCTGCCGCTGGGCGGTTATGTCAAGATCGCCGGCATGATCGACGAATCGATGGACAAGGAGCAGATGAAACAGGCCCCGAAACCCGACGAATTCCGGGCAAAACCCGCCTGGCAGCGCTTTTTGGTCATGATCGCCGGCGTGGTGATGAATGTCCTGCTGGCCATCGTCATCTATTGCGGCATCTGCTACACCTGGGGCGACACCTACCACGCCAACGAGGATGCCCGCTGGGGATACAACTTCAACGAGGCGGGACACAAACTCGGATTCCATGACGGAGACCGCATCCTCACGATCGACGGGCAACCCGTGGAAAAGATCCAGGACATCGTAACGGCACTGCTCATCACCGAAGGCGACCGGCAGGTACGCGTCCTGCGCGACGGTGTCGAAACAGACATCTCGCTTCCGCTCGACGATCTGATCGCCATGCGTCAGGAGAAGGGGTACGAAGGGTTCCTCACGCTGCGTTATCCCTTTATCGTGGACAGCATGACCTCGCAGGCGGCCATAGCCGCGCTGCGCCCGGGCGACGAGATCCGTGCCGTGGACGAACTCCGCAACGCCGAATTCCCCGAGTATCAGAAATACATCGCCTCGAAGGCCGGCGACAGCGTACACCTCGAGGTGCTGCGCGGGGACAACACGCTGCAGATCGCCCTTCCCGTATCCGACGAAGGGGTGATTGGCGTCATCTCCAGCAACCAAATCTACACCCCCCGCACGCAGAAATACACCTTCTGGGAGTCCATACCCGCCGGAATACACCGCACCGGCGAGATGCTCTCCTCCTACTGGGAGCAGCTCAAGCTCATCGTGCACCCCGATACGTGGTGGCAGGGGGAGCGGGCGGGTGCCCCCGCGAGAGGCCGCCTCCTCCCCTCGGAGTGAACCGGGCAGAGTTTCTGGACCAAGCCCCCCTCCCCCGCGCCCACCCCCCCCGGGATGAACATCACCCCCCCCCGGGGGCGCGGGGGGGGACCCCCCATATTCCCCTTGGGGGAGATGATTCCCCGCCGCAAGGTGAGTGAAAAGGTACTCGAGATGGCCCAGTATGTCGGGATGTTCATCCTGCTCATGCTGCTTCTCTATGCCAACGGAAACGACATATACCGCTTCTTCATCAAATAGCAGGGCCATGACCGAACTGGAAAAGATGCTTGCAGGCGAGACCTACGACTTCACGGCTCCCGACGTGGCCGAAAGCCTCCGGCGCCGCCGCGTGAATCTCGCCCGGTTCAACGCCACCTCGTTCGACGACCCGCACTACGAGGAGGCGCTCTCGGCACTGATCCCCCACCGGGCTCCGACGGCCCGGATCATGCCGCCGTTCTACTGCGACCACGGACATCCGATCCATTTGGGCGAGGGGGTCTTCATCAACGCCAACTGCACGTTCCTCGACGGCGGCGGCATCACGATCGGCGCCCATACGCTCATCGGCCCCAACTGCCAGCTGTACACGCCCCAGCATCCGATGGACTACCGCGAGCGCCGCAAACCCATTGAGGTCGGACGCCCGATCACCATCGGCGAAGACTGCTGGCTCGGCGGCGGCGTGATCGTCTGCCCGGGAGTCCGGATCGGCGCCCGCTCGATCATCGCCGCAGGAAGTGTCGTCGTGCACGACATTCCGGAGGATTCGCTCGCGGCGGGAAATCCCGCCGTCGTGAAACGACGCCTCCGAGGACCGGCCGGTCCTCCGTCGGCCACCTAATGTCAAACGAAAACAAACAGGACGAAAGCATGGAAACGAAACAGGCAACAAATACGATGACACAGGCCGAACGGCTCGAGGCATGCGCCTCAACGCTGCGCCGCCACGGATTCGACGTAACAGTCGTACGGGACGAGAAGGAGGCGTTCGAGCGGATGCGCGACGTCGTGGAGGCCGAAATGCCGCAACTGGTGTCGTTCGGAGACTCGATGACGATGCGCGCCACGGGAATCATCGAATGGCTGCGCAACGACCCGCGCTGGACGCTGCTCGACGGATTCGACGCCTCGATGCCCCGGCCCGAGCGGCTCGAAATACGCCGCAAGGCCCTCCTGTCGGACCTCTTCATCACGGGAATCAACGCCGTAACGATGGAAGGTACGCTCCACTGGCTCGACATGGTCGGGAACCGCATCGCCCCCGTCGCCTTCGGACCCCGCAAGGTGGTGCTCGTCGCCGGAAGCAACAAGATCGTCGCAACCCGCGAAGAGGCCGAAGAGCGTATCCGACGGATTGCCGCCCCGCAGAACATCGCCCGCCACGAAGGTTTCCGGACACCGTGCGCCAAGACCGGCGTCTGCATGGACTGCAACTCCCCGGACCGCATCTGCAACACGCGGATGGAGATGTTGCGGTGCCATCCGAAGGGACGCATACATATCGTACTTATCGACAAGGAATTGGGATTGTGAAAGAGATGAAAAGCGTGTTTTTCCTGCTGGCGGCGCTGCTTCTGGCAGCCTGCGGAGAGTCCACCGTGGTTTTCTACACGGTGCATTACCCCGTTGTTCTGGTCGAGGCCGAAGTAACCCTCGACGGAGGCAGCGGCTCCGGAGAGGACGACGGAACCACCCCCGACGACGGGACATCATCCGACGATGAAACCGCTCCGGATGACGGAACGGAAGGGAGCGGCACGGACACCACGAACGAAACAAGGACAGAGAGCGATGGCACGGAGGATCCACTTGTACAGGAGATCGAGGCGGCGATCGTCGCAGCGGCGCCCGTACAGGCCGGAGGCGGCTACACGCTCTACTTCTCGCAATACAACGGCGGCAGGGCCCGTATCGTCCGCAACCCCGAGGCGGAGCCCGTAATGGGTTTGTTCGGCAAGGAGCCCGCAAAGAGCCAGTTCGAAGTGATCTTCGACGGAGAGGACTATATCTGCAAGACCAGTTCCTACAACGACGGGACGGAGGTGCGGAAAACCGTACTGGAGATCGATCTGACGGAGTCCTTCCAGGCACTCTACCCGACAGCCGGCATCACGCGGGCCGTGCGCAGGGAGTACACCACGGCAACAGCAAACTGACAAGAAGATGGCAAAGGTCAAGAAAGCCTATTTCTGCAAGAACTGCGGGTTCGAAGCCCCCAAATGGCTGGGCAAATGCCCCTCGTGCGGCGAGTGGAATACCTTCACGGAGGAGATCATCGCCCGTGAAAGCGGCTCGGTGCCGGCCGCGGCGGCCGGTTCGCTGCCGGCTGCCAGGCCGCAGCCCGTGCGCGAGATCCGCGAAAGCGAGCACCGCCGCATCAATATCGGCAACACGGAGGTAAACCGCGTGCTCGGAGGCGGCATGGTCCCCGGATCGCTCATCCTGCTCGGCGGAGAGCCCGGAATCGGAAAATCGACCCTCTCGCTGCAGATCGCACTGGCCGACAACGGGCTGAAGACCCTCTATGTCTCGGGCGAGGAGTCCGCCGAACAGATCAAGATGCGCGCCCTGCGCATCGGCATCGGGAACGACGACTGCATGATCTACCCCGAAACGCTGCTCGAAAACATCATAGCGCAGATTGCCGAGCAGAGGCCCGATCTGGTCGTCATCGACTCGATACAGACCATCTACACCGACCTGCTGGACTCCTCGGCAGGGAGCGTTTCGCAGATCCGCGAATGCGCCGCGACGCTGCTCAAATATGCCAAGACGACCGGCACGTCGATCCTCATCATCGGCCACATCACCAAGGACGGCACGATTGCCGGACCGAAGATCCTCGAACATATCGTCGATGTCGTCCTGCAGTTCGAGGGCGACAGCAACAACATCTACCGCATCCTGCGCGGCATCAAGAACCGTTTCGGCGCGACGTTCGAAATCGGCGTTTTCGAGATGCTCGAAGGAGGGCTGCGCGGCGTGGACAACCCTTCGGAAATTCTGCTAACGCACTATGAGGAGCCGTTGAGCGGCATTGCCGTAGGCGCCGCGGCCGACGGCGTACGCCCCTATCTGATCGAGGTGCAGGCGTTGGTGAGCGGCGCGGCATACGGAACGCCGCAGCGCACGGCCACGGGATTCGACACGCGGCGCATGAACATGCTGCTCGCCGTGCTCGAAAAGCGGCTCGGCATGAAGATGTTCCAGAAGGATGTCTTCCTCAACTTCGCCGGAGGATTCAAGGTCGCCGACCCGGGGCTGGACCTGGCCGTCGTCGCCGCGGTGATCTCCTCCTACTACGACCGGCCCATCGCCGAAGGGGTCTGCTGCGCAGGCGAGGTCGGACTCTCGGGCGAAGTGCGGCCAGCGCCGCGCACCGAGCAGCGCATCAGCGAAGCGGCCCGGCTGGGATTCCGCAAGATCATCGTCTCGGGATATCTCTCCAAGGAGGCCCGCCGACCGAAGGGCATCGAGATCGTCCCGATCACGGGCATCGACCAGCTGCCCCGAGCTCTTTTCGTGGAATAGTTTTTCCGGGACCAGGCAGTACCGGAAGGTTACGGATGCACGAGGGGAACGGCACCGGAAAACCGGCAGATGCGGGCGGGCCGACAGCTTGATCCGGATACCGGGGGGGGGTGGCCGAACCGGATCAGATTTCCAACTGCCAGGAAAGTTCCTCACGCAGGTAATTCTCGGCGTGAAGGTCTCCCACGGAGCCGACGGCACGAAGAACCACCTGTCGGTTTTCTTCATGGCCGGAGGCGATACGGACCAGCAGGGCCACGGCTCCGCGGGCGATCAGCAGTGCCTGCTCCTTCGAGCAGACCGCATCCGCCGATTCGGCCCGTTCGGCGGCCCGGTGCAGGGTCTCCAGCGCGCGGCCGATCCACGCCGGATCGGGTTCCGCAAGGCGCGACGCAGCCATCAAAGCGGCATATTGCAGGCTCCACGGCATGTCGGGAGCCGTCCATCGTTCAAAGAGGTTCGGGAAATCGGGCACGCGGTGCAGCAGAGTAAAGGCGGCCTCCTCAGCCAACTCGCTATTGACGATACCCTCGCCCCAGAACGGGTATTCCGCCTCGGTCAGGCGTGCAGGATCGGCGATATGGTAGGCTGCAAGGCGCAGTTCGCGCACGTCCTGCAAGGCCAGGTATTTCGCAAAATCATAGTCGGGCGTTTCGGCACGCGCCAGCATGCGCAGCGTCGGAAGGCTCACCCCGTAGTTCAATCCATAGGGCGTGCCGACGGGGCGCATGGCATCGGCCACGGCGCCGTTGCGCTCGCGGCGCATGGCCCCGAGCAGTGCCGTCATACGGGTGGTAGGATTCATCATCGGGCTATTTGCGGCGCGGAAGAGCAACGCGGACCGTACGTCCGAACTCGAAGAGCGGCAGCACGGCGCGGGCATACTCCTTGCCGCCGGCGATCACCGTACAGGTGGAGGGATCGGCCACGCGGCACATCACGACGCTCGTCTCCTTGGGTCCCGCCTCCACGGAGCAGGAGGTATTGCCCGAAGGCTCGATCTGCAGCACGACCATGTCGCCCGAAAGATCGTTCTCGGGAAGAAGACCCGCAGCCGGGCTGAAACGGCAGAAGATATACTGCTTCTTGTCGGCCGAAGGATAGACCAGGTAGCGGTGCTCGACCGTCGTGCGGACCTGTTTGCCCAGAAACAGTTCGAGGTACTCCTGCTCGAGGCGGTCGATTTCCTCCAGCGCGGACTTCAGTCCCTCGCCGAAGACATGTTCGCCGGCCTCGCCCGTGATCAGCTCCATGCGGTGGCGGCGCAGGGCAAAAATCTGCTCGGCGGCACTCCGGGCGGCATCCTCCAGGGAAAGGATCGTCATCGAGGTGCGATCGGGCTGCAGGGCCGCAAAGGCCTCGTCCGAAGTGGCGTGCGACAGGACCTGCGATGTGGCGGGAGCCGGGGCCGGAGCCTCATAGACGGCATCGCCGGCCAGGGCGATGCGCGCGTCGGCAATGCTCCACGTCGTCTTGTCCGTAAGCGGAGCCCGCACGCCGAGGTACTTCTGTGCATAGCGCGCATAGGGGCCGCAGAGGACAGCCGTACGCTCGACCGTCAGATCGACGGCAATGACCGACCGGGGCAGATTGACCGAGATTCCCGAAGCACTCTCCGTAGCGCCCTCGGGCACGATATAGGGATTTTGCGCCGTGGCGGCAGCGCCGCAGCACAGCAGAAGCAGAGTCAAAAGACGGAATTTCATACGCGGTTCGTTTGAGATACTGAAAACAAATGTACGTTTTTTTCGCTTGCGGTCAAAATTTCAGGTAAAAATCACGCGTCAGCGCCCGGTATTCGGGAGTATAGCACTCGTGTTCGCCCGTGCCGATAATCAGTTCGGTCCGCTCAAAGCCGACGGCGGCGGCCGCCTCCGGACGCATCAGCTCCAGCAGGCTCCGTTTGGCCGGATGGCGCGGTGTGGTCCGCACATCGGTGCGGCGCACGGGCTGCAGCTGTCCGGCACAGACGGCCAAAAACCGCCCGGCCTCCTGTACAGGAAGAATCAGCGCAAAACGGCCCGCAGGAGCCAACAGCCGCAGCACGGCATCGCGCAGCTCCCCGAAGGTGAGGTGCACGGCATGGCGTGCGGCCGTACGGCCCGCATCGGGGCAGGTAAGCGAATCGACGAAAAAGGGCGGATTCGAGACGATGAGATCGAACGGCGCATCATGAAAAGTCTGGACGGCACAGGTGCGGAACGTCAGGCGATCCCCCCACGGTGAGGCGGCGGCATTTTCGCGGGCCTGCTCCACGGTGTCGATATCGACCCCCACAATGCGGGCCCCGGGAAGGCGCTGCGCCAGCATCAGGGCGATAAGGCCCGTGCCGGTACCTATATCGAGGACCCGCCGGTCGGCGGCAGAGGTCGAAGCCCACGCCCCGAGAAGCACGCCGTCAGTACCGACCTTCATCGGGCAGCGGTCCTGGCGGATGGTGAACTGTTTGAAACGGAACATGGCTTAAAACTTCAAAGCGCCGTCGATACCGGCGCCGAACAGGGAAAAATCGTAACGTGCAGGGTCTTCGGCATCGAACGTGCGGAGCGCCGCGGTAAGCTCCTCAACGGCCCGCCAGTCGTTTTGCCGGCGTGTGAGAAGTCCCAGAGCCCGGGCCGTACGTCCCACATGCAGGTCCAGCGGAAGGCGCAGCGCAGACATCGGGATCCGCTGCCAGAGACCGAAATCGACACCCCGGTCGTCGCGGCGTACCATCCACCGCAGGTACATGCACAGGCGCTTGCAGGCCGCGCCCCGCTCGATGGAGGAGAGGTGTTTTTCGCAGCGCGGCGCATGCTCCGCCTCGAAAAATTCCCGGCGGAAGTCGGCCAGGACGGCCGGGAGGTCGCCCGTGGCGGCATAGCGGCTTTCGAAAAAGCCCCCGAGGCCCCCATAGCAGGTATCGAGGCGGCGCAGTGCCCGGACGAAATCGCGGGCATCGCTGCCCCGGAAGGTGCGGTGGACAAAGGCATCCAGCCCCGCCAGTTCGCGTTCCGAGGCGTGGCGCACGAAATCCGCAGGGGCATCGTCCATATAGCGCATCAGGCGGTGGCCGTTGCGGACGATCTGCGGGCGGCTGCCCCAGGCGATCGTCGCGGCGAAGAAACCCGCGATCTCCCGGTCGGCGGGGTCCGTGAAGCGGTGCGGAACCGAAATGGGATCGTCCGAGATGAACTCCGGGCGGTTATAGGTGTCGTGAAGCCGTTCGAGCAGCTCGCGGAGCGACTCCCGGTCAAAGGATGCGTCCATCGGACATGGTGATTTTCCGGTCGGCCATGGCGGCAAGACCTTCGTCGTGCGTTACGATGACGATGGTCTGTCCCAACTCGTCGCGCAGGTCGAAGAAGAGGCGGTGGATCTCCTCGCGGTTGCGCGTATCGAGGTTGCCCGAAGGTTCGTCGGCCAGGAGGACCGCCGGAGCGTTGATGAGCGCCCGGGCGATGGCCACACGCTGCTGCTCGCCGCCGGAGAGCTGGCCGGGGCGGTGGTCGCGGCGGGCCGCAAGACCCACCAGCGAGAGCAGCTCATCGGCGCGCCGGTCGACCTCAGCACGCGGCCGCCGGCCGATATAACCCGGGATGCAGACATTCTCGAAGGCCGAAAATTCGGGAAGCAGGTGGTGGAACTGGAAGACGAAGCCGATGCGTTCGTTGCGGAACTGCGACAGGGCCCGGTCGCCGAGCGCAAAGGGATCGGCACCGTCGATCTCCACACGGCCCGCATCGGGACGCGAAAGCGTGCCGATGATCTGCAGCAGCGTCGTCTTGCCTGCGCCGCTGGCTCCCACAACAGAAACCACTTCACGCGGCACCACCTCGAGCGATACGCCCCGGAGCACCTCCAGTGATCCGAAGCTCTTGTGTATGTCCAAAACCCGTATCATGTGCGTCTTGTCTTGTCAGTGTTTGTTCTGTTCATAAATCCGGAACAGCCGGACCGTATCGGCAGCCTCGCGCACGTCGTGCACGCGCAAGATCCTTGCACCCTGCCGCAGGCACTCCCAGCCACGCCGGCCGTGGCGGGCCAGCACTCCCCGGGGGCGCGTAGCGGGCGCTTTGAAGCGCACCGACTGGCGAAAAAGCCCCGCCAGCACCGGGAATCCCAGTTCGCACAGGCGGTGCAGGCCGGAGAGCAGTTCGTAATTCTGGTCCACGGTCTTGGCAAAGCCGAAGCCCGGATCGAGGATGATCCGTTCGCGGCGGATGCCCGCGGCCAAAAACCGCTCCACGCGCTCGCGGAAATAGGAGACCACCTCCGTGGTGATGTCCCGGCGGTACTCCGTAAGCGACTGCATCGTCTGCGGGTCGCCCTTCATGTGCATGGCGATATAAGGAACCTCATAACGGGCGACAACGTCGAGCATCTGCGGATCGAGCTCCCCGGCCGAAATGTCGTTGATGATGACCGGACCGAATGCATCGAGGACCCGCCGGGCAACCTCGCTGCGGAAGGTATCGACCGAGACGACCGCATCGGGAGCCAGCCGCCGCGCGGCCCCGACCCCCGCCTTCACGCGCGCCCACTCCTCCTCAACGGGGACCTCGGCAGCACCGGGGCGTGAGGAGTAGCCGCCGACATCGAGGATCGTGGCACCCTCCCCCACGGCTTCAAGAATACGCCGTTCGATGGTCTCGGGCGTACGGGTGCGACTTCCGGCATAGAACGAGTCGGGAGTAACGTTCACAATGGCCATCACCTGCGGCGCGGCCCAGTGCAGATCAACGGTTGCGGGCTTCATGGCGGAAACGGCGGTCGAGGGGTTCAACGGCGGGCTCGAGTTCCTCCTCGAGGATATTGACCAGCGAAAAATCGGCCCGGGCACAGAGCGTATCGTCGTCCGTCTGGGCCGCAATACGGCGGCGGACCGACTCGGCATCGCATCCGTCGCGGCGGCAGGTGCGCTCGACGCGCAGTTCGAGCGGCGCCAGCACGGCGACCGTACGATCGACTTCGGAAGCGAAGCCCGCCTCGAAGAGGATGGCGCTCTCAAGGATCACATACTCCGACGGCTGCCGTTCGGCCCAGGCGGCGAAGTCGGCACGCACGGCCGGGTGTACCAACCGATCCAGATCGGCCAGGGCCTGCGGATCGGAAAAGACGATTCGGGCCAGACGGGCCCGGTCGAGTGTGCCGTCGTCGCGGTAGGTTTCCGTTCCGAAACGCGCCTCGATACGAGCCCGCAGCTCTTCGGAGCTGTTCATCAGGCGCTTCGCCTCGCTGTCCGAATCATAGACCGCAATGCCGCGGGCCGCGAACAGCCGGCAGACGGTACTCTTGCCGCTGCCGATACCTCCCGTTATGCCGACCTTGAACATGCGTCTATTTCTTTTCGGGTGCGTCGATCTCTGGGATCGAATTCACGGAGATGACCTTGATATCGCTGAAACGCACCGAGATGGCATGCTGCAACGACTGGGGATCGATGACCAGCTTCCCTTCATGCCCCTCCTCTTCGGACGGTGTGGTCTGAAGCTCCGCAAGCGGAATGCGCAGCGTCTTGTTCATATAGACCCGATAGCCGAACAGATTGGTTCCCAGGCCCTCGACCACACAGGATATTTCGACGGGCTGTCCGTCGATACTCAAACGGATCGTCTGCTCGGTAGTATAGGTATAACTTAACTTGGCCAGATACCACAGGATGAACGAGGCGACGAGCAACGCCAGAAAGACCGGCGATACATAACGGCGCAGCTTCCGCAGAAAGATGTCGATATACTTTTTCATAACTTCCTGCAAATATAACGCATGATGGTCGCAATGCCAAATTTATTTACGCATTGCACCCCGTCGCGGGGAAATCCTCCGGCAGAAGAGGATACCTATTAATAAAAGAGGGGCCGTTCCCGATCGGAACGTCCCCTCATTCGGATTGCGGAGTCGATTACTTCTCCTCGTCGAGCTTGGCACGCTTCTTCATCAGATCGTAGGCCATGGGCGTCGCGATGAAGATCGTGGCGGCCGTACCGACGATGACACCGATGATCAGCGCGAAGATGAAGCCGCGGATCGTCTCGCCGCCGAAGACGACGATAGCCAGCAGCGTTACGAGCGTCGTACCCGACGTGTTGATCGTACGCGACAGCGTCGAGTTGATGGCGCCGTTCACGAGCTCCTTCAGATTGCGCTTCGGATAGAGCGTCATGTACTCGCGGATTCGATCGAAGACCACCACCGTATCGTTGATCGCGTATCCGATGATCGTCAGAATAGCCGCGATGAAAGCCTGGTTCACCTCCAGGTTGAAGGGCAGGATGCCGTAGAACATCGAGAAAATACCGATGATGAGCAGGGCATTGAAGGCCAGGGCCAGCGTGGCTCCCGTAGCCCACTGCCAACGCTTGAAGCGGAAGGTGATGTAGAGTCCGATGGCGATCAGCGAGAAGAGCACCGAATAGATGGCGTTCCACGTCATGTCCTGAGCGATCGAAGGTCCGATCTTGTCGGCCGTCAGAATACCGTTCAGGTCGGTCTGCGTGTTGCGGAACTGATCGAAGGAGATCTCATAGGAGTAGAGCGGCTTCACGGCGTCGTAGAGGATGCGCTCCACCTCGGCCGTAGCCTCGTCCGACGTATCGTCGTAACGGTACTGCGTTACGATACGCATCTGGTTCTCGTTGCCGTACTGCTTCACCTCGATACTGATCGACGAAGCATCGGCGTTGTCGATCTTTGCAAAGGCCTCGGTGAGGTTCTGGCGAACCTCCTCGGCCGATACGGCCTTGTCGAAGCGAACCACATAGGCGCGACCGCCCGTGAACTCGGCACCCAGATTCAGACCGCGCACGGCAAACGATGCGAACGACAGAACCATCAGGGCAATGGAGATCACATAGGCAACCTTGCGCTTGCTGATGAAATCGATATGCGTGTTATTGAGGAAGTTCTCCGACCACTTGTACGAGAAGGAGATCGTACCCCACTTCGCAACGATCCACTCGATCAGCAGACGCGTGATGAAGATGGCGCAGAAGACCGACGTGAGGATACCGATGATCAGCGTCGTTGCAAAGCCCTGAATAGGACCCGTACCGAAGACGAAGAGCACGACACCCGTGATAATCGTCGTCAGCTGACCGTCGATGATGGCCGAGTATGCCTTCGAGAAACCATCCTTGATGGCCAGCGAAAGGCCCTTGCCGCCGCGAAGCTCCTCCTTGATACGTTCGTAGATAATGACGTTCGCATCCACGGCCATACCCATTGTCAGTACGATACCGGCAATACCCGGAAGGGTCAGCACGGCGCCGAACGAAACAAGCACGCCCATCAGCAGGAAGACGTTGATAAGAAGCGCCACGTCGGCCATCCATCCCGCCGTCTTGTAGAACAGACCCATATAGAGAAGTACCAGGATGAAGGCGATCACGAACGAGAGCATACCCGCATTGATCGACTTCTGACCCAGCGAAGGACCTACGACCGTATCCTGGATGATCTTGGCCGGAGCGGGAACCTTACCCGAGTTGAGCACGTTGGCAAGGTCCTGGGCCTCCTGGATCGTGAAGTCGCCCGTAATCGACGACTGGCCCTTGTCGATCTTGCCGTTCACGCGGGGAGCCGAATAGACATAATCGTCGAGTACGATGGCAATGCACTTGCCGACGTTCTCGCCCGTCAGACGCGCCCACTCCTGCGTACCCTCGGCATTCATCGTCATCGAAACCTCGGCCGTGGCACCGCGCTGCGCATACTGCTCGCGCGCATCGGTTACGACCGAACCGTCGAGCGGAGCCTTGCCGTCGGGCGTCGAAACCTTGATGGCATAGAGGTAGTAGCGGCCGTCGATATGGTCGTCGCCCTTGACCGCCCACTTGAAGGTGATGTCGGCCGGAAGAAGCTCGCGAACCGAAGGCTGCGACAGGTAGGCATTGACGGCAGCCATGTCGGCCTTATAGGCGGCACCGATGGCGGCACCTCCGGCATACGAAGGATCAAGCACGGCAAAGAGCGGGTTCTCCTCGCGGCTGAAATTGCCGCCCTGGGCAACTTCGGCGGCAGGGGCCTGCTCGGAAGCGCCCACCTCGGCGATAAGTCCGCTCTCTGTGGCCGTCGTGTCGGCAGCCGATGCTTCGGCGGCAACAGCCTCAACACCCTCCTCGGTGGAAACCTCCGCCGTCTGCTCGGTCATCTCCGACTTGAGCAGTTTGTCGGCCGATACGAGCATCGGAAGGATCTCGCGGGCATCGTAGGTCGTCCAGAACTCCAGCGATGCCGTACCCTGCAGCAGGTCGCGGACACGCTGCGGCTCCTTCACACCCGGAAGCTCGACCAGAATACGGTGCGAGTTCGGCAGACGCATGATGTTGGGCTGCGTTACGCCGAAGTGGTCGATACGGCTGCGGAGCACGTTGAACGATGCGGCGATGGCCGCCTCGGTCTCCTGCTTGAGCATCTTCTCCACATCGGCATCCGAACTCTCGAGCGTGATATCCTTGCGGTCGGGGCTGACGAAAAGCGCAGCAAGCGGCTGACCGCCCGAAACACGCTCGTAAGCCTTTACGAAAACACCGATATAGTCGCTCGACGTACCCTGCTTCAGGGCCTCGTTGGCCTCCGCGATGGCGGCCTGGAACGAAGGATCCATCTGGCTGTCGCCGGCAAGAGCCTTGACCACATCCTCGACCTGAACCTCCAGCATGACGTTCATACCGCCCTTCAGGTCCAGACCCAGGTTCAGTTCCTTACCCTTGCACTCCTTGTAGGTGAACTTGCGCAGGCCCATATTGTAGACCGGCAGGTTCTGCACCGAATCGAGGTAGTGCTGCTCGGCACCCGACTGCTCGTCGAGCGGGAACTGTGCGGCGTACTCGGCCGCCTTCTTCTCTACGCTACGCGTCTTGAACGTAAACGAGAGCTGATAAACGCACGCGAGCACAAGCAGTACCGCGATGAGTTTAATAAAACCTTTACTTTGCATTTGCGTGAAAAAAATTTGTTATTATTTGTTGTAATTCATTCATTACGCACAATAGCACGCAAAGATAAAAAAAAAGAATTGAAAATATGTATCCCCGCCGAAAAATCTCTATTTTTGGGGCGTCATGATCCGCTACACCGAATACAAGTACCATCTGGCAGCCCTTTTTACGGTCTGCGTATGGGGCGCGACGTTCGTCTCGACCAAAGCGCTGATCGCCGCAGGTCTCACCCCCGAGGAGATCTTCTTCATACGCTTCGTGATGGCCTATCTGGGCATGATCCCCTTTGCGCCGCGCAAACTCCTGGCCGACAGCCTCCGCGACGAGGCGCTGCTGCTCGCCGCCGGAATAAGCGGCGGATCGCTCTATTTCCTGCTCGAAAACGTCGCCCTAGAGTATGCCCCGGCATCGAACGTCTCGCTGATCGTCTGCACGGCGCCCGTATGGACCGCACTCGCACTCGGCCTGACCGACCGCAGCGAACGCATGACGCGCCGCCAGGCGGGCGGTGCCGCACTGGCCGCGGCAGGCATGGCGCTCGTCGTCCTCAACGGCCGATTCGTCCTGCACCTCGCACCGGCAGGAGACCTGCTGGCGCTGGCGGCCGCCCTGATGTGGATGGTCTACTCGCTGGTAATCAAACGCCTCGGAGACCGCTACGCTGCGGCATTCGTCGCCCGGAAGGTCTTTTTCTACGGCATCCTGACCATCCTGCCCGTATTCCTCCTGCGGCCGTTCGACGTCCCGGCCGCACAACTCGCACAACCCGTCGTTTGGGGCAACCTGCTCTTTCTGGGCATCGTGGCCTCGGGCGTCTGTTATGCCCTCTGGAACGTCGCCATGCTCCGGCTGGGCGCCGTACGGGCCACGAACTACATCTACATCAACCCGCTGGTTACGATGCTCACGGCGGCTCTCTGCATCGGCGAGCGCATCACCCTCCCGGCCATGGCGGGCGCTGCGATGATCCTCTACGGCATGTGGTGCGCGGAGCGGACCGGCAAAAGAAGCTAATTCCGAAGCCCGGAGGCGGATTTTCCGATCCTTTTCGTATCTTTGGGAAACAAAGTTACTACAAAAAAGTGAAATGCGGAAAGTTATAGTGATAGAATTGAGTTACAAGGGTTTTAGTTGAAGTGGCGATAATTCGTGAAGCCATTACAATCCCTGCCGAAGCCAAATCCTGACGCCGCAACGTTACTTGTTCGTAACCATGCCCGAAAATGCGACAAACGGGTACGGATAGCGAAACAATACGTTAAGGAATAGTGAGTTACCGATAACTCACGCAAAAATTTCGGTTACGGAAAAAGATTGCTCCGTTCCTCCCCGTTTTGCGTACCGACACCGGACTCTTCACCAACTAATTTTGAAACCAAAAAATTAAGGACGATGAAGAGTACATTTTCAGTAATCTATTACCTCAAGCGTCAGGTAGTGAAAAAGGACGGGACAGTACCCGTCATGGGACGCATCACGGTGGACGGCAGCCAGACGCAGTTCAGCTGCAAGCTGACAGTCGATCCGAAACTGTGGGACACCAAAGGTGGACGTGTCACAGGCAGAAGCGCGGCGGCACTCGAAACGAACCGTATGCTTGACAAGATGCGGGTGCGCATCAATAGGCACTATCAGGAAATCATGGAACGTGACAACTTCGTCACGGCTGAGAAGGTGAAGAACGCTTTTCTCGGACTGGAACACCGCTACCACACGCTGATGCAGGTGTACCGTCGTCACAATGAGGACTATGAGAAACAGGTGGAAGCAGGCATGAAAGCAAAAGGTACACTGGAAAAGTACCGTATCGTTTACAAGCACCTGCAAGAGTTCCTCGACATCCGCTACCATGTGAAGGACATCGCACTGAAAGAGCTTACCCCCGCTTTCATCTCCGACTTCGAGATGTTCCTGCGCACGGACAAACACTGCTGCACCAATACCGTGTGGCTGTACGTCTGCCCGCTACGGACGATGGTGTTCATCGCCATCAACAACGAGTGGCTGACACGCGACCCGTTCCGCGAGTATGAAATCAAGAAGGAGGAAACAACACGCAGTTTTCTGACCAAAGAGGAAATACGCCTGCTGATGGACGGGAAACTGAAAAACGCCAAACAGGAATTGTACCGCGACCTCTACCTGTTCTGCGCTTTCACCGGGTTGTCGTTCTCGGATATGCGCAACCTCACGGAAGAGAATATCCGCACCTACTTCGACGAACACGAGTGGATAAACATCAACCGCCAGAAAACGGGCGTGGTGTCCAACATCCGCCTGCTTGACATCGCCAACCGCATAATCGGCAAATACCGTGGGCTGTGCGAGAACGGCAAGATATTCCCCGTCCCGCATTATAACACGTGCCTTGCCGGTATCCGTGCCGTCGCCAAGCGTTGCGGCATCACCAAGCATATCACGTGGCATCAGAGCCGCCACACGGCAGCCACGACGGTATTTCTCTCTAATGGCGTACCTATCGAAACCGTCAGCTCCATGCTCGGACACAAGAGCATAAAGACGACGCAGATTTACGCGAAGATAACCAAAGAAAAACTCAATCAGGACATGAAGAACCTTGCCGCAAGGTTGAACAGTGTTGAGGAATTTGCAGGTTGCACCATCTAAAAAAGAGAAGCCATGAAACGTGACATAATCATCATAGAGGACAAGGCGGTCAGCGTAACCGGTAACGACGTGTGGATGACCGCCACCGAAATCGCCGGACTGTTCCATACGACCGTCCCGGCAGTGAACGCCGCCATCAAAGCCATCCGCAAGTCGGACGTGCTTAACGACTACGAGGTGTGCCGCTACATGCAACTTGAAAACGGACTGTACGCAGATGTGTACGCGCTTGAAATCATCATCCCCGTCGCCTTCCGGCTGAACACCTACAACACCCACCTGTTCCGCACATGGCTGGTGGGAAAAGCTCTCGCCAAAGAGAAACGGCAGGCATACGTGATGTTCATACAGAACGGAAAAGCCGGGTACTGCTGATTGCGCATACCACATAAGACAAGGAAACGGGCAGCACCACAAAAAGTGTTGCCCGTTTCCTTTTTTCTTGCCAACCGCGCTCACTCCAGCGGCTTGCGGTAATTTGCTTCCAGCACTTCACGCAGCCCCGTTTCCGGGTAAAGCACCTTCCCTCCCAAAAGTATGAAGGGCAACACGCGGTTGTTGCGGTATTCCTGCAATGTGCGTCGGCTTACGCGGAGCAGTTCCGCCACCTCGCCGTCCGTCAGGTAACGTTCCCCGTCCAGCGGAGGACGGTAACTTTCCAGAAAGGCGGACAGCCATTTCGAGCCTTTGCGCATATCCTGCACCACAGAGGCTATCGGCTCGTCTTCCATCGTAAAAACATCGTTGTTCTCGTTCATCATAACTTCGGATTCAGTGGGTGAATAAATCAAATCATCTGCCGTGCGGATAGAGCGTGCCGATAAGCGGTATCAGCCGCTTCACCTCCTCCGGCTTGTAATAAAACCTGCGGTTTATCTGCGAGTAGCCGATAAGCCGCCTGTCGCGCAGCGTCTGCAACGTGCGCGAACTTATTCTCAACTGCCTACAGACTTCCTCGCCCGTGAGCCATCTTTCCATGCGCCTCGTGTCGCTTTTGCGCCTCAGGGCGGCGACCTTCTCCGAGAGTGCGCCGAATGCCGCCACCATCATCTCGAAAGTCTTTTTCTCGATAGATACTATTTCCATATTCATGCAATTATCGGTTTGCCCGCAAAGGTAACGGTACGGTCCCGAACACGTGCCGTTTTCCGCTGAAAGGCTGCCTGTTGCGCCGTTTGACCGGGTTACGGAGCCATCTTCCGTAAAAATCTTACGTGAGTCACGTAGTGAGTTGTTAAAGCCCCTTTTGTTTATTGCCGATTTTTGCTGCAGAAACAAAAAGAAAGGACTGAATATGAAAGTGATAACGATGGAAAGTTCCGCCTTCCGGTCATTGACGGAACAGATAGCGGAGATTGCGGCACACGTCCGTGCCGCCTCCGGCGACAAGAAAGCGGCATCGCCCGACAGGTTGCTCACCACACGCGAGGCGGCGCACCTGCTTAACGTGAGTACCCGCACCCTCCAGCGTATGCGCAGCGAGCAACGCATCGGTTATGTCGTGCTTCGCGGTAAATGCCGCTACCGGCAGTCGGAAATAGACCGCCTGCTTGAAGCGTGTGCCGTCAACGAGGACGCGGCGACACCGCAGGAATTGAAACGCAACCACACGCTGCGCACTGGCGGCAAACCAAAAGGAAGGAGGACATAGGTCATGGAACTGCTCACACGAAACAACTTCGAGGGCTGGATGCAGAAGCTGATGGAACGGCTCGACCGTCAGGACGAACTGCTGCTGGCGATGAAGGCTGAGGGGAAACAGCCTACTATCACGGAAAGCATCCGCCTTTTCGACAATCAGGATTTGTGCATGCTGCTCCAGATAAGCAAGCGCACACTGCAACGCTACCGCAGTGTCGGCGCATTGCCCTACAAGACACTGGGCAAGAAAACCTATTACAGCGAGGAGGATGTGCTGACATTCCTTTCCAACCATATCAAGGACTTCAAAAAAGAAGATATAGCCTTCTACAAGGCTCGTATCCATAATTTCTTTCATAAATAACCCATTAAAACATTTTTCAAATGGCAAAGAAAAAAGACGAAAAGGACGTGCTGGTAGTCCGTGATGAGAAGACGGGCGAGATCAGCGTGGTAGCCGGGCTGAATGCAGACGGCACACCCAAGCGTACCCCTGCGAAAGCTGAGAACGCGCAGAGTTTCCTGCAATTCGACCGACACGGCGACGTGCTGGACAACTTCTTCAAGAACTTCTTCCGGCAGTGCAAGGAACCCAGCCGCTTCGGTTTCTACCGCATCGCGGCAGACCAAGTGGATTCCATGCTTGGCGTGATGAAAGACCTGCTTCAGCATCCGTACCAGAACAAACAAATCCTTGCACCGCACAAAATCGACACCTTCCCTTATCAACAGCAGGTGCAGGAAGAGATGGCGGCACAAAAGACAGAGAAACAAGAACCTCAAAAACAGGAAAACATGGAACAACAGAAAGAACAGCAGGAAAGCCCGCAACAGACGCAGGGCAGACAGGGCTACCAACCCATCAACGAGAGCAAAATCAACTGGCAGGAGCTGGAGGACAGATGGGGCGTGAAGCGTGACGACCTTGAAAAGTCCGGAGACCTTACGAAGATGCTCCACTACGGCAAGTCCGACTTGGTAAAGGTCAAGCCCACCTTCGGCGGCGAATCATTCGAGCTGGACGCCCGCCTCTCCTTCAAGAAGGACGGTGAGGGAAATGTCAGCCTCGTGCCGCACTTCATCCGCAAGGAGCAGAAGTTAGATGAGTACAAGGAACACAAATTCTCCGACGATGACCGGAAGAACCTGCGCGAAACGGGCAACCTCGGCAGGGTCGTGGACATTGAGGACAGGGAAACGGGCGAAATCATCCCCTCCTACATCAGCATCGACCGCAAGACGAATGAAATCACGGACATTCCGGCAAACAAGGTGCGCATCCCGGAGCGCATCGGCAAGACGGAAATCACCAAACAGGAGCAGGACATGCTCCGCGCCGGACTGCCCGTGCGCGACAAGCTCATCGAGCGCAACGACGGCAGGAAGTTCGTCACCACCCTTCAAGTGAACGTGGAGCAGTGCGGCGTGGAGTTCGTGCCGGGAACCGGAAGGTCGCCCCGTACCGCACAGACGCAGGAAGCCAAAGGTGACACCTCGAAAAGTCAGGCGCAAGGCGGGGAAAATGCCGCACAGACCAAGAAGGAGCAACGCCGCAACACGTGGACGAACGAGGACGGCAGCATCCGCCCCATCAGCAAATGGAGCGGCGTGAGCTTCACCGACCAGCAGAAAGCCGACTATGTGGCGGGTAAAGCCGTGAAGCTGGAGAACGTGACCGACAAGCAGGGCTTCCATGCCACGATGTATATCAAGTTCAACCCGGAGAAGGGCCGCCCGTACCGCTACGAAACGAACCCCGACAACGCCCAGCAGGTCGCCCCGTCCAACGAGAGCCGCACACAGGTGGCGGTGAACAACGAGGGCAAAACCAACGAGGCGACAAAGAACCTGAAAGAGCCTTTGCAGAAAGGTCAGACCGCCCCGAAGGACGACCGCCAGCAACAGCAGCAGGAGAAGCCGAAAAAGAAGAACAACAAAGGCATGAAAATGTAATCCCGTGTCCGCCACTGAATCCAAAATAAAATCCAAAGTATCAACAAAAAAGCAAGAAAACATGAAGACAATCATTGCAGAAAAGCCCTCCGTGGCACGTGAAATCGCCCGCATCGTGGGCGCGACAAAGAGAGAGGAAGGATATTTCGAGGGAGGCGGTTATGCCGTGACATGGGCATTCGGACACCTCGTTCAGCTTGCCATGCCCGACGGCTACGGCGTGCGCGGATTTGTCCGTGACAACCTCCCGATTATTCCCGACACATTCACGCTCGTCCCCCGTCAGGTCAGGACGGAGAAAGGTTACAAGCCCGACAGCGGCGTGGTGTCGCAGATAAAAGTCATCAAAAGACTGTTCGACACAAGCGAACATATCATCGTGGCGACCGATGCCGGACGCGAGGGAGAGCTTATCTTCCGCTACCTCTACCACTATACGGGTTGCACCACTCCTTTCGTGCGCCTGTGGATCAGCTCTCTCACCGACAAAGCTATCCGTGAGGGACTGCGGAAACTCGAAGACGGCAGCAAATACGACAACCTCTACCTCGCCGCCAAAGCGCGGAGCGAATCCGACTGGCTCGTGGGCATCAACGGCACACAGGCGTTATCCATCGCCGCCGGACACGGCACGTATTCCGTGGGGCGGGTGCAGACACCAACGTTGGCTATGGTATGTGAACGCTACTGGGAGAACCGCCGCTTTACGTCCGAAGCATTCTGGCTGCTCCATATCGCAACGGACGGTTGCGACGGCGAAGTCGTGAAATTCTCATCCTCCGAGAAATGGAAAGAGAAAGAACCGGCGATGGAACTATATAATAAGGTAAAGGCGGCAGGTTGCGCCACTGTCACGAAAGCCGAGCGCAAGGAGAAGACGGAGGAAACTCCCTTGCTCTACGACCTGACCACGCTCCAGAAAGAAGCCAACGCCAAGCACGGCTTCACGGCGGAACAGACGCTTGAAATCGCGCAGAAACTCTACGAAAAGAAGTTGATAACCTATCCGAGAACGGGAAGCCGCTACATCCCCGAAGACGTGTTTGCCGAAATTCCCAAACTGCTCGCTTTCATCGGCACACAGCCCGAATGGAAAGACAAGGTGCGGGCAAAAGCCGCCCCGACACGCCGCAGCGTGGACGACGGCAAGGTGACAGACCACCATGCCCTGCTCGTCACGGGTGAGAAACCGCTCTTCCTCTCCAAAGAGGACAATACCATCTATCAGATGATTGCCGGGCGCATGGTCGAGGCATTCTCTGAGAAATGCGTCAAGGATGTGACCACTGTCACGGCGGAATGTGCCGGAGTGGAGTTTACCGTAAAAGGCAGCGTCGTGAAGCAAACCGGATGGCGTGCCGTCTATGGCGAGGAAAAAGAGGAAATTACCATCCCCGGCTGGCAGGAAGGCGACACGCTGACACCGAAAGGCTCGTCCATTACCGAAGGAAAGACCAAACCCAAGCCGCTGCATACCGAAGCCACCCTGCTCTCGGCAATGGAAACGGCGGGCAAGGAAATTGAGGACGACGCACTGCGGCAGGCGATGAAGGACTGTGGCATCGGTACTCCCGCCACACGCGCCTCCATCATCGAAACGCTTTTCAAGCGCGGTTACATGGAACGCTGCAAGAAGTCGCTTGTTCCCACCGAAAAAGGACTTGCCCTCAATTCCGTCGTCAAGACGATGCGCATCGCCGATGTTGCCATGACGGGCGAATGGGAAAAGGAGCTGGCGCGTATCGAGCGCGGGGAACTGTCCGCCGACACCTTCCGCAAGGAGATAGAGGCGTACACACGTGAGATAACCTCCGAACTGCTCTCGTGCGACAAGCTCTTCGGCAGCCGTGACTCCGGCTGCGCGTGTCCCAAGTGTGGCACGGGCAGGATGCGGTTCTACGGCAAGGTGGTACGCTGCGACAACACGGAGTGCGGACTGCCCGTGTTCCGGCTGAAAGCGGGACGCACCCTGTCCGACGATGAAATCAAAGACCTGCTCACCGAAGGGCATACCAAGCTGCTCAAAGGGTTCAAGAGCAAACAGGGCAAGAGTTTCGATGCTGTTGTTGCCTTTGACGGGGAATATAACACGACTTTTGTGTTCCCGGAGGCTAAAAAGGGCAAGAAATTTTCAGGACGGAAGAAATAGTATTAACTTTGCCACTTGTTCAGAGTAATGAATTGTTCTTCGATACCGGATTACACTCATACTTTGGATTTAGTGGTGGCACTCGGAGGGATACCGAGTGCCTTTTTCTTCCTTTTTCCAACCGATTATCCCGTTAATTATCAATCCGCTAAATCCAAAGTAATGAACAACAAGAAGAAAAACGAGGGTCAGACCGACTTTTCCTATTACGGTCTGTACCTGCTGGACTATCTCCGCACGAACAAGTTTGAACAGGCTGACGACACCGCTTTCATACGGGAACGGGCCGACCGTGCCGCCGAAACGTATGAGAGGGCACGGCTTGAAGGCTATCCCGCCGATGGTGCGCAGGAACTGGCGATGGACACGCTGCTGCGCGGGCTGCATTATTCCCGTTACGCCATCCTCCGCGAAGTCGTGGAAAACGAGTTTGCCGATGAAGTGCCGGAAGAGAAGCGTGAAGCCTTTGTCCTGAAACTGCTGCCGCTTGTCGGCAACGTGTTCTCCGTCTATGACCTCTCGGATGACAATTTCGCCCTGTCTTCCGATTACGACCTGCTCTACACGGAGCTGACGGGAGCAACCGTCCTTTACTTAGACGAATATGGCGTTTAACCGCAAACAGAAACTGCGGGACAACATCGAGGCGATACGGACGGCATTCATCCTTGACAGGGAAAACAGGACAGCGACAACCGAAGAGCGTGCCATACTTCAAAGGTACTGCGGTTTCGGCGGTCTGAAATGTATCCTCAACCCTGCAAAGGAACTGACGGATGCCGTCCGGTGGGCGAAATCCGACCTCGAACTGTTCGCCCCGACGGTGGAGCTGCACAGGCTTATCCGTGAGAACAGCAAGGACGAAACAGAGTACAAGCGGTTTGTGGATTCGCTGAAAGCGTCCGTGCTGACCGCTTTCTACACCCCCAAAGAGATAACCGACACCATCGCGGACGTGCTGGCAGATTACAGCGTCCGCCCCGCCCGTATGCTCGAACCGTCGGCAGGTGTCGGCGTGTTCGTGGATTCCATGCTACGGCACAGCCCCAATGCGGATGTGATGGCTTTCGAGAAGGATCTGCTCACGGGTACAATCTTGAGGCATCTCTATCCCGACCAGAAAATGCGCACCTGCGGTTTTGAGAAAATCGAAAGACCGTTCAACAATTATTTCGACTTGGCGGTGTCCAACATTCCGTTCGGTGACATTGCCGTGTTCGACGCGGAGTTTCAGCGGAGCGACTCTTTCGGCAGACGCTCCGCCCAGAAAACCATCCACAACTATTTCTTTCTCAAAGGACTGGATGCCGTGCGTGACGGCGGTATCGTGGCGTTCATCACCTCGCAAGGGGTATTGAATAGCACCAAGACCTCCGTGCGTAACGAGCTGTTCAGTCAGGCCAATCTGGTATCCGCGATACGCCTGCCCAACAACCTGTTCACGGACAACGCGGGGACGGAGGTGGGCAGCGACCTGATTGTCCTGCAAAAGAACCTCAGCAAGAAGGAAATGTCGCAGGACGAGCGGCTGATGACCGTGATACAGACGGACACGAAAACCGACCTGACCGACAACGCCTATTTCATCCACCACCCGGAACGCATCGTGCATACGACGTCGAAACTTGACACTGACCCCTACGGGAAGCCCGCTATGGTTTATCTGCACGAGGGCAAGACCGCAGGTATCGCCGGGGACTTGCGCCGGATGCTCAACGAGGATTTCCATTACAGGCTCGCCATGCGTCTGTATTCGGGAACAATCTGGCAGTCGGGAACGGAAGAAAAGGTTACCGTTCAAAAGGAGGCGGAGCGTCCTGCTATAAAATTGGAAACGGTATCTTCGGCGCAGACGGTGGAAACTCCGACGGAAAAACCGCAACCCGTTGAGGAAAAACCGGAGATAGAGCCACGTCCGAAATATTCTGACGGGGTGCAGCTCTCCTTGCTCGACCTCTGGGGGATGACGGAAGAGGTCAGCCAACCGAAAACCTCCAAAAAGAAAAAGACGGTGAAAAAGGCAGTTACGGCAAAGTCCACTCCGCCCAAACCGAAAGTCACGGTTACACCGACAGCTCCAACTGCAAAACCCGCTATGGAGAATAAGGAGGTGAAAGCGGAGAACACCGCCAAGCCTGCCGACCCGGACGACATCTATGCAAAGCTGGACTGGGAAACCAATCCTCCCATCAACGGCTTCTACGAGATGATGATGGAACTCACGCCGGAGCGCAGGAAGGAACTTCGGGAGCTGGCAAGGCAGCATAATGAAAAACATGAAAACAGAACGGTTGCGACGATCACGCCGGAAGTACCACGTGAACAACCCCGGCAGGAGGAAACACAGCCGGAAGCAGTCGCCGCACCTGCTGTTACCGATGCTCCACCGGAAACGGTGGCTACTTCCCTTTTTCCCGACATCGAACCGGAAAAGCCGAAGGAGGAAGTCGCGGACCTTACGCCGCGTGCCTACCATCGCACGCCGGAGATGCACCTGCGCGAAGGCTCGCTGGTGGCTGACCGGGGGCGTCATAACATCGGCTATCTGAAGGACATCACGCCATACGGGGCTACATTCCAGCCGCTCGACCTGAAAGGATACCAGAAGGAAAAGGCGTTGTTGTATGTGTCGCTGCGTGACGCCTACGAGCGTCTGTACCGTTATGAATCGCTCCGGCGCGAGGCAAATGTTCCGTGGCGAGAGCATCTGAATACCTGTTACGATGAGTTTGTCATGCGCTACGGCAACCTCAACGCCAAGCAGAACGTGAAGTTAGTGATGATGGACGCGGGCGGGCGTGACATCCTTTCGCTGGAACGGGTGGAGAACGGAAAGTTCGTCAAGGCGGACATCTTCGAGCATCCCGTTTCCTTCTCCGTGGAGAGCCATGCCAACGTAGGCTCTCCCGAAGAAGCCCTGTCCGCGTCGCTCAACAAATATGGCACGGTCAATCTCGACTATATGCGGGAGATAACCGACAGCACGGCGGAGGAGTTGCTCACAGCCCTGCAAGGACGCATCTATTACAATCCGCTCGTGACCGGTTACGAAATCAAAGACCGCTTCATAGCCGGGAACGTGATAGAGAAGGCGGAACGCATAGAGGCTTGGATGGGCGAAAACCCCGAAAGTGAGCGTATGCCGGAAGTGAAACAGGCGTTGGAGGCTCTGAAAGATGCCGAACCGCCGCGTATCGCCTTCGAGGATCTGGACTTCAATTTCGGGGAACGCTGGATTCCGACGGGTGTCTATGCCGCCTACATGAGCCGGCTGTTCGACACGGAGGTGAAAATCGCCTATTCCGCAAGCATGGACGAGTTTTCGGTTGCGTGCGGCTACCGCACCATGAAAATCACGGACGAGTTTCTGGTAAAGGGGTATTACCGGAACTATGACGGTATGCACCTC
>ERZ1664517.1-NODE-1-length-52976-cov-6.499991_pt1 | contig 52976 bp, 43 predicted proteins | sample MGYA00575328_ERZ1664517 | MGnify/ENA primary metagenome ERZ1664517 (study PRJEB40874, sample SAMEA4040738) | Gallus gallus | biome: gut; material: content | place: India | collected 2016-01-01 | study: EMG produced TPA metagenomics assembly of PRJEB14491 data set... | reverse complement strand
CTGCAGCGGCGTATTCTTGAACAGCGTGTTGAGCACCACGCTCGCCACGGCGTCATGTTTCAGGATGATGATGATGCGCAGGCCGTTGCGGTCCGACTCGTCGTTGATGTAGGAGATGCCGTCGATCTTCTTGTCATTGATCATGTCGGCGATCTTCTTGATCATCTCGGCCTTGTTGATCATGTAGGGGATCTCGGTGATCACGATGCACTCGCGACCCGAGGGGGTATGTTCGATTTCGGTCTTGGCGCGCATGACCACGCGGCCGCGGCCCGTGAGCATCGCCTCCTTGACCCCTTCGTATCCGTAGATGATGCCTCCCGTCGGGAAGTCGGGACCCTTGACGTAGTGCAGCAGCTCCTCACCCGTAATCTCGGGATTATCGACATAGGCGCAGCAGGCATCCACGACCTCCGAGAGGTTGTGCGGGGCCATGTTCGTCGCCATACCCACGGCGATACCGCTCGCACCGTTCACGATCAGCAGCGGAATCTTCGTCGGCAGCACCGTCGGTTCGGGAATCGTATCGTCGAAGTTGAGCGTCCAATCGACCGTCTCCTTGTCGATGTCGGCCATCACCTCGTCGGTGATCTTCTTCATGCGGGCCTCGGTATAACGCATGGCGGCCGGCGAGTCGCCGTCCATCGATCCGAAGTTACCCTGCCCGTCCACGAGCGGGTAACGCATCGACCACTCCTGGGCCAGGCGGACCATGGCGTCGTAGACCGACAAGTCGCCGTGGGGGTGGAACTTACCGAGTACGTCGCCGACGATACGGGCCGACTTACGGGTGGGTTTGTCCGAGTAGAGGTTGAGCTCGGCGCTCATATCGTAGAGGATGCGTCGGTGTACGGGTTTCAGGCCGTCCCGCACGTCGGGTAGGGCGCGCGACACGATCACCGACATCGAGTAGTCGATGTAGGCCGACTTCATCTGCTCTTCGATATTGATGGGGCTGATCCGCCCCACCAAACCGGCATTCTTTTCTTCTTCTGTTAGCATCTATCTCTTATCTCTTCTTTAAAACCTGTTTCCTCGACAGCGCGGGTCGCTGCGACCCGTCGAATAACGAACAAAAATAGTAATTTCTTGCGATCTGACCAACTTTGCCGGGGAAAATCACATGCCCGCGCGCGATATTTTCCGACAAAGCGGCCATTTTCGGCCCTTTTCCGGCGATCTGACGGCCTCAAAAAAAATTCCCGACCGAGGGTCGGGAATAAAACACGTCCGCAGAAGCCGCATCGCAACTTCGGACACGGGCACCGGCCGGGTTGCCGCACCTACCGGAAGTCGATGAATTCGTAGCCGTCGCAGGCCTTGCGGTCGAAGGCGCGATAGGCATCCGCATTCGGTTCGATCGCTTCAACGGAGACATCGACCCGCTCGCCGTCGTAGTCATAGGCCAGCGACAGGGGACGCATCGAGGCGGTATCGACTGTGAGCGTTACCTCGCCCGACGCGGCATTGCTCCCGTCCGTCGGGGTCAGCCGGACGCAGGCCTTTCCGTCGCGCTCCCACTCCAGCGTAAAGGCATATTCGCTGTCGAGGAAGTCGAAGGCCCGGACGGGATTGTCCAGGATGTTGCGGCTCGAGCGGTTCACCTCCGAGATCGTAACCTCCCCGCGGCGGTGGTCCACCTCGTAACGGACCTTCCCGTCGGAGAAGACCTCGGCATCGTCGCCCAGGTAGAGGCGGTAGTTTCCGTCGCTGACGGCATAGCCGCCCGCCGTGCGGTAGTCGTCGGCCACGATCTCGAAACGCACCGTATAGCGTTTCATCGTGCGGAATCCGTCCGCGACACGCCCGAGGATCTCCCCGGCACGGTCGGCCGCCGACACGTTGCACAGGCCTCCCAGCAGGAGCGCCATGCAGGCCATCACTTTTATCCGTTTCATCGTTGCAATCATGTTTCGGGTATTTTCAAAATCCGTCGGCACACTCCGCATCCGGCCGCCCGTCAGAAGAGCCCCATCTCCTGGAGCTTCGCCTCGAGCGACGGCAGGTCGTGGTAGAGGATGTCGCGGGGCTTGGCACCCTGCTGGCGTCCGACGATGCCGGCCCGCTCGAGCTGCATCATGATACGTCCCGCACGGTTGAAGCCCACCTCGTAGTTGCGCTGGATCATCGAGGTCGAGATCTGTCCGCCGCTCACCACGTCGCGGGCGATCTCGGCGAAGAGCGAGTCGTATTTCACGGGGGCCGACGCCTCCTCGCTGCCCAGTCCGCCCTCGCCGTTGCTTTCGGGCGTGTAGTCGGGCAGCGTATAAGCCGAAGTATAGCCCTGCTGTTTGGAGATGTAATCGACGATGCGTTCGACCTCCTTCGTCTCGACCAGCGCACACTGGATACGCGTCAGCTCTCCGTCCTTCGAGATAAGCATGTCGCCGCGGCCGATCAGCTGGTCGGCACCCGGACGGTCGAGAATCGTCCGCGAGTCGATCATCTGCATCACGCGGAAGGCGATGCGCGCCGGGAAGTTGGCCTTGATCTTGCCCGTGATGACATCGACCGAGGGTCGCTGCGTAGCGATAATCAGGTGGATGCCGATGGCGCGGGCCTTCTGCGCCAGACGCGTTACGGGGGTCTCGACCTCCTTGGCCGTCATGATCAGGTCGGCGAACTCGTCGATCACCACGACGATATAGGGCAGAAAGCGGTGTCCGTGCATCGGATTGAGCCGGCGCGACGTAAATTTCTCGTTATACTCGACGATATTGCGCGTTCCGGCCTTCTTGCAGAGCTCCAGACGGTTGTCCATTTCCACACAGAGCGAGTTGAGCGTATAGACCGCCTTCTTGGGATCGGTGATGATTGCTTCGTCCTCCGACTCCATCTTGGCCAGGAAGTGGCGCTCGATCTTCGCGTAGAGCGAGAATTCGACCATCTTGGGGTCGATCATCACGAACTTGAGCTGCGCAGGGTGCTTGCTGTAGAGCAGCGAGGTGATGATGGCATTCAATCCCACCGACTTGCCCTGTCCGGTAGCTCCGGCAACCAGCAGGTGAGGCATTTTCGTCAGATCGAAAACATAGTTCTCGTTCTGGATCGTGCGGCCGATCACCACCGGCAGCTCGGCCCGCTGCACCTGATCGAAAAAGCGTTTCGAGCGCAGGGCCGAATACATCGACACCACCTGTTTGTTGCGGTTCGGCACCTCGATGCCGATCGTGCCCCGTCCGGGAATCGGCGCGATGATGCGGATGCCCGACTCGGCCTTGAGGCTCTGGGCGATATCGTTCTGCAGACCCTGGATCCGGGAGATCTTCACACCCTGCTTCTGCACGATCTCGTAGAGCGTAACGGTGGGTCCCACCGTCGCCTTGATGCGCTGGATCGGAATTCCGAAATTCTTGAGCGTCTCCTCGATCTTGGTCTTGTTCTCGAAGATCTCCTCGTCGGAAACCTCCGAATCGGAAATATAATCCTCAAGCAGCGTTACGGGAGGTTTGTGGTAGTTCACCAGATCCTTCAGCGGATCATAGCTCTCGGTTGTAATGCGGCGCTCATCGACCAACTGGGCCTCGCGGGCCTCGACCGTAACGACCACCCCTTCCGTCGCTTCTCCGGCTTCCGGTGCGGCAGGATGCTCCTCCCCGTCTTCGGCAACGGAAAACTCCTCGAAAACGGGACGCTCCTCCGCCGGCTCGCGACGCCCCGGAAAACGCCGCTGCGGCTCCGCAGGCTGCTCCTCTCCGGAGTTGGCACCTTCCACGAGAATTTCGGTAAAAGGCCCTTCCGGCCCGGCGGCAGGCCGCGATGGCGCTGCCGGACGGTCCAATTCGACCAGACCGCCGCGTCCCATGACTACACGTCCCTCCGGATGGGAAAGATCCACCTCCGTGAACTCCTCATCATCCGGCAATATTTCGACATCGGACTCCTGCGTTCCGGCAAGCGGCGTCCCATCGGGAGTCAGCTCCACAAAGGGATCCGTCTCCACCGCGGACCGGCGCCGGGCCGGATCGGCAGGTTCATCCGAAGTTCCTGCCGGCTTCGGATCGGCAGGCACCGCCTCGCGATGCACGGCCTCACGCAGCGCGGCGGCATCCATCGGCTCCATCACGGCAGGCTCCTCCTCCGTAACTTTCGACGCAACCGAAGGCCCGGCCGCGACACTTCTTCTCCGCCCGGATTCGGGTTCCGGGTCCGGTTCGGACTCCGCCGCAGCAGGCTCCGTATCGCGGAAGGCCTCGCCGCCAAGCGGCTCGTCTTCGGCCACACGGCCCGAAACCTTGCGGCGGACCGTCTCGACGATCCGCTCGCCGCGGTCCACCATGACGTTGCCCGCCCGGTTTACCTTGTTGATGAAGTTGCGGTTGATAAAGACACCCGTCAGGATCCAGCCGCCCAGGAGCAGGATCAGGGTTCCGAAGACCCCGATATGGCCGTGCAGCCAGGCGGCCGTCTCGATGCCGAAGGTACCGCCCCATCCCGTGGAACAGCACAGGCTCCAGTTATTGCCGAAGGCGAATCCGAGGGTCAGCGACCCGAGAATAAGTATCAGGAAAAGCGAGAGGATCGAATGATTCACGAGCAGCGGCCGCTGCCGGATGATCCGCAGGCCGATGAGCGCTATCATCACGGGAATCAGGATACCGAAAACGCCGAACGAGTCATCCACCAGCTTCCGCCCGATCCGGGCACCGACCTCTCCGCAAAGATTCTCGACCTCGTTGCCGAGCAGTTCGCGCTCCTCGGCCGTCTTCTGGAGGATGCTTTGATCGACATCCCAGCTGACGAACGAAAAGAGCACCGAGGCGATGGCGAACAGGCCTCCGAAAAGCAATACCAGACCCGCAATCCAGCGGAAGCTGTCGCCGTTGGATCGCTGGACGCCCTGACGTCGGTTCGGGGAGGTGGAGGAACTGTTTTTGGATGCCATGTCTCTAACGCTTGATATTATCAAGCGAAGTTACGAAATAATTTGCAGAATCAAAAATACAAAGAGAGAAATAACACCGGCGATATGTCATACAACCATGCAGAACAGCATATTATGCCGGTTATAAAAACAAATGCGGAAGTAAAATAAACCGAAAGCGCAAGATATCAACACAATGAATCGCTACACCTCTTCGAAGGCCTTTGCTTCGAGACGCTTCCGGTAGGCCGCATCGGCAAAGGTAAGAAACGTATAGTCGGGCCGATGGTCCGGAGCGGCCCGCAGGCCGTCGCGGTCGAGCAGCTGCACGACCCGCCGTGCAACGGCCGGCGAGGGGTCGATGATCGCCACGCCGCGGCCGGCGACGACACGTTCCATGACCGAACGCAGGAAGGGATAGTGCGTGCATCCGAGCACGATCTGATCGGCCCCCCGGGCCAACATCGGCTCCAGCGCAGTGCGCACGCAGGCCTCGGCTTCGGAGGTTCCCTCGCGGTCCGCTTCGACCAGTTCGACAAAACCCCGGCCGGGAAGCGTCAGCACCTCGATGCCGTCGCCGTATTTGGCCGCCGTACGCCGGAACAGCTCGCCGTCGAGGCTCCGCTCCGTAGCCAGCACCCCCGCCACGCCGGTACGGGTTGCCAGACAGGCGGGTTTCACGGCCGGCTCCATCCCCACGATGGGAATCGCAGCGTATTTTTCACGCAGAAAGTCGATCGCCGCAGCCGTCGCCGTATTGCAGGCCACCACGACCAGTTTGCACCCCCCGGCGACCAACCGGCCGACGGATTCGTCGGCCAGGCGGCGTACCTCCTCCCGCGGGCGGGAGCCATAGGGGCAGTTCTTGCCGTCGCCCAGGTAGACGAGCGACTCTCCGGGCAGGGCACGCCGGATCTCGCGCCAGACGGTCAGGCCGCCCAGCCCCGAGTCATAGACTCCGATCGGCGCATTATTGCAAGGATGGTTCATGAAGAGCGTTCAGAATAAGATCGGCAATCTCGTCGTCGGACATCGCACCGCACTCGATTGTCAAGGCAGCCTTTGCATAAAAGGGCTCCCGGGCGGCCATATCGCGCGTCATGAAGGCCACCAGCTCCTCGTCGTTCAAGCCGCGCAGCCGGGGACGCTTCTGCCGCCCGTAAGGACTCAGGCGCCGGGCGATCTGTTCGGGCGTACGGCGCAGATAGACCGTAAGCCCCGCACGGTTCATGCACTCCATGTTGTCGCTCCAGGTCGGAAGGCCTCCACCGGTGGAGATCACCGCATCGCCCCCCTCGCGGATGGCCTCCTCCAGAACATCCCGCTCGATCTCGCGGAAACGGGTCTCTCCCTCATAACGGAATACATCGGCCACGGTAGCCCCTTCGTGCTCCTCGACCCGGGCATCCGTATCGATAAAAGCCGCACCGAGCCGCCGGGCCAGCTTCCGCCCGAGCGTGCTCTTGCCGCAGCCCATATAACCGACGAGAAAAAGCCGTTTCATCTTCAGAAAAGGTTTAGTTGCTCGGGATCAATCAGCTCATCCGCATCGCCTTTCGCACGTTCGATCTCAAACTCGACGCCGCCGGCGACCGTGCCGGTCTGCGGCAGGCCATAGGTTGCGGGCTCCGCTTTCGGCGCCTTCTCCGAAGCGGCCCTGCGGGGCTCTTTCGGTGCTCCGGAATCCGAAGTCTGCGCTCCGTCGGAAGCCACAGCGCCGGCATTGTCGGTCGCAGCCGTCTCCGGAGCGTTGGCCTCCAGCATGTCGTCAAGCAGGGCCTCGTCGGACTCCTCCTCTTCGGGTTCGGGAGGCAGTTCGGGTTCGAGGAAGCGCAGCGCCGCCACCTCGTAGGTCGTCAGACGCTTGCCCTTGGCCCGATGGCTCTTCACCCCGACAAAACTGTCCACATCCAGCAGATCGGCCGGACGCGAAGCATGCGCCCCCTTGTAGGTGATCTCGAGCTGTGAGCCGGGGCATCCCGTAACGCAGACGAAATCGGCGTCCTCGTCGAGGAAGGCCTGCAGGCGGTCGCTCATCTCGGCCGTAAAGCGCTTCATATAGTAATACTGCTGGCTGCGGTCGTAATAGCAGAGATTATAGACCCGGTCGGGATCGTAGCACTCCACAAGCACCGTATCGTCGGGGAAGTGCTGCCCGAGATCGTAACCGGTGATATAGTACTGATTTTTAGAGGTCCACACGATTAACCTGTCGTCGCCCTTGAACTCACCGAGGTACTTGCCGCGACCGTCCGAATTCAGACGCCGCACATCCTCGTCGAACCAGACGTTCAGGCCGCCGAGCGTCGAGGCGCCCCGTTCCTTGAGAACGATCTTGCTGATGCCGTAGCGCGAGAAGAGGTTGCCCTGGCTCTGGCGCCCCTTGATGGCCAGCGTCGAGAAATCGAGATCGACGATGAGCTTTTTCAGGCGCGGACGCGGCTTGAAGTAAACCTTCAGCACCTCGGCCTCACCGTTCGGATTGACAGACATATAGACAATCTCACTGCGCGGTGTTCCCTTCGTGATGTCGTACTCCTTGTCGCGCGTGATGCCCTTGATGGCGCAGCGCTTCATCATCAGCGGGCCGTTCTTGCCGTCGCGGTAGAGCACGTTGTAGATCGTACGTTCGTCGTTGCGCTTGAAGACGCCGATATAGTAGATGCCCTTCTGGAAAAAGGCCTTCTCCGAAACCTTCGTAATGACGTACCGACCCTCCTTCGTGAAGACGATCACATCGTCGATATCCGAGCAGTCGCAGACGAACTCGGCATCCTTCATCGACTTGCCGATGCCGAAGAAGCCCTCGGCGCGGTCCACATAGAGCTTGGCGTTCGTAACGGCCACCTTCGTCGCCTCGATCGAGTCGAACTCGCGGAGCTCGGTGCGGCGTTCGCGGCCCTTGCCGTACTTGTCGCGGATACGCTCGTAGTAAGCCACCGTATAGTCGGTCAGGTGGGCCAGGTTGTACTGCGTCGTGCGGATATCCTCCTCGATCTGGCGGATCTCGTTGTCGGCCTTCTCGGTATCGTAGCGCGAAATGCGGATGAACTTCAGCTCGGTGAGCTTCTGCACATCCTCGAGCGTTACTTCACGCCGCAGCTGTTTCTTGAAGGGATCCAATCCTTTATCGACAGCCGCATAGGCCTCCTCGCGGGTCTTGCATCCCTCGATCAGCTGGTAGAGTTTGTGTTCGATGAAGATGCGTTCGAGCGAGGCGGCATGCCACGCCTCCTGCAGCTCTCCGAGGCGGATCTCCAGCTCGCGGCCCAGGAGGTATTTCGTATGTTCGGCCGAGCGGCGGAGGATCTCCTTCACGCCGAGGAAGTGCGGCTTGTCCTCCCAGATGACGCAGGCGTTCGGAGCGATCGACACCTCGCAGTCCGTAAAGGCATAGAGCGCGTCGATGGTCTTGTCCGACGACTCGTCAGGAGCCACCTGGATCACGATCTCCACCTTGTCGGCCGTATTGTCGTCCACCTTGCGGATCTTGATCTTCCCCTTGTCGTTGGCCTTGATGATCGACTCCTTGATCGACTCGGTGGTCGTCGTATAGGGGATTTCCGTGATGGCCAGGGTCCGTTTGTCGATCTTCGAAATCTTCGCACGCACCTTGACCGTACCGCCCCGCAGGCCGTCGTTATAACGGCTTACATCGGCCATGCCGCCCGTCGGGAAATCGGGGTAAAGCTCGAAATCACGCCCCTGAAGGTGCGCGATGGCGGCATTGATCAGCTCGATGAAGTTGTGCGGCAGGATCTTCGAAGCGAGGCCCACGGCGATGCCGTCCGAGCCCTGCGCCAGCAGCAACGGGAACTTGATCGGCAGCGTAACGGGCTCGTCGTTGCGGCCGTCGTAGGAGCGCATCCACTCGGTGGTCTTGCGGTTGAAGACCACCTCGAGGGCGAATTTCGAAAGGCGTGCCTCGATATATCGGCCCGCGGCGGCATCGTCGCCCGTGAGGATATTGCCCCAGTTGCCCTGGCAGTCGATCAGCAGGTCCTTCTGGCCCAGCTGCACGAGGGCGTCCTTGATCGACGCATCGCCGTGCGGATGGTACTTCATCGTCTCACCGACGATACCCGCAACCTTGTTGTAGCGGCCGTCATCCACGCTCTTCATGGCGTGCAGGATACGCCGCTGCACGGGTTTCAGACCGTCCTCGACATGCGGGACGGCGCGTTCCAGAATGACGTACGAGGCGTAATCCAGGAACCAGTTGCGGTACATGCCCGAAAGCTTCCGCACTCCCTCGTCCTGCGTGATCCGATCGTATTTGCCCGGCCTGGCCGCAGGTGCCGCAACGGGATCGCTCCCGGCATCGGGATTCCCGGGAGCAGCCTCCGGTACGCCGGCGGAATCTCCGGGAATCAGGCCTTGCGTATCTTTATCATTATCTGTCATAGTCAGCTGATTTTCAGATCCTGTTCAACCAAATCCTCCTCAATGCGCAGGTTGTCGATGATGAATCCCTGCCGCTCGAAGGTGTTTTTGCCCATGTAGAACTCCAGCAGATCGTGGATCGGATCATCCTTCGTCAGGCGCACGCGGTCGAGCCGCATGTTCTCACCGATGAACTCCTTGAACTCCGTGGAGGAGATCTCGCCCAAACCTTTGAAACGCGTGATCTCCGCTCCGGTTCCGCACCGCTCGATGGCCTTCAGACGCTCCTCCTCCGAATAGCAGTAGAAGGTTACCTTCTTGTTGCGGACACGGAACAGGGGCGTCTGCAGGATATAGAGGTGTCCCGAACGGATCACGTCGGGGAAAAACTGCAGGAAGAACGACGTGAGCAGCAGGCGGATGTGCATGCCATCGACATCGGCATCGGTGGCGATGATGACCTTGTTGTAGCGCAGGTTCTCCATATCCTCCTCGATATTGAGCGCCGCCTGCAGGAGGTTGAACTCCTCGTTCTCGTAGACCACCTTCTTGGTCAGCCCGTAGCAGTTGAGCGGCTTGCCCCGCAGCGAGAAGACCGCCTGCGTGCGGACGTCGCGCGAGGCGGTGATCGACCCCGAAGCCGAATCGCCCTCCGTGATGAAGATCATCGACTGCTCGGCCAGATCGTTCTTGTCCGTGAAGTGAATCTTGCAGTCGCGCAGCTTGCGGTTGTTGAGCGACACCTTCTTGGCCGTCTCGCGCGCCTTCTTCTGGATGCCCGAAATGGCCTTGCGCTCCTTCTCGTTCTCGACGATCTTCTTCTGCAGCGTCTGCGCCGTCTCGGGATGCTTGTGCAGGTAGTCGTCGAGCTGCTTGCCCAGGAAATCCATGACGAAGTTGCGCATCGAAACACCCGGCTCGATCTCCTTCGAGCCGAGCTTGATCTTCGTCTGCGACTCGAAAACCGGATCGGTTACCTTGACCGAAATGGCCGCAATGATCGATGTACGGACATCCGAGGGATCGTAGTCCTTATGATAAAACTCCTTGATGGTCTTCGCGATAGCCTCCCGAAAAGCCGCCTGGTGCGTACCGCCCTGCGAGGTGTACTGGCCATTGACGAACGAATAGTAGCTCTCGCCGTAACCCGAACCGTGGGTGATGGCCACCTCGATATCGTCGCCCGAAAGGTGGATCGGCGCATAGAGCGGATCTTCGGTCATATTCTCGTTGAGCAGGTCCAGCAGGCCGTTTTTCGAGACGTAACTCCGGCCGTTGAGCGTGAACGTCAGGCCCAGATTCAGGTAGGTGTAGTTCTTGACCATCTGCTCGACATACTCCATGTTGTAGGAGTAGGCGCCGAAAATCTCCTCATCGACACGGAAAGAGATGAGCGTACCGTTCTTCTCCCCGACACCGCTCTCCCACCGGTCGCTCTGCTCGAGACCCTGCGAGAAGGTTACCGTTCGCGCCTCGCCGTCGCGGACCGAACGCGCCGTGAAGGCGCTCGAAAGCATGTTCACGGCCTTCACGCCCACGCCGTTCAGACCCACGGTCTTCTTGAAGGCCGTACCGCCGTACTTGCCGCCCGTATTCATCTCCGAAACGGCCGCCGCAAGCGACTTGAGCGGAATGCCGCGGCCGTAGTCGCGGACCGTAACGACGTTATCCTCGACGGTGATGTCGATGCGGTGCCCGGCCCCCATGATGAACTCGTCCACCGAATTATCGACGACCTCCTTGATCAGGACGTAGATGCCGTCGTCAGCCTGCGAGCCATCGCCCAGCTTGCCGATATACATGCCCGGGCGCAGTCGGATATGCTCCCGGGGCGACAGGGTTACGATGGCATCGTCGCCGTAGTTGTTTGCGTTCGTATTGAGTAAATCTGCCATAGTCTATCGTTTGTCGCGGATTTCGGAAAGCGCCGCGCACATCGCATCGTGCACGCGCTCCATGAGCAGGTGCGGGTCCGTCGAGGCAACCTCTGCAGCCGGGACCGGAGGCAGTACGCGGATCGTGATCCGGTTGCGCCAGTTGAACAGGGCATTCCTGCCGATAAGCGTCTTCGTGCCGTCGAGCACCACAGGAAGGATATCCACCCCCGCCTCGCGCGCCAGCGTGAAGGCTCCCGCCTTGAAGCGGTGGATCTCGCCGTCCTTCGAGCGTGTGCCTTCGGGGAAGATCGCCACGGAAGCGCCCCGCGCAATCCACATACGGCCTTCGCGCAGAATCTGCTCCATGGCCTCCGCTGCACGACCCCGGTTGATGCAGATATCACCATGCAGGAAGAGGAACTGCCCGAAGAAGGGAACCTTGTAGACCTCGCGTTTCGAAACCCAGCGGAAATTGAGCGGCAGGTAGTAGAGCGTCGGGATATCGATCACCGTATTATGGTTCAGTACGATAACGTAACTTTTACGCCGATCGACATGCTCCAGTCCGATAACCCGCTGCCGCCAGAAGGGCGGAATGGCGAAAAAGATCCGCACAAGAATGCGCGAAAGACCGTGCACCACACGGCGCGAACGGTCGAACGGGGCGCAGAGCACCAGCGCCACGGCCGAAAGAATCATGAAAAAGGTGCACAGCAGCACCAGAAACAGGTAATAAAGCGCGCTTATCATAGTCGTCCGATAGGGCACACCACGATTCCGCATGCGGTCCGAAGCCGCAGCGGAACCGGATATTCCCGAAAAAATCTTCCTGCAAAGATAGCACTTTTTTCCGGGGATTCCTACCCCGCCGCATTGCGTTTTTTCAACAAAATTTTTACGAAAATAGAGGTCCCGGCCGTCGGATTTTCAGGCAGACACACCGCAATACCGTCGGAAATCGCCGGCATACCGGCTTCGGCCGACGGACAATTCCGATACCGCATTCCAAGGCTCACAGATAAAACCGCCCCTTTTCACGGTATATCGCCTCTCATAACGGGAACAGCATATCCCTGCCCCATTCGCTCCCTGCCATTCGGCCGGATTCCGGAACTTCACGGGTACAACCCGAAAAAGGAGATGTTCGATGTGCGGCAATATATATAGGTATTTAAAAAATTCTCAAAAATTGAGTACTATGTATTGCACAGTATAGATATTTTTACATATCTTTGTGTCGTCAGATAACAAACAAGACAAACTACAAATAAACACAGAATAGCATGAAAACTTGGATGATTCTTCTCGTAGCGGTGGCCTTCGGGCTCCAAAGTGCATTTGCGGCCCGTCTTTACCCGTCGAAAGGCCGCGTCGTGGATGAGCAGGGGCAGGCAATCGAATATGCCACGGTCGTACTGCTCGACAACGGGGAGCAGGTGGCCGGCATGGCGACCGACCCCGAAGGGCGTTTCTCGCTGAAGGTCCCCACGGGCGACTATACGCTGCAGATCCAGTATCTGGGTTACGAGCCGCTGACGCAGAGCGTACGGGTCGAAGCCGAAAACGATCTGGGCGACTTTACGCTGCATGCGGCGACTACGCAGATCGAAGGGGTCGTGGTGAAGGCGCAGCTCATACGCCGCGAAGCCGACCGTTTCGTCATGGATGTGGCCAACGCCCCGGCGGCCATCGGAAAGGATGGTGCCGAGCTGCTCGAAAGGGCTCCGGGTGTCTGGATGGACAACGAGCGCATATCGATCAACGGCAAAAGCGGCACGAAGGTCTTTGTGAACGACCGCGAACTGCGGCTCGAACCCGAGCAGCTGACGACCTACCTGCGCTCGCTGCGCGCCGAGGAGATTCAGAAAATCGAGGTCATCCCCATAACCGGCGCCGACCACGATGCCGATGCCACGGGCGGCATCATCCGCATCACGCTCCGCAAGCAGCGCGAAAACGGCATGCAGGGCTCCCTTTCGATGCGCACCACGCAGAGCAGCCGGCAGCACGCCTATTACCCGGGCGGCAACATCTCCCTGCACAGCGGGAAATGGGACCTCAACGCCTCGGCTTGGGGCAATCTGGGCAGTTCCATCTTTCATGCCGAAGAGCAGACCGCATACACCATGCAGCAGAAGGAACTCCGGGCACACTCCAGGCTCGACGACACGGACCGCAACGGCGGCGCAACCATAGGCGCATTTTACGAGATCAACGACCGGCACAGCCTCGGCGCCGAATTCTCCTACCTGCATCTCGGCACCGAGGGCAAGACCGAAACGACGACCGACATGATGACCCGGAGCAACACGAACTCCGCAAGCAACTACACGAACAGCAGCATCATCAACGGATACGAAGGGACGTTCAACTACGTCTGGAAGATCGACACGCTCGGTTCGACGCTCAAGGTGCTGGGAGACTACGCCCACCGCAATACGGAAGATGCGAATGACAACCGGAGCCGCATAACGGGAACGGAGCTGCCGGCAGCCGTCGATTCGCTCTACCGCGACCGCACGCGGAGCAGCTACGACGTGGCGGCGCTGACGATCGCCCTCGAAAAGAAGTTCTCACCCCGCTGGAGTCTCAAGGCCGGAGCCAAATACACGCGCAACGAGATGCGCAACAACGCCCTGTACGAATACCTGCACGGGGAGTCGTGGGTACGCAACGAGGCGCAGAGCTTCGAAATCAACTACACGGAGCACATCGCGGCCGCCTACGGCGTCGTGTCGGCCGATCTGGGGCGCTGGAGCCTGGTGGCCGGCGTGCGCGGGGAGTATACCCACACCTACGGGCGCAACGGTACGGTCGCACAGGATTACTTCTCGCTCTTCCCGAACGCCAACCTCTCCTACGAACTGACGGAAGACGGCGCCTGGTCGCTGGTCGCCCAGTATGCCCGGACCATCGAACGCCCCCGATTCTGGTGCCTCACCCCCCAGCGGATGCAGGTCTCGGACTACACCTATCAGATCGGAAACCCGCTGCTCAACCCCGCCTATGAGCAGGATATCAGCCTGACGCTCGTCATGGCCCACAAATACACTCTCACGGCCGGCGTTCAGCTCGACAGGGACGAGATCAACCAGACGATACGCGCCGACGCGGACGATCCCGACATGCTCGGCTTGCTGTGGGTCAATTTCGACCGGACGAAGTGCTGGTATCTGGCCGCCAACCTCCCCTTCCAGCCTGCGAAATGGATGCAGCTCAACCTCGGCGCCAACTTCATGCGGCGCGGGCAGCGGCTCGACCAGCATGCCCCGGAGACGTTCCGGAACATCGTCTTCCTGAATGCTTCGACCACCTTCTCGCTGCCGGGAAAATGGTACATCGATCTCTCCTACCGCTATCAGGGCCGTCTGGAGGTCGGGAACATCCTGCTCGAACCGATGCAGTTCCTCAATGCGGGCGTGAAGAAGCGTTTCGGCGAACGGTTCACCCTCTCCGTAACGGGATATGCCCTGCTCAACGAGGCGCAGCGGTTCGCCACGACGGGCGATGGATTCGTCCGCGAGGTACGGACCCGACAGCCGTGGACCACGGCGTCGGTACAGGTGGGATTCACCTACAACTTCAAGGCGGGAAAGGCCTTCCGCAAGAAGGCCGTGGAGGCGGCGGCTTCCGAGGAGAAGGGGCGCATGTAGCCCCTATCTCCGATGCCGCAGCCGCGGTACGGGAAGGCGCCGCAGCCAGGCAAGGGTCCAGTGCGGAAGATGCGGATGCGACAGGCGGTAGGCCAAGTGCGACACCGGGGTCGGGATGTGGAGGGATTTGCCGGCGATGATGAGCGTTACGGCTACAAGGATCAGCACGACACCCGTGAGGATGCGCAACGTGAGCTGCTCGTGGAAGACCAGCACCCCGAAAAAGAGGGCCGTAACGGGCTCCAAGGCTCCGAGGATCGCCGTAGGCGTGGAACCGATGCGGCGGATGGCGCCGGCCATCGTAACAAGGGAGATGATCGTGGGGAAGAGGGCCAGCGAAAAGGCGTTGATCCAGAGCAGCGGCGAGGGGATCATCTGCAGGTCGGCGACACCCCGCAGGCGGACCAGATAGACGCTCAAACCGAAAAGCAACGCATAGAAGGTCAGTTTCTCGGTCGGGAGCTCGCACAGCGAGGAGCGGTTCACCCCGACGATGTAGATCGCATAACAGAGCGATGAGAGGAAAACCAGCCCCACCCCGACCAGGCTCAACGTCGCCCCGTCGCCGCTCCGGTAGAGCAGGGCGATGCCCGCGAGGGCCAGCAGGATCGAAAGGACCGTAACGGCCGTGATCCGCTCGCGGAAGCAGACCGCCATGATGACGGCGACCATGACCGGGTAGAGGAAGAGGATCGTCGAGGCGATGCCGGCGTCCATGTAGTTGTAGCTGGCAAAAAGCGTCAGCGACGAGAAGGAGAACAGGAGGCCCATGACCGCCAGCGGCAGCAGGTCGCGGCGCGACAGGGCGAACGACTGTCGGCGGACGGCCATCAGCGTTCCCAGCATGATGACAGCCAGCAGATAACGGTAAAAAAGGACCGAATCCGGATCGAGTCCCGCCTCATAGAGCGGCAGCGCGAAGAGCGGATTGAGTCCGTAACTGGCGGCGGCTACGGCTCCCAGCACATAGCCGCGGGTCTTCTCGGAGGGCATTTCAGAACTGCACCTCGGGAGCCTCGTCGGCACCTTCCGAAGCGTCGAAATAGGGCTTCTTCTCGAAGCCGAAGAGTCCGGCGACCAGGTTCGACGGGAAACGGCGCACGGCAACGTTATAACGCTGCGCCGCCGCATTGAAATCCTTGCGGGCGACGGCGATGCGGTTTTCCGTGCCCTCGAGCTGCGCCTGAAGCTCCAGGAAGTTCTGGTTGGCCTTCAGGTCGGGATAGTTCTCCGCCACGGCGATCAGGCGGCCCAGAGCCGAACGCGCAACGGCCTGCGCCTGCTGGAAGGCCGCGAGCTTCTCGGGCGTAAGGTCCGAAGCCGAGAGGTTGATCGAGGTGGCCTTCGCACGCGCTTCGGTAACCGCCCCGAGCGTCTCGGACTCATGGGCGGCATAGCCCTTGACCGTATTGACCAGGTTGGGAATGAGGTCCGCACGACGCTGGTACTGCGTCTCGACATTCGACCAGGCATTGTCGAGCCCCTCCTCCTTCGTAACGAGTCCGTTGTAGGTGGTGTAGCAGAAGATCGCAACAAGGGCGACCACACCGATCCAGATCCACTTTTTCATAATCGTTGTTTTTATAATTTGTTTCTTATTACCATTTCGAGCCGGCACCGCCGCCGCCGAAGCTGCCGCCGCCGAAGCCGCCGCCGATGGATCCCCCACCGAAGCCGCCGCCAAAGCCGCCCCCGCCGATAATCATGCCGCCGCCCGAACCGCCGCCGAAGCCGTTGCCGCGCGACTGGCGCGAACGACGCCGGACAACTTCGCCGCAATGCCGGCCGACCTAGGTGGACTCCCCCTCACGGAAGGAGGGCGACGTATGCACGACCTGCCGGGCATCGATCTGAAGAGTGTAGCGGTGGCACCGCGGACAGCGGCGCGAGGCGTAATGGACCAGCAACCCTATACCGAGCGGCAGAAGGATAAAGCCGCCGACAAGGAACAGGATAAACCAGCCGGGAAGCTCCTCCTCGCCGGTTTCCAGATCGGGATCGCCCCCTTCAAGCAGCTGCGCCGCAGCCTCGACACCCGCCAGCATCCCCGCATCGTAATCCCCCTCGCGGAAGGCCGGGAGCATGTACCGCGTCTGGATGCGTTTGCAGAGGGCGTCGGGCAGCACGCCCTCGACACCCCCGCCCGTAACGAAGCGTATCTCGCGGAGATCCCGCACTAGCAGGATGCCCAGTCCGTTGTTGCTCTTCTTTCCGCCTACACCCCAGCTGTCGAACAGATCGACGGCAAAGGTGAAGGTGTCGCCGCCCTCGATATCGTCCACGGCAACGACGGCGACCTGCGCCAGTCCCCGTTCGCGCAGCGAGGCGCAGAGTGCATCAATGCGTGCCACGGTTGCATCGGAGAGAATCCCGTCGGGATTCGAGACATAACGGCGCGAATCCATGCGTTGCACGTTGGGGACATCCTCCACGCAGTAGGTCGCAGCCCCGGCCGAAAGGCCGAAGAGCAGAAGCAGGCAGAAAAGCAGCGTCTTTTTCATCATGGGGCAAAGATACGAATTTTTTGTTCCGCAGGTCGCACGGAGCAAAAAAAGCGGCGGCGGGTTATAAAAGACCCGCCGCCGCTTATCGGGATGGCTCCTGTCAGAGCGCCCGCAGCGTCTCGAGCAGCAGTGCCCAGAACTTGGGGACCGTGGCAATTTCGAGACGCTCGTCGGGCGAATGTACGCCCCGGAGCGTCGGCCCGAAGGAGACCATCTCCAGATGGGGGTATTTCTCGAGGAAGAGCCCGCACTCCAGACCGGCATGGATCGCCCGCACCTTGGGTTTCGCGGAGAAGAGGCGGCGGTAGGCCTCAACCGTAACGTCGAGCAGGTGCGATTCGGGATTGGGCGTCCAGCCCGGATAGCCGTCGGAGTGGACCACCTCGGCACCGGCCAGCTCGAAGACCGCCTCAACGGCCTGCATGACGGCCTCCTTGGCGCTCTCGACCGAGGAGCGCTGCGAGGTGGTTACGACGATGCGCCGGTCGGACTCGAACTTCACGGAGGCGAGGTTCGTGGAGGTCTCGACAAGACCCGGAACGGCAAACGACATCTCCACGACGCCGTTCGGCAGGCCGACGAGGGCATGGAGCAGATTGCGCAGCGTCGCGGCATCGATCACCGTGGCGGGTTGCGGAGCCGCGGCAAGGGCGATGCGGAAATTCGGCTCGCGGAAATGGAACTCGGCGGCGAGGTCGGCGGCAAAGCGCTCGTAGAAGGCCTCGAATTCGGCCTTGCAGGATACGGGCACGCCGAAGAGCGCCGTGGCTTCACGCGGGATGGCATTGCGCAGGTTGCCGCCGTCGAAATGGCTCAGGCAAAGACCGAAGCGTTTGCGGGCACTCCACAGCAGGCGGGCCAGGGCACGGTTCGAATTCGCGCGGCCCTTGTCGATGTCGTCGCCCGAATGGCCGCCCTGAAGGTCCGAAACGCGGACCGTATAGTAGGCATAATCCGCGGAAGCCGGCTGCTCCTCATAGCAGAACGTGGCCAGCGTGTCGATACCGCCGGCGCATCCGATGAAGAGTTCGCCCTCGTCCTCGGAGTCGAGGTTGATGAGGTATTTGCCCGTGAGCATCTCCGCACCCAGGCCGAAGGCTCCCGTGAGGCCCGTCTCCTCATCGACCGTGAAGAGCGCCTCCAGAGGTCCGTGCTGCACCGCGGGGTCGATCAGTACGGCAAGCGCCGCAGCCATGCCGATGCCGCAGTCGGCACCGAGCGTCGTGCCCTCGGCACGGACCCATTCGCCGTCGATCCGCGGGCGGATGGCATCGCGCTCGAAATCGAACTCGACATCCGAATTCTTCTCGCAGACCATGTCCATGTGCGACTGGAGAACAACGCCGGGATGGTCCTCATAACCCGGAGTGGCCGGCTTGCGCATGACCACGTTGCCCGTGGCATCCTTCGCATATTCGATATGGTGCCGGCGGGCGAAGTCGATCAGAAACTCGATGATCTTACCCTCCTTCTTCGAAGGGCGCGGAACCTGCGTGATGGCATCGAACTGTTCCCAGACGATGCAGGGTTCGAGAGTGGTGATTGCTGACATAGATGATCGTTTTATCGTCATGTTCGTCGATGAATATGGCTTACAAATATAGGAAAAAGATCGGAATCTCCGCAACGGGGCGAAGATTCCGACCGGCAGAAACGGCCTTGCGGCGGATCAGCCGCAATGGAAGTAGGTATCGACAAGCTGTTTGATCCGGGCCATGTCGCCGGCGATCTCCCGACGCAGGTTCGCATCGTGGAATGCCGAAAGGCGGGAGACAAGTCCGTCGATGAGCCCCGGAGCGAAGACCCCGTGCTGTTCGTAGATCGCGCGCTGCGCCTCCAGGCAGCGGGCCGACTCCTCGCACGATGCCGGCAGGCTGCTCAAACGGGCGAGAACCTCGCGGTGCTTGTCGTCGAAGATATTCACGTCCACATAACGGTCGCGGGCGTACTGCAGGCCGTTCTCCATCTCGAAACCGTGGCGCGCGGCAACGGCAAGGCCCGCCAGCAGCAGGTAGATATCGGCCGAGCCGTCCGGACAGCGGAACTCCACGGTCTGCTTCAGATCGACATCCGGCGTTGAGGGCGTCTCCAGCGGATTGGCATCGCAGGCCATGCCCCCGGCCCCGCGGCTCCAGCCCAGCGGCACGCGCACGAGAACCGAACGGTTGCGGTCGCCCCAGCAGATGTTCGTCGGGGCCTCCTGGTGCGGAACCAGCCGGAAATAAGAGGTCGGATTGGTATTGCCGAAGGCCGTGAGCGACGGCGCAAGCGACAGGTAACCGGCAATGGCCTTCAGGGCGTTGTCCGAGAGGCGACCGTCGGATTCGACCATCGCATTGCGCCCCTCGTGCATCAGCCGCGTATGGATATGCAGTCCGCTGCCCGCCTTGCCGACGGTGATCTTCGGTGCGAACGTAACGCTCACGCCGTATTCATAGGCCAGCGTGCGGATGATCCACTTCGCAACGAGCAGCTGGTCGGCAGCCGCCTCGAGGTCCGTGGGCAGGAACTCGATCTCGTTCTGCTCGTACATCCACTCGCCCTGCGTGAAGTTGCCCACCTCCGAGTGGCCATACTTGATCTCGCCGCCGGCCTGCGCGATATACTGCATGGCCCGGGCGCGGAACTCCGCCCCCTTGTTGAAGGGCGTCGATTCGTGATAGCCCCGCTGATCGACAGCCGGGAAGAGCTCTTCGCGCGGTGCGACGACGTAGAACTCCAGCTCGCCCATGACGTGGAAGTCGAAGCCTGTCGTGCGGCGCAGCGCCTCGTGCGCCCGGCGCAGCGTCTGCTCGGGAGCCATTTCGAACGGCGTGCCGTCCTTCGTATAGTAGCTGCAGAGAATATCCACGGCCGGAATCTCGCTGAAGGGGTTGCGGAACGCCGTGCGGTAACGCGGCACGACGTAGAGGTCGCTCGAACCCGCCTCGATGTAGGGGAAGAGACTCGAACCGTCCACCCGCTCGCCGCAGGTGAGGATGCTCTCCAGGTAGGCGCGGTCGTTGATGACAAAATTGAGCGTCTTCAGCCGGCCGTCGGCTCCCGGATAGCGGAGGTTGATCATCTCGATACCGTGCTCCTCGATATAGCGGATCAGGTCTGCACGGGTAAATTCCCGCCGCGGCTTTCCCAGAAAGCGCACGAGCGGATCGGGATTCAAGGTCGTATTCATATCAATTATGAAGTTTAAGATTTTCTTTCACGCCGATCCGAAAGCAGATCGGGGTATAAATATATGAAAATATAATTCAAATGCCAAAATATCGACGAATTTTTCTGCCGATTTGGACATATTTCCGGAGTAACGTATCTTTGCATCGGTATCGATTGTCCGGCGTGAAACGCTCCGAAAGACGCCCCGCCCGGCAACCGGAATCCGAAGATCATCCAAATTCAACGCTATGGACTTCAGAATCGGGCACGGATACGACGTGCATGTCCTCGAAGAGGGACGAAAGCTGGTATTGGGCGGTGTGGAGATTCCGCACACGAAGGGATTCGTGGCCCACTCGGACGGTGATGTGGCGATACACGCCCTGTGCGACGCCCTGCTGGGAGCTGCGGCATTCGGCGACATCGGTCTCCACTTTCCCGACACGTCCGACGACTATGCGGGCATCGACTCGAAGATCCTGCTGCGCCGCGTCGCCGGCATGCTGCGCGACAGGGGGTACGAGATCGGGAACGTGGACTGCACGATCCGCATGCAGCGGCCCAAACTGCGCCCCCATATCGATGCGATGCGCGAGGCGCTGGCCGCCGTCATGGAAATCGGCGTCGATCGCGTATCAATCAAGGCGACAACCACCGAACGGCTCGGATTCGAGGGCCGCGAGGAGGGCGTATCGGTATCGGCCGTGGCCCTCATATACCGGCCATAAACGGGATGTCGGAGAGATAAAAAGTCCCTGTCGCTTTCGGGCGGCAGGGACCTTTTGCATCAACGGACGAACGGTCAATAAAGCTGCGAGATGGAGCCCGTATACTGCACGGGACTGTACCAGGAGTTGGTGATCGTCAGCGTCGCTCCTCCCGTACGCGAATAGATCTCCAGCGTAAAGGTGTAGGTCGAGGCGGAGAAGAGCGAGGTCGAGAAGCTCACCATCCACCCCTCCTGCGTCTGCTCGGTCGTATAGCCCTGCAGGTCCGAAACCGTGTAGTTGATCATCGTAACGTAATATGGCGCCACATAGCCCTTGATGTAGGGAAGGCAGATGTCGGCCGTGCCGTCCCAGAGACCGAGGCTGAACTCGGGGTTCATGATCTGGCGCAGCGGTCCGGCCGGCTGCCGCTGCATCGACTGCGGGTTGAACTGGAAGTTGCGCGACAGGACGAGCGAATCCATGAACTTCTCGTAGTTGGCCACACGCTCCGCACGGCGCTTTTCACGTACCTCGCGGCGCTCCTGCTTCGGAGACAACGTCTTCTTCTGTCCGATCACGGTAACGGCCGCCGTACACATCAGCAGCCCGAGGAGGATAATGACTGTTTTTTTCATAGCACATAATTTTGGTTATGGCCATGAAAAGCAAAATCAATGCCCCGATCGGCTAAAGACCCATTTGTTTGAGAAATTGGCCCGTATAGCTCTCCGGGCACGAAGCAACCTCGTGCGGCGTGCCGCAGACCAGCACCCGACCGCCGCCGGCCCCTCCCTCGGGACCGATGTCGATCAGGTGGTCGGCCACCTTGATGACGTCGAGGTTGTGCTCGATGACGATCACCGTATTGCCGCGGTCCACGAGTTTGTTCAGCACGTCGAGCAGCAGGCGGATATCTTCGAAGTGAAGGCCCGTCGTCGGCTCGTCGAGGATATAGAGCGTACGGCCCGTGTCGCGTTTCGAAAGCTCTGCGGAGAGTTTGATACGCTGGCTCTCGCCGCCCGAAAGCGTCGTGCAGGGCTGACCCAGGGTCAGGTAGCCGAGGCCTACCTCCTGGATGGCTCGCAACTTCTGGTAAATGGCCGGAATGTTCTCGAAGAACTCGACGGCCATATTGACCGTCATGTTCAGTACGTCGTCGATGTTCTTGCCCTTGTACTTCACCTCGAGCGTCTCGCGGTTGTAGCGGTGGCCGCCGCACGCCTTGCAGCGCACATAGACGTCCGGGAGGAAGTTCATCTCGATGGTCTGCACGCCGGCACCACGGCACTCCTCGCAGCGGCCGCCCTTGACGTTGAACGAGAAACGGCCCGCCTTGAAGCCACGGATCTGGGCGTCGGGCGTCATCTCGAAGAGTTTGCGGATATCGGCAAAGACGTTCGAATAGGTCGCGGGATTCGAGCGCGGCGAGCGGCCGATGGGCGACTGGTCCACGACGACGAGCTTGTCGATATGCCCGATACCCTCGATCGTGTCGTAGTCGAGAGGCTGTTCGTAGGAGCGGTAGAGCATCTTCGAGAGGATCGGCCGCAGCGTCTCGTTCACGAGGGTCGATTTGCCCGAACCGCTCACGCCCGTAACGCAGATGAGCTTGCCCAGCGGGAATTCGACGGTGATGTTCTTGAGGTTGTTGCCCCGGGCGCCGCGCAGGATGATGCTTTCACCCGTACCCGGACGCAGCCGGGCGGGGATCTCGATGCGCCGGCGGCCCGTCAAATAGTCGGCGGTGATGGTCTGCGAGGCAAGGATGTCGTCGAACGTACCCGCGGCGACGATCATGCCGCCCTTGCGGCCTGCGCGGGGCCCGACATCGACGATGAAGTCGGCGGCGCGCATCATCTCCTCGTCGTGCTCGACGACAATGACCGAATTGCCGGCGTCGCGCAACTCCTCGAGACTGCGGATCAGCCGCCGGTTGTCGCGCTGATGCAGGCCGATCGAGGGTTCGTCGAGGATATAGAGGACGTTCACCAGCTTCGAGCCGATCTGCGTGGCGAGGCGGATGCGTTGGCTCTCGCCGCCCGACAGCGAACGCGACGAGCGGGCCAGCGAGAGGTAGCCCAGCCCCACATCCATCAGGAAGCGGAGCCGTTCGCGGATCTCCTTGACGATCTCCTGGGCGATGCGCCACTCCTTGGGCGTCATCCACTGCTCGATGTGGGAGATCCACTCCGAGAAATCGGCGATCGAGAGGGCCGAGACCTCGGCGATGTTCCTGTCGCCGATGCGGAACTGCAGCGCCTCCTTCTTCAGGCGCGTGCCGCCGCAGACGGAGCAGGTGCGGTGGACAAGGAACTGCTCGCGCCACTTCTGGCCCCGTTTCGAATCTTCGTCCTCCGTGCGGCCGATATACTCGGCGACGCCCTCCCACTGCAGGAACTGGCGGCCGCCCGAGGAGCTGAACTCCGTAAGATCGACCGTCAGCGGCTCCGAATCGCCGTAGAGCACGGCATTGAGCGCCTCCTCCGAGAAGCTCGAGATCGGATCGTCGAGCGTGAAATCGTAGCGGCGGCCCAGCATCTCGAGCAGGGCGAAGAGCAGGTTGTTGCGGTATTTGCCCAGCGGCTCGACAGCTCCCTCGCGCAGCGAGAGCTGCGGGTCAGGGACGATCTTCTCCAGATCGAAGACCGCCTCCTCGCCCAGACCGTTGCAGTGCGGGCAGGCGCCCTTCGGCGAGTTGAACGAAAAGGTATGCGGCGCGGGGTCCTCGAAGGCGATACCCGTCGAGGGGCACATCAGGTGCCGCGAATAGAAGCGCTGCTGTTCGGTGCCGTAGTCGTAGACGGCCATCGTACCCTTGCCCTGGCGCATCGCCTCCTTGAGCGAGGTCGTGAGCCGGTCGCGCGACTCCTCACCGACCGCCAGCCGGTCCACGACCAGGTCGATCGTATGGATCTTGTAGCGGTCGAGGCGCATGCCCGAGACGATCTCGCGGATCTCGCCGTCGATGCGGGCATAGAGGTAGCCCTTGCGGGCCAGCGTCTCGAAGAGCTCGCGGTAATGGCCCTTGCGGCCCTTGATGACCGGGGCCATCAGCGCAATGCGCCGTCCGGCAAAGCCCCCGAGAATCAGCTCGACGATCCGATCGTCGGTATAATGCACCATCTCCTCGCCCGTCACGGGCGAATAGGCCCGCGAAGCCCGTGCGTAGAGCAGTCGCAGAAAGTCGTTGATCTCGGTAACGGTGCCCACCGTCGAACGCGGATTGCGGTTCGTGGTCTTCTGCTCGATGGCCACGACAGGGCTCAAGCCCGTGATCTTGTCCACGTCGGGGCGCTCCATCGTCCCGACGAACTGCCGCGCATAGGTCGAAAGGGTCTCCATGTAGCGGCGCTGTCCCTCGGCATAGATCGTATCGAAGGCCAGCGACGACTTGCCCGAGCCCGAGAGGCCCGTGATGACCACCAGCTTGTGGCGCGGAATCTCCAGGTCCACGTTTTTCAGGTTGTGGACCCGCGCACCGTATATCCGTATCGTATCCTCCTTCATGGCAACTGCACGTCCGGATACCGTCGATGCGGTCCGAACGAGCGCGTAAAGATACGACTTTCGCGCCGGAAAAACAAAAGGTCGTTACGGGATTCGCATCTCGAAGTCGTCGGCATCGCGCCAGGCGGGGAACTCCCCGCGGAAGGCGCTGACGGCCGACAGATCGAACCCGGCACGGATCAGGCACTCCTCAGCACCCGCCTCCGCGAGCGTCCGGCCCCGGAAGTCGAGCAGCACGGAGTCGCCCGCATAATGGGCCGCGGGATCGCGGCCGATGCGGTTTGCGGCGGCAACATAGCACTGGTTCTCGATGGCGCGCGCCCGCAGCAGCGTGCACCACGCATCACGTCGTGAGGCTGGCCACGAGGCGCAGCAGAGGATGGCGTCGTAATCGTCGCGGCAGCGCAGCCAGACCGGAAAGCGCAGGTCGTAGCAGACCGCCAGCAGGAAGCGCATGCCCCCGTAAGAGACAACCGTGCGGCAATCGCCCGCGCGGAAGGCGGCCGCCTCGCCGCCGGGGGTGAAGAGATGGTGCTTGTCATAATACGACACGCGGCCCGAGGGTTCGACGAAGTACATGCGGTTGCGGAAGGTGGCGTCGGGCATCGAGACGGCGACGCTGCCGGCCAGGGCGCATCCATAGTCTGCGGCCCAGCGGCGCAGCGTAGCAAGGACCGCACCGTCGTCCGGCCCGGCGATACGGGCCGGATCGAGGCAGAAGCCCGTGGCGAACATCTCGGGAAGCAGCAGCAGGTCCGCGCTGCATGCGGCGACATGGGATTCGAAGCGCGCGAGATTCCGCTCGGGAGCGGCCCACGCGATATCGGGCTGAAGGACGGCGATACGCAGGCTCATAGGCTTTCGGATTGGGGACGGAGCAGGCTCCGGAGCGATAAAATTACGCTTTTCGGCGCAAAAAGGCAAATCGCAGGCAGCGGATTCATGCGGTGTCGGGGGCGGCGTTTGGATTCGGGCGAAATAAAACGTACTTTTGCAGCGAACAAAATCCCGAAACGAATCATGCTTCAGGCAGGTCGCACACAAACCCTTACCGTCAGCCGCACGTCGGAACACGGCATCTATCTCGCGGACGAAGAGCACAACGAGGTGCTCCTCCCGAACCGCTACACGTCGCTCGCAGACAAGGTGGGCGACACGAAGGAGGTATTCGTCTACCACGACTCGGAAAACCGGCTCGTGGCCACGACCGAACGTCCGCTGCTCGAAGTCGGACAGGCCGGATACCTGCGCGTGGTGGACAAGACGCCCCACGGCGCCTTCCTCGACTGGGGGCTGCACGGAAAGGACCTCTTCCTGCCCAACCGCAACCAGCAGGGCGGCATTCTGGTCGGGCACAGCTACATCGTTTATCTCTACGAGGACAGCATCACGGGACGCTGCGTGGCCACGGCCAGGCTCAAGAGCTTCATCCGCAACGAGGACATCACGCTCTCGCCCCGGCAGCAGGTGCGGCTGCTCGTCGCCTCGGAGAGCGAGATCGGCTATCGCGTGATCGTCGAGAACCGCTACTGGGGCATGATCTACCGCAACGAACTCTTCCGCGAGGTACATGTCGGCGAGTCGCTGACGGGTTACGTCAAGCGCATCACGGAGGACCGGCGCATCGACATCAGCCTCCAGCAAAGCGGCTATGCCCAGGTGCAGGATGCGGCCGGAGCACTGCGGACGCTGCTGCGTGAAAACGGAGGATTCCTTCCCCTGAACGACAACAGTACGCCCGAAGAGATCGCCCGCATCACCCACACCAGCAAAAAGGTATTCAAGCGCTCGCTCGGCATGCTGCTCAAGAGCGGCGAGGCGGAGCTTAGCGAAGAGGGCATCAAACTCCGCAGCCATGAGTAGGATCCAGACTGCCGAACGGGTCTCGGTCGAGGCCTCCGACAATTTCGTCTTCCAGCGTTCGCTGCTCGCCTACCCCGAGGCGGCCCGCCGCATTTCGGGCGAGGTGCTCGAAATCGGCACCGGATCGGGATACGGCATCGAGGTCATCGCCCCCCGGGCCGCACATTTCACCACCATCGACAAACACCGGCCGGACGAAGCGCTCCTCCGCGCCGGAAACGTAACCTTCCGTCAGGCCACGGTGCCCCCGCTCCCCTACCCCGACGCCTCGTTCGACTGCGTCATCTCGTTCCAGGTGATCGAACACATCCGCCGCGACGCGGAGTTCGTGCGGGAGATCGCCCGCGTACTGCGGCCCGGAGGCTGTTTTATCGTTACGACGCCCAACGCCCCCATGTCGCTCACGCGCAATCCGTGGCATGTGCGCGAATACACGGCCGAAGAGCTGCAGCGGCTGCTGGAGCCCTGCTTCCCGCAGATCGAGGCGCTCGGCGTATTCGGAAATGAAAAGGTTACGGCCTATTACGAAAAGAACCGGGCAGGCGTACGACGCATCACGCGGTTCGATGTGCTGGACCTTCAGCACCGGCTGCCGCGGTGGATGCTCCGCATCCCCTACGATCTGCTCAACCGGCTGAACCGCCGCAAGCTGCTGCGGCAGAACACCGATCTTACGGTCTCGATCGCCAGGGAGGATTACCAGTTGGGGCCCGTCGGAGCGACATGCTACGATCTGTTCTACGTTGCCCGAAAGGCATAGACCGACTCCTCTATTCATAACGAAACCCCTCGGATCACCGAGGGGTTTTTCGTGTGTTTCAGCGGAGCGTGATATTCAGCGTTCCGCCGTCGCGGATCGTGCGGCGGACAGGCTCCTTGCCCTCCTCCAGCACCCGGACCTCAAGACCCCACGGCGTACGCCTAACCTCCAGATCGAAGCACGAACCGAAGGCCCGGATACGGCGCAGGCTCATGCGGTCCCAGCGCGCGGGGAGGCGCGGCGTGAGGCTGAAGGAACGGAAACCCGTGGGACGGATGCCGAAGACCCCTTCGGTCAGGATGCGGCAGTAGAGGCCGCTCTCGGCCGAGAGGTGGCGCTGCGACCCCTCGGGCCACGCCTCGATGGCATAGGGAACATGGTCGCCCAGAAGCCGCCGGGCGGAGTAGGACTCCAGAAAATCGGTCGTGCGCTCGGTCTCCCCGCAGGCGTAGGAGCCCCGGAGGGCGTAGAGCGTCGCACGGTCCCAGAAGGTTCGGTCGCCCGACTGGGTGAGCAGTCCGTTTTCGGTCCACAAGGCCGGAGAGAAGAGCGCATCGACGGTGCCCTGGCTCCGGTCGTAGATCCCCACGGTCAGCGGAATGCAGATCCAGGCCCGCAGGCGGTCGTTGCCTTCATAATAGCAGTAGGTATCGAAGCCCTCGACCCGGGCGCCGAAGTGGCGCTCGATGCATTCGCGGAGCGTGGCGGCGCGACGACGGTAATCGGCGCATTGCGAGGCGGGCTTATGCAGTTCGCGGCCCAGCATGGAGGCCGAAAGCAGGGCGTCGTAGTAGAGCGACGAGGTGCAGAGGTTGGCTTCGCCCGCGGGGAAACGCCCCTCGAGTTCGTCGGAATCCGAAGCGACAACGCCGTCGGCGGTCAGTTTTCGCCGGCAATACTCCAGACACCACTCGATCAGGGGCCACAACTGTTCGGCCTCCGCCCGGTCGCCCCGGGCCAGTGCATAGCGCGCCGCACCGTAGGCGATCATCGCCGCATCGCCCCGGTCGCCGGCACCGTGCCAGATATCGGTGCCCTCGGCAATGATCGAACTCGGGATCGGCCGGAAGTCGGGATTCATGAAACGGGCGAAATGGGTGAAGGAGCAGAGTGCCGAGCGGTTGCCCGTCCCGTCGCCCAGAAAGGGAAAGAAGGGATTGATGTATTCGGCCTGGTCGTTGGCCCAGATCGCCGCATAGTAGCTCTCGCCGCCCGGGCCGTGCATCAGGCCCCCCTGCGTGGCGTAGATGCTCTCGGCAGCCCGGATCTTGGCGAAGGCGAACATCGTATTGATGACCGAATCGGGCGTCTCGAGGATCAGATTTTCCTGAAACGCCGCAACGCGGGCCCGGCGCTTGGCCAGCTCTTCGTCAATGGAGAGTTCGAACGGCGCCGTACCGGCATCCCGGCCGCTGAAAACGACACCGAAGGAAACCGAAGCCCCCGGAGCGAGCAACAGCGTCGTATCGCTCCGCAACTCGGAGGTTATTTTATAGCTGCCCGCAACACCCCGTTCTTCCGCAGTGCGAAGCGTGGCGCGAGCGGCCGGGATCTCGACCCAGGCGGCCCGTTCACTCCGGTTGGTCAGTTCGTAACGCTCACAATAAGCGGGCGCATCGACCGACGGAAAAAGCGTCCGTCGCAGGGCGAAAAGTCCGTCGCGGCCACAACGCCAGTCGCTCTCGACCGTGAGGCTGCCGTCGAGGCGGATCCGGCGAACGCGTTCCTGCTCCAGATTGCGGCCATCGACGGCGATCTGTGAGACGGGGTCCCAGGCAAAACGCCGCATAAGCGAGGCGTGCGTATTGTTGGGAACCGTACGCAGCATCGGCCAGACGACGTTGCGGTTGAGACGGAAGCTGCCATCCGGAGCGACCCCATAACGGACCACCACCGACATGCGCAAGCCGCTCATCTCGATATGGTCGTCATGCGAGTCGCCCTCGGCAACCTGCCATTCGATGGTCGGGCGATCCGCCGGAACGATCCGCCAGCGCAGGGAGGGGGCGGAAGTCCGGGAGAAAACAGAAGGGGTACTGCACAGCAATGCAGCCGCAAGGAAAAGCAGTTTTTTCATCATTTTTCGGGTTCATTCGGGACCGATGCAGCAACTATCGCCACAAGCGGTGTAAAATTACGCAAAATCCCGCAACAGGCCAAACCCCTATCGGGTATTTTCAGAACCCCGATTCTAAAGAATGGTGCGGCGGCAGTCGCGGCATGACAAGGCGGCAGGAGCAGACGAAACAGAATTTTCATACATATAACTACATATAAATCAGCAGACTATTTCCAACTACTTCAAGGATATTCATTTTTTATTTGTTTTTCTTGTTTTTTTTATATTTTTGCATTTCAATCAAAGCGGGATACGAAACCGAAACCAAACGCAACTATTTGAAATACTGCAACTTAAAAACTTAATACTATGTATTGGACACTGGAACTGGCTTCGAAACTCGAAGATGCACCCTGGCCCGCAACCAAGGAAGAGCTGATCGACTATGCCGTACGATCGGGAGCTCCGCTCGAAGTTCTCGAGAACCTGCAAGAGATAGAAGACGAAGGCGATATCTATGAATCAATCGAAGATATTTGGCCCGACTATCCCTCAAAAGACGATTTCTTTTTCAACGAGGAGGAATATTAAGCCTATTTTAGAGGTAAACGCCTCAAAATACGCCTGTTAAAAACTTACAAGAGCGACTTTCGGGTCGCTCTTTTTGTACTTTTTGTGGTGGTTAGAGCATATGAACTTCCCAATAAATAGCCGGATTCGCCCGTTTCATCCTGCAGAATAACACAGAACAGCCTCCGCAGGTCAAAATCCCGAATCCGGGTAGAAACATCCGTAAATCGTATACAAAAATCCGGACGGAAACAGATACTTTTGTATCAGAGAAACTGAATGTACCCGAAAACCGAATCAACATGAAATCAAAACTGATCCTTGCACTTGTCGCATTGGCAATAAACAGTACAACCATCATGGCACAGGAAAAAATCAAACAAACGGCTGGACGCGACCAGCTCGGGAAGTTCGCCCCGAAATTCGCGGAACTCAACGACGACATCCTCTTCGGCGAGGTGTGGAGCCGCACCGACCGGCTCGGGCTGCGCGACCGCAGTCTGGTAACGATCACCTCGCTCATCAGTCAGGGAATCACCGACTCGTCGCTGGTCTATCACCTGCAGACGGCCCGCCAGAACGGTATCACCCGCACGGAGATCGCAGAAATAATCACCCACATCGGTTTTTATGCAGGCTGGCCCAAAGCCTGGGCCGCCTTCAACCTCGCCAAGGGCGTGTGGGCGGAAGATACGGAGGGTGAAGATGCCCGGGCCGCATTCCAGCGTCAGATGATCTTCCCGATCGGCGAGCCCAACGCGGCCTATGCACAATACTTCATCGGCAACAGCTATCTCGCACCGATCTCAAACGAGCAGGTGAAGATCTCGAACGTTACGTTCGAGCCGCGCTGTCGCAACAACTGGCACATCCATCACGCCACGCAGGGCGGCGGGCAGATGCTCGTCGGAGTGGCCGGTCGCGGATGGTATCAGGAAGAGGGGAAACCGGCCGTGGAGATCCTGCCCGGAACGGTGATCCACATCCCTGCCGGCGTGAAACACTGGCACGGAGCCGCGGCCGACAGCTGGTTCGCCCACCTGGCCTTCGAAGTGCCGGGCGAGGAGTGCTCGAACGAATGGCTCGAACCCGTAACGGACGAAGCCTATGACAATCTTCAAAAATAAAACGGATATCCATGCTTAAAATCCTATTGACAGGGTTGTCGGTCTTCGGCATGGCGACCGCAACCTGCGCACAACAGAAACAAACCATGAACGACATGCAATCGAATTCCAAAATCCTTGTCGCCTATTTTTCGGCGACCGGCACGACGGCCCGTGTCGCAGAGACGCTGGCAACGGTTACGGGCGGGGAGCTATACGCCATTGTCCCTGCCGAGCCGTACACAAGCGCCGACCTCGACTGGCACGACGCACAGTCGCGCAGTTCGGTGGAGATGAACGATCCGGAATCCCGGCCCGGGATCAAGGGTACGGTAAAGAATCCCGCCGCATACGACGTGATCTTCATCGGCTATCCCATCTGGTGGGACCTTGCCCCGAGGATAATCAACACCTTCATCGAAAGCCATGATCTGAAAGGCAAGACGGTGATCCCGTTCGCTACATCAGGCAGCAGCAGCATCACCCACAGCGCAGCGACGCTGAAAAGGGACTACCCCGCCCTGCAGTGGAAGGAGGGGCGGTTGCTCAACCGGGCCGGCGAGCAAACCATACGGGAGTGGATCGGCAAACTGGGGATTTGACCGCGCCGGGCAACTTCCCGGTAGCGCCTCCTGAAAGAAACGAGAGCGACCTGCAGGTCGCTCTCGTTTTTTCGGTATCTGCAGACAGACCGGATACGTCCGGATCGGGCGCGGTCAAGGGATCCAGAGCGTCTCCTGCACGCCGTAGAACGAGGTCAGCCGACGTCCCAGCACATAGAAATAGTCCGAGAGGCGGTTCAGCCAGGCGAGCGTCGCGGGATCGACACCGTACTGCGCATCGGCACGCAGCGCCGCACGCTCGGCACGCCGGCAGACCGTGCGGCAGACATGGCACAGCGAAACGGCCGTATGCCCTCCGGGAATGGTGAACTTGTCGATGGGCGGAACCTCGGCCTGCATGGCGTCGATGCGCGTCTCGAGCCACGAAACGGCATCTTCGGGCAGCGGCGGCACCTGTTTGCGGCCCGTCGGATCGGCGGCCAGCAGCGCTTCGACGGTCATCATGCGCGACAGGACACGGTTCAGATCCTCCACGGCCCCCGCGGGAGCCGTGGCCGCTTCGCGAAGCCGGTCCGCAAGCAGCGCGACGAAGGCCGAAAGCTCGTCCACGGTACCGTAGGCTTCGACACGCGCGTCGGTTTTCGAAACCCGTTCGCCGCCGATCAGCGAGGTCGTGCCCCGGTCGCCGGTTTTGGTATAGACTTTCATAGGCGGAAATGTTGTTTAGGCAGGTAATTGTTGAAAAAGAGCAGGTAGCCCCGGTTATCCACGGTCGTCGAACGATGCGCGGCGATCAGTTGCCGACACAGCGTCTGCCGATCGCGGTCCGCATAGGGCGAGAGCAGCGCGACGGTATGTCCTGCGGCAGCCGCGGCGGCGATAAGCCGCGCCGTAGCCCCCAAATCCAGGTCGCAGGTGGCGATGCACAGATCGGCATCCGCACGATCCATGCCGAAAGTCGCATAGCCGCAATGGATCGCCAGGTTCTGCAGCTGGACAGCCCGCCGCGGCTCGACACCCCGCGCAAGAAGCGCCTCGTACAGCCGGCGGTCGCCCGCAAGCAGCTCACGGCGCATGAAAACATGGCGCACCAGATCATAGACGAAGGGCGAATGGACCCCGTGCCCCCGGAAATAGCGCGCCCGCGGGAGGCGTGAGCGCAACTCCGCAACCCGTCCCGAAAGGCGCATGTGCAGCCGATGTCCGTGCCAGTCCATAATCAGCGCGATTTCAACTCTCCGGCCAGATGGCCCGTGGAGAAGGCGATCTGAAGGTTGTAGCCTCCGGTATTGGCGTCCAGGTCGAGCACCTCGCCGGCAAAATAGAGCCCCCGCACCTTCAACGACTCCAAGGTCTCGGGATTCACCTCCGAGCAGCGGACGCCGCCGGCCGTCGTAACGGCATATTCGAACGGCGCATAGTCCGTGATGGGGAAGGTCAGCCCCTTGAGCGTGCGGATCAGGCGCGTGATCTCCGCCTCGGTGAGTTTCGAGACGTAGGTTTTGGAGTGGATGTCCAACTCCTGGGCCAGCGGAAGCACCATGGGGCGCGGGACGAGCTTGCGCAGCAGTTCGGCGAAGAACTCCGTGGGGGCCAGTTCGGCCAGCTCGCGCGAGATGCGCTCGCGGAGCACCTCCTCGGTGAGGGCCGGCTTCAGATCGACGACCAGTTTCACGCGGCGACCGTCGATGAGCGCATCGACGGCATCACGGCTCATGCGCAACGCCACGGCACCCTCGATACCCCGTTCGGAGAAGCCCAGCTCGCCGAACTCCTCGCGGACCGCCTCGTCGTCGATCCACAGCGTCGCGCGGACATTGCGCAGCAGCAGCCGGTTGAGCTGCCGCACACGCGGATGCGGCGAGACGAGCGGCGTGAGCGACGGCCGCAGCGGCTCGATCGTATGGCCCAGGTCGGCGGCAAAGGCGTAGCCGTCGCCCGTGGAGCCCGTGGCGGGATAGGAGACGCCGCCCGTGGCAAGGATGACGCGCGGGGCCTCCTCCTTGCGTTCGAAACCCCGTTTGTTGATGTATTTCACGCCGAAGACCCGGTCGCCGAGGGTCAGGACGCCCGTAACGCGCGTATCGTAAAGCATCTTGACGCCGTTCTCGACGCAGTAGTCCAGCAGGGCGTTGGCAATGTCCCACGCCTTGCCGCTGCGGGGAAAGACCCGCTCGCCGCGCTCGATGTCGAGTTTCACGCCCTGACGCTCGAAGAAGCGGATCGTCGCCCGGTTGTCGAACGACGCGAATGCCGGGGCCAGAAACTCCGCATTCGTGCGCACCTGCGAAGCAAACTCCTCCGCAGGCCGCGCATTGGTTACGTTGCAGCGCCCCTTGCCCGTAATGCGGACCTTGCGGCCCGATTTCTCCATCTTTTCGAGGAGCAGCACGCGCCTGCCGCTGCGTGCCGCCGTTCCCGCGGCCATCAGGCCCGCGGCGCCCGCGCCGACGACAATGACGTCGTAGGGGCGGATCTCTTCCATCTGTTCCATATTGGTGCAAAGATAGCCATTTCTCGCCGAAATCGACTGCCTGCCGCCCCATTTCGGGAAAAATTCACTCATCGAAGAGACTTTGCAGTCAAATATTTGCAGATTCGACATTTTTTCACTATATTGCAACGACATCAAAAATCAACCGCCATGGGACTCAAAAAAAGAATAGACCGCGTGGATGCGGCCCTTCGGGAAGCAGACTGGAAGCTGTTCGCAGTTCCCTTTGCCTTCTTTTTCACCATGCTCGCGATCACGGACACCGAGCTCGGGCTCGAAGCACTCTTTCTGAAATCCTTCCGCGCAGCGGCATGGCTGTTCATCACACTCGGATGGATGAGACTTATTTACTACATCTATCTGAAAACCACATCGTACTTCCGCAAACGCCGCGAGGCGAAGAGCGTCTGACCGTTCTTCATTCCCGGAACTTCATAGCGGACGGCCGTTTCGAACGGCTGTCCGCATTTTTTTACAGGCCGGTACGGAGCTGCAGAGCGGTCGGGCTACCTGCGGTCCGGGGCGGCGCATCCGCGGGAGCAGCCGAAAATTCCACGCCGAATTTGCCCCGAAGATTTGATTTTCACGACGCCATGCACTATCTTTGCCCCGCAAAATCGTTCTATAAGATATGTTGAGCAGAAGATTACTCCGCATCAAGGTCATCAAGGCGCTGTTCGCCCACATCAAGTCGGGAGCCGACAACATGATCGCCTCGGAAAAAACGCTCATGGCGTCCGTAGACAAGGCCTACGACCTCTATTTCCAGATGCTGACGCTCCCCGTGGAGATCGTCCGTTACGCCGAGCAGCGTCAGGAGCTGGCCAAGCAGAAGAAACTGCCGACATTCGAAGACCTCCACCCCAACACCAAGTTCGTCGATAACTCGATCATCCGCATCATCGCCAACAGCGATGCCGTGAACGACCATGTCGCCGCGCGCAAACTCGGATGGGGGCAGTATCCCGATCTGATCCGCACGATCTACATGCAGCTCGTGGAAAGCGACTACTACAAGGAGTACATGCAGCGCGAGGAGCGTTCGCTCGACGAGGACCGCAGCCTGCTCGATGCATTCTTCCGGTCGATGCAGGAGTGCGAGGCGCTCGACGACGTCCTCGAGGAGATATCTATCCTCTGGAACGACGACCTGCCCTACATCATCATGATGATCCTCCGCACGCTGGAGAACCTGCGTCCCACGCATACCGACCTGAAGGTCCCCGCGAAGTTCAAGAGCGGCGAAGACCCCGAATTCGTCAAGACGCTCTTCGAGAAGACGCTCGTGAACTATGCCTCCTACCAGGACTACATCGAGCGCTACACGGCGAACTGGGATGTCGAGCGCATCGTATTCATGGACAACCTGATCCTCGCCACGGCAATGGCCGAGTTCATCAACTTCCCCTCGATTCCCGTGAAGGTTACGCTCGACGAGTGGATCGAAATCTCGAAATACTACTCCACGCCAGGCAGCAGCACCTTCATCAACGGCGTGCTGGACAAGATCGTCGAGTCGCTCACCGAAGAGGGACGCATCAGGAAGGCCGGCCGAGGATTGATATGAGCCTCCGCGCAACGGCATACGCACTGATGCTCGGCCTGCTCTGCACGGCCTGCGGCGATGCGGCCGGAAAACGGCAGGCGGCGCACTCCGACGAGGCGGCCGGGGGCGCATTCCGGACCATCCGCATCGGGGAGGAGTTTTTCGACAAGGGTGCTACGGACACCATCCGTTTCGGGCGCATGCATTCGGGCGAGATCGCACAACTGCAATTCCGTATCGCCAACCAGTCCGAACGCCCGACGGCCATCCGTTCCTACGAACGCAACTGCGGCTGCACGACGCTCGAATACGCGCAGGAGCCCTTTGCACCGGGCGCCGCACGGCAGGTGGCCATCTCGTTCGATTCGAGAGGTACACGGGGCTGGCAACTTAAGACCGTGGAGATCCGTCTGGCCGGCGGCACCAAACCCCTCAAGCTTTTCGTGGAGGCCGAAGTCGAATAAACGGGCCGTTTCCTGTTGCGGTCGGGACTTTCCGGGGCCCGAACCCTTCCCGGCATCGTAAAAAAGGTGAGAAAAAACGGCATCCGGAAAACAAATCGGAAGCGTTGTTTGTTTTATATCCGAATTGCATTATCTTTGTCCCGATAAAGCGAACAATCACTTAAAAAACGAATAACCGTTATGATCAATTTCCTTCAGGCAGCCGGCGCCGCCGCACAGCAGCCCCAGCCCGGTTTCATGCAACAGTACAGTTTCATCATTATGATCGCCCTCATGGTGCTGGTCCTCTGGCTCTTCATGTGGCGTCCCGAGGCCAAGCGCCGCAAGCAGATGCAGGCCTTCCGCGACGGACTGAAGAAGGGCGACAAGATCATCACCGCCGGCGGTATCTACGGCGTGGTCAAGGAGGTCAAGGAGACTACCCTGCTCATCGAGGTGGACGGCAACGTAACGCTGCGCATCGACAAGAACATGGTCGTGGCCGACAATACGGACCTGCAGCGCCAGTAATCCGCAGCATGCGCGATACGAAAGGGAGTTGCCCGACGGGCAACTCCCTTTTTCTTTGGTCAGTCAGGCAGGTGCAGCGCCGCGATTTCGATCACACGCTGGTTCGAACTGCCCCGGAAGCGGAGCGCCGGGTCGCGCAGCGTGGCGACATAGCGTCCCTCGACCAGCGTGTCGATCCACCGCAGGCAGGCACGGCGCGCCGGGTCGGAAAGGCACTCCTCGAGCGTATAGCCCGTATAGCACCAGATGTTCTGTCCGGTGCGCTCCTTGAGCAGCCGCAGGAAGCGCTCCATCGCCTCGGGCCGCAGCAACGGATCGCCGCCGCTGACCGTAATGCCGTCGAGCAGCGGGTTGGAGCGGATCTCCCGGCAGATGCGCTCGGCCCATGCATCGGTAAGGACGGTACCCTGCAGGGGGTCGTGGCTCTGCGGATTGTGGCAGCCCGGGCAACGGTGCGCACAGCCGGCGAAATAGATCGCATAGCGGATGCCGTAACCGTCGGAGATCGTCTCCGGGTAAATCTGGAGGATGCGGAGGGGCATCATTCCGGGCAGCGGTTAATGGTGCTTCACCCGGTCGCGCTCCTCGGCCTGCTTGGCGGAGTTCCACGACTCGAGGCTTCCGGTCAGGTAGCCCGTGATGCGGCGCATGCGCGAGATATCCTCCGAACCGCAGACCGGGCACTTCGAGTAGATCACCCCGCGGTAGGAGCATTTGCGGCAGGTGTCGATCGGATGGTTGATCGAGCCGTAGCCGATGCCCGCATCCTGCATCACCTTCACGATCTTGAGGATCGCCACGGGATTCTTCTTCGCCTCGCCGTCCAGCTCGACATAGGTGATGTGTCCGCCGCGCGTGATGGCGTGGAAAGGGGCCTCGAGGCGGATCTTCCCGACGATCGAGACCGGCTCGCGGACATCGACATGGAACGAATTGACGTAGTAGTCGCGGTCGGTAACTCCGGGGATCACGCCGTAGCGCTTGCGGTCGAGGCGCGTGAAGCGGCCGCTCAACCCCTCGGCGGGCGTCGCCAGCACGGAGTAGTTGAGCCCGTAGCGGGCCTTGTACTCCTCGACGACGCGGTTCATGACCAGCACGGCGTCGTAGAGCGTCTGCCACGCCTCCTGCGAGGTGGCATGGCCCTCGCCGTAGAGGGCGACCATAGCGTTGTGACCCCCGATGAAGCCGATGCCCAGCGTACCCTGCCGCAGCACGTCGCCCACCTCGTCGTTGGGTGCAAGCCGCCCGCCGCCCTTCCAGACGTCGTTCGACATCATGAAGGGGAACTGCCGCGCGAGGGCCGTGCGCTGGAACAGGTAGCGTTCATAGAGCTGTTCGGCGATCATCGACGCCGTGCGGTGCACCGACTCGAGGAAGATCGCCCGCGCCTCCTTGCGGATGGCGTGCTTGTTGCCGTCGGGGATCAGGTCCGAAGCCTCGCGCACAGCCTCGATGGCCAGGCGCGGCAGGTTCATCGAGGTGAATGACAGGTTGCCGCGGCCCCAGGAGCTCTTCTCACCGTGGAGATTCTCGAAGACCCGCGTGCGACACCCCATCGTCGCCACCTCGTAGCGGAAACGGTCCGGATCATCGGCGCGCCACTTCTCGTGGCGGTTGAACGGGGCGTCAAGGAACATGAAGTTCGGGAACAACGCCACCGAAGTCGTGCGGCACGCCTCGACCAGCAGGTCGAAGTTCGGCGCGCGGAACGGAATCCGACCGGCAAGGGCCCCGTCGAAATCGCGGACGGCAGCCTCGTAGTCCTCGTCGCTCCACGAAACACCCTCCTTTACCTTGAAAATCTGGATCGGGAAGACGGGAACCTCGCCGTGGCCCAGCCCCTCGACCGTGGCGGCAAGCAGTTCGCGGATGACCATACGTCCCTCGGGCGAGGTGTCCGTGCCGTAGTTCACCGAGCTGAAGACCACCTGGTTGCCGCCGCGCGAGTGCATCGTATTGAGGTTGTGGAGGAAGCCCTCCATGGCCTGGTGCGTCTCCCGTCGTGTCGCGTCGCAGGCATGGTCCCAAATCTGCCGCAACTCCTTTTCGGTGATCCCGAGACCCGCCGCGGAAAGGGCCTGCAGCAGGTCGGCAAGGCGCTCGTCCGAAGCCTCGATCGTCGGGACATGCTCCGCGCAGAGCGTCTTGAGCTGTGCCCGCTCGGGGGCGGCGGATTCCTTGAGAGCGGCAAGGAAGGCAATACCCTCGACCAGGTGTTTGCGGAAGGTTTTGAGCACACCCGGAGCCATGAAACGGTCGAAGGCCGGAATCGACTGTCCGCCGTGCTGCTCGTTCTGGTTCGTCTGGAAGACGATCGTGGCCAGCGTGGCGTAGCTCTGGATCGACTGCGGCGTACGCACCGAACCGTTCTTGGTATGGAACCCGCGTCGGTAGATATCCTCCAGATCGTACTGGATGCAGGTCGTGGTCTTCGTGGGATAGTAGTCCAGGTCGTGGATATGGATGTCGCCGTCGCGGTGCGCACGGCCGTGGCGGACACCCACGAGGTACTTCAGCGCGTAGTCCTTCGTGATCTCCGAGGCGAAGGTCATCATCTGGCCCGCAGGCGTGTGCGACGACATGTTGGCGTTCGAGAGGTTGATGTCGTTGCGCTCGACCGTAACGATGCCGTCCATGACCCCCTTGATCGTCGAACGGCGGTCGCGTTCGACATTGCGCCACTCGCGGTAGATGATATACCGCTTGGCGATCGACGGATCCTGGCCCATAAGCCGCTCCTCGACCAGGTCCTGGATCTCCTCGACGGAGATCTCCGGCTTCGTGATGGACGAGGCGACGTCCGAGGCGATGCGGGCGATCGTCTGCTCGCGGTCCGTGATGCCGCCCGCGCGATAGGCTTTCGTGATGGCGCGGACGATCTTCTCCAGCGAAAACGGCTCCGTCTTGCCATCACGCTTGATGATGGAAATCTGTGCGTAATCCATTGTAAAATGAATATGTATGTTTCACAATCGGCCCCGTTTCCCCGCAGGACCGGACATTGCTCCGCAAAGGCAGGTCTTCTGACTCGCGCCGATCCGCGGACGCCTTCCCGCCCGTTACGAAGAACAGACAGTGGCTCAAGATGGTCCGCGGCGCAGAAAGCACTCACAGCAGCGGGAACTGTCCGGGATTCGCACCCGGTTCCCTCTTATCCCCGGACCCGGCAGGCCGGGGATACCTTTGCGGGTACAAAGATCCGCCAAAAGAGCCCGGATTCAAAGCCCGCAGCGGAAAAGTTTTCAACATTTTACCAAAGAACCGGATATCGTACACAAAATCAGAAAGTTGCTTCGCACGGTTCCGAAAATGCCGCCGGAGGATTTGGAGCTCCGGCCGGTCCGTGCTATCTTTGCGGCCGCAAAACGACACGCACGAAGAACATGACCCGACATCTGACCCATATCTGCCAGGGGACCTGCTCCCGGCAAATCGACATCGACATCGACGGCGAAAAGATCCTCAACGTACAGTTTACCGGAGGCTGCCACGGAAACACGCAGGGCGTAGCCGCCCTCGTGCGCGGCATGCGCATCGACGAGGCCATCGCCCGCCTCGACGGCATCGACTGCCGCGGAAAGGGGACCTCCTGCCCCGACCAACTGGCACGGGCACTGAAAGCCGCCCGGGAATAAGCCCGGAATCATCCACCGAACGGACCGCGGGCGGCCGTATCCGCACAACCCGGAAATCCGCTCTCCGGACCGGAGAAAACACGATCCGAGAACAACAGCCACCCTTGTGCCGGGGTTTCACGGACAGGGTATGGACCGGGTCCGTATTTTTCAGGCCCACAGTTGGAGATTGTGTTTTTTTTCGTATCTTTGTCCCGCTTTCGAGCAACTGTCTGAGCTGTGGTGTAATGGTAACACAGCAGATTTTGGTTCTGTCGTTCTGGGTTCGAATCCCGGCAGCTCAACACAAAAGGGAGAGATCGCACGATCTCTCCCTTTTGCATCCTATCGGGTCGCCCTAACGCACCTTCGAGAGGAACTTCGCCCGATCGACCACATAGCGGACGTGCACCCCCTCGCCGATCATTCCTTCGGCATCGCGCGCCCCGACCGTAAAGGTCAGCTTGCGGCCCTCGACCTCGGTCAGCACCGCCGTGGCCGTAATCCCGGCCCCGAGGCCCGAAGGCTTGATATGCGTCGTGTTCATCTCGGATCCCACCGTCGTGGATCCCTCGGGCAGGACGGCGGCCACGGCCCGCATCGCCGCATTCTCCATAAGCGCCACCATGGCCGGCGTGGCGAATACCTCCATGTCGCCCGAGCCCATCGCCACGGCCGTATTGGCTGCCGTAACCGTCGTCGTGCTGCAGGCGGAAAGTCCTTTTTCCAACATCTCGATCTTGTTTTTCACTATCAGGTTCTACGAAAATAACTACCTTTGTGCGGAAGCACCCCGCACCGGAACGGCCTTCGCACCCGGTTTTTCCGATGCGGATGCGGCAAAGGTAACGATTTTTCCAAAGATGAAAAAACGGTCGGCCATATTGCTCGCAGCACTGCTTGCGGCACTGGTTCTCCCCCACCGTCGGGCGGCGGCGCAGGGCGGACGCGGATTCCTGCGGCAGGAGTGGATCGTCGAACGGGGCGACTCGATCCCCCACATCTACCTCCTGCCGGTCTACGTCTTCGACCGGCCGGTCGATCTGCGCCGTTACCAGAAGCTCGTGCGCGCCGTCAAGCGCGTCTACCCCATGGCGCAGACCGCACGGGCAAAAATGGCCGAGATGGAGGGCGTCCTGCTCGAACTGCCCACAAAAAAGGAGCAGAAAGCCTATATCAAGCAGGTCTACAACCAGATCAAGGAGGAGTACACCCCCGTGGCCAAGCACATGACCCGCACCGAAGGACGCGTGCTGCTCAAGCTCATCGACCGCGAAACGGACTACACGGCCTACGAGGTGCTGCGCGAATTCCGCGGCGGATTCGTGGCCGGATTCTGGCAGGGCATATCCCGGATCTTCGGGCAGAACCTCAAGTCGGAGTACGACAAGGAGGGCGAGGACCGGATTATCGAGCAGATCGTTATCTACTACGAAGCCGGACTGCTGTAAGCGCGTCAGAAGGAAAGGGCAAGGCCGCCGCTGATGCCGACAAACGAGCGGTGCGGAGCTCCGAGGTCCCGGTCGGAACGCGGGGACCCTTCAACGAAATTACGCGTCAGGTAGTAATGGTAGGTAATGTCGAGAAACAGGCGGACACGGCCGATCGGCAGCTGGAGACGTCCGCCCGCATCCACCGTACAGACAAAACGCTGCCCGACGTCGTACAGTTCCGCATCCTGCGAGCGGAGCGGACCGAAGAGCATGCCGGGCGTGAGACCCGCATGCAGTTCGAACACCGAGGGAACCTCCGGCACGAAGGTTTCGAAAAGGATCCGGCCGACGGAGGGATCCGCCATGTCGCGGTCCGGATACCAGGTCCCGTTGTAATAATAGCCGTCGGGCGAGGAGGTCGGCATGCGCCGAACGCCCGAACGCCAGGAAAACTGCAGCGGAACGGAGGCATATTGTCCGTCGTGGAGCGGCGTGGTAAAGAGGTTGAGACCCGTACGCAGACCGATATTGCGGTAGTTGTAGGCGGCGAAATCCACGGCCGCATACTGCATGGCCTGATCGGGAACGCCCGCACCGACACCGATCTGCACGCCGTAGCGCAGGCCGATCTCCTTGTTGCGGAGCTGCTTTTTCACGGTGGCGGGATCCGGGGCGGATTCGGAAGCCGGCTGCGCATAAAGCGCAACAAAGGCAAGGCATCCGGCAAAGGTGGTCGTCAGTCGTTTCATGGTCGGTAGTTTGGCCAAAACTGTTTTTGGGGCAAATATAACCTTTTCGGGCCAATCGGCAAGTCAGACAGTCAAGGATACCAAAAATTCAGCTCATGGCACCAAAAACAGTTTTGCCCCGGCCATGCCAGGTCGGGGCGAACCTGTTTCTTCGGAAGCAGAGCTACATGCGCTGCAGGCGTGCGGCAAGCGTCCCGATCTGGCGGCGGAACTCCTCCCGGGTGCGCGGACGCGGATTCAGGGGGCGCATCTCGTCGAGCGGCTTCTCATAGAAGGCATCGACAATGGGCTGCATCTCCATGCGCCCGGCATCATAGGTCAGCCGGCGCGACGAGGAGCGAAGTTCCCGCTCGATCTCCCGCCGGTAGTGGTCGAACTCGGGGAGGTAGTAGTAGTCGAACAGTTCGCTGATGTAGCTGCGGCAGTAGCTGTTCTCGGCATTGCCCTTGAGCGCCTGTTCGAAGGCCGGATTGATCGGTGCGCGCACCGCCTCGATCTGCCGCAGCGAAGCCTGCATCGAGTAGTCGTCGTGCAGATTCAGCACATCGCGCAGGGCCGTAAGCAGCATCCGTGCCTCGGAGCCCCGGCGGCGCACCTCCGCGGCCGGAACATCACCCTGCTCCCAGGCCTGCTGGGCCAGCAGGTAGCGGTACCAGGCAACCGTATAGAGACGCCCCATAAGGGTTCGCGCCAGGTCGATGGCATCGCGATCGACAAAGGCATTGCCCGCGCCGTAGGGCACGGCGGCGAGCGCCGCCATCATCTCGGGAAGCTGCGCGAGCTGCGGGGCGACCTGCTCCAGGGAGCGGCGGTAACCGGCAAGAGCGGCGGAGTCGGGTTTCGACGAGGCCGTTTCGCGGATGTCGCGGAAGGCGAGCGGCAGCTCCGTGCACCGCTCGGCCAACGGCAGGATGGCACGCCAGGCGCGCTCCATCGCGGCGGCGTGTTCACCGTAGCGGCTGCGGCAGAACTCCGGAAGCAGCTCCTCGGGGTGCAGCACGTCGGGGTTCCAGGCATTGTGGGTGAAAAATTCCATGATGAGCGGATCGCTGTGCGAGGTCTCGGGCCAGAAGACGAAGCCCCGGCACATCGGATCGGCGGCAGCGACCGGAAGCCGCTCGGCGATCAGGTCGTAGTAGCCGCGCAGGTCGTTCTCCCACTCGTAGGCGTGGAAGATGCCGAAAGTATAGGGGAAGCGGCCCACGACACCCCAGTTCGTGAAGTCCGTATTGCTCTCGTTCGACGGAAGGTCGGAGGTATAATCCAGGATAATCGTCCGCGTGGGATCCAGCTGGCCGAGCAGCCGGCGGATCTCGTAATCGCGCCAACCGGGAAGGTAGAAGTCCCACGAGGCGATGAGCACCGGAGCCGTCGGATAGTGTTCGCGGAGTTTGTTGATGATGCGCCGGTAGGCGTAGAGTTTCATTTCGAGGTTCTCGGGACGGCTCGCAAAGACCTCGCGCTCGGCGATGCCGATCGTATGGAACATCTGCGGGGAGCCGTAGGCGTCGATATGCGTCTGCGTGAGGCGCCAGTAGTTGTCCAGATTTCTGTCGTCGCGGATGTCCCAGACGGCATTGCAGGGATCGCCCACATAGGCGCCGCCCGACTGCGGGCAGAACGTGGGACGGATCGAGTCGAGGAAGGCCTGCGGCGTACAGCTGTACCAGTGGGTCATCGTACCCATGTCCTCGGGATGGATCAGGCCCCGCTCGGCGGCGTAGTGCAGCACATGGCGGCGGAGCTCACCACGGTAGGCAAGCGGCCAGGCCGTCGTGCGGTCGTAGAACGAGCGCGGCTTCGCCTCGGGCAGGGTGCTGTCTGCAGGCGGATAGGGAACGATATCGGGAAAGGCCTTCTGGAAGACGTCGTCCATGCCGATGCGCAGCATGAAGAGGTTGAGCCGTTTCTTGAGGATCCAGTCGATCTCGCGCTCCCACTCCGCGGGGCCCCAGTGCTCGGCCTGGAAACGGCTCAGGCTCCGGTGGGCGAAGTATCGCAGCCCCCGATAATAGAAATGCGGCTCCTCTCGGATGTCAAGCCCCGTCATCGGGATCGAATCGCCCGGCGGAATGATATCCCCGTCCCAGAAGTAGCGGCAGCCGGCCTGACGCTCGAAGAAGTCGTAGACGGCATAGAGCGTGGCGCGGCCGTTGCCGCCGGCCAGAAAGAGCAGGTCGCGCTCTCCGTCGCGGGCCGAGACGATGCGGTAGGCATCGCTCCCGGCTCCGAGGTCCAGCGGTTCGATAAGGCCCCGCTCAACGGCATCGCGCGTGAAGCGGTTCACGCAGTCGGAGCCGATGACCACAAGCGGGACACCGGCCTCCGCCTCGCGGACGATCTCCAGTTCGCGGCCCGTAACGGCACGGTAGAATTTGCGGAACTCCCGGGCCGCATGGCCGTAGGCCGGAGAGGCTTCGCGGGGTTCGAGGATTTTCCACTCCCCGGCCGAAGCAAAGGAGCACAAGGGCACGGCACATGCCACGAATAGGGAGAACAGGAGTTGCTTCATACGGTTTCGGGGTTCGTTTTTTCGGATTCAAAGATAATAAATAAATTCACCACGAAACGAATTGTCAGAAAAAAGTTTTTCTTTCACGGGCAATCTTTAAAAAATCACAGCGCGATCATCTGCAGCCGACGGGTCCGGGAAAAGAGGGTTCCGAACGGGCGGAATCGGGCAAACGGATAAAAAAGAGCGGGCATGGCGGCTTTTCCGCCTTTTTTCGTATCTTTGCCCTCCGGAACACACAAATCGACACGCCATTATGTTTGAAAACCTTACCGACAAGCTCGAACGGTCGTTCAAAATACTCAAGGGCGAGGGCCGCATCACGGAGATCAACGTCGCCGAAACCCTCAAGGAGATCCGCCGCGCGCTGATCGACGCCGACGTGAACTACAAGGTCGCCAAGACCTTCACCGACGAGGTGAAGCAGAAGGCCCTCGGACAGAACGTCCTCACGGCCGTGAAGCCCGGGCAGATGATGACCAAGATCGTGCGCGACTCGCTCGCCGAGCTCATGGGAGGCACCGCCTCGGACATCCGTCTCGAAGGAACCCCCGCCGTCGTGCTCATCGCCGGTCTGCAGGGTTCGGGTAAAACGACCTTCTCGGGAAAGCTCGCCGCCTACATCAAGAGCAAGAAGGGACGCCAGGTGCTGCTCGTCGCCGGCGACGTCTACCGCCCCGCGGCCATCGACCAACTGAAAATCCTCGGTGAGCAGATCGGCGTGGAGGTTTACACCGAAGAGGGCAACAAAAACCCCGTCGAGATCGCCGAAAACGCCATCCGCTACGCCCGGCAGAAGGCCTTCAACGTCGTGATCGTCGATACGGCCGGACGTCTGGCCGTCGATGAAGCGATGATGCAGGAGATCACCGCCATCAAGGCCGCCGTGAAACCCTCCGAGACGCTCTTCGTCGTCGATGCCATGACGGGTCAGGATGCAGTCAATACGGCCAAGGAGTTCAACGACCGCCTCGACTTCGACGGCGTCGTGCTCACGAAGCTCGACGGCGACACCCGCGGCGGTGCCGCCATCTCGATCCGCTCGGTGGTGGACAAGCCCCTGAAGTTCATCTCCAACGGCGAGAAGATGGATGCCCTGCAGGTCTTCCACCCCGAACGCATGGCCGACCGAATCCTCGGCATGGGAGACGTCGTCTCGCTTGTCGAGCGCGCCCAGGAGCAGTTCGACGAGGAGGAGGCCCGCAAGCTCAAGAAAAAGCTCGTCAAGGACCAGTTCAACTTCAACGACTTCATCGCCCAGATCCAGCAGATCAAGAAGATGGGCAACCTCAAGGACCTCGCCTCGATGATCCCCGGCATGGGCAAGATGCTCAAGAACGTCGATATTCCCGACGACGTCTTCAAGCAGACCGAGGCGATCATCTCCTCGATGACCCCCGCCGAGCGCGAACATCCCGAGATCATCAACGCCCGGCGCCGCGAACGCATTGCCAAGGGTTCGGGAACGACCATGGCCGACGTGAACCGCCTGATGAAACAGTTCGAGGATACGCGCAAGATGATGAAGGCCGTGGCGGGCGGCGGGCTGAAGATGCCCAAGATGCCCGGAGGCATGCGCAGACGGTAAGCCGTCGAAATACCGTGAATACAAAGCCGGACTTCCCGTCCGGCTTTTTCGTTTCTCCCCGGGGAAGCACCCGCAGATCGGCAAAAAAGGCGGAACAAAGGGCCTTTTTCGAAAATTCTTTCGTACCTTTGATCCCAAATATCCGATCCATGCACAAGTCCGGCTTCGTAAATATCATCGGCAACCCCAACGTCGGGAAATCCACGCTCATGAACGCCCTCGTGGGCGAGCGGCTCTCGATCATTACCTCCAAGGCCCAGACCACGCGCCACCGCATCATGGGCATCGTTTCGGGCGAGGATTTCCAGATCGTCTACTCCGATACGCCCGGCATCCTCAAGCCGTCGTACAAGCTCCAGGAGTCGATGATGAAGTTCGTAACGGGGGCGCTCACCGACGCCGACGTGATCCTTTACGTTACCGACACCGTCGAGCAGACGGACCGCGCGGCGGAGATCCTCCACAGGATCCGCGAAAGCGGCATACCGACCGTCGTCGTCATCAACAAGATCGACCTGTCGAACCCCGCGGCGCTCGAGGCGCTGGTCGCCAAATGGCACGAAGTGCTGCCCGCGGCGGAGATCGTACCCGTATCGGCCAAGGAGCAGTTCAATATCGAGGGGCTCTTCAAGACGATTCTCGAACGGCTGCCTGAAGGACCGGCCTTCTATCCAAAGGATACGCTTACGGACAAGACCCTGCGCTTCTTCGCCTCGGAGATCATCCGCGAGAAGATCCTCCGATTCTACGACAAGGAGATCCCCTACTGCTGCGAGATCGAGATCGAAGGCTACAAGGAGGAGCCCGCGATCGATCGCATTGCCGCGACGATCTACGTCGCCCGCGAATCCCAGAAGGGCATCGTCATCGGCCACAAGGGCGAAAAGCTCAAAAAGGTCGGACAGGCCGCACGCGAGGATCTGGAGCAGTTCCTCGACAAGAAGGTCTTCCTCCAGCTCTTTGTCAAGGTCAGCGAGGACTGGCGCAACAGCGACCGTCAGCTGCGCCGTTTCGGATACGAACTCGAATAATAAAACCTACGGACGGGACGTTTACAAAAGGCATGGGCAGAACAGGCAAAGCACTCTTCGGGATCCTTCTGGCAATCGCGCTGATGAGCGGCATCAAGGCACAGGCGCAGTACAACCGGGAATATTTCTTCTGGGTCGGCCGCTCGTGCATGATGAACAACGACTACCAGGAGGCCATCCGGACCTTGAACACCCTGCTGCGTTTCGACGAGAAAGCCTTCGAAGGCTACTTCCTGCGCGGAATCGCCAAATACAACCTCGACGACCTGCTGGGTGCCGAGGCCGACTTCTCGACCGCCATACGCCTCAATCCCGTCTACACGCAGGCATACACCTACCGGGCCATCACCCGCTCGCGTCTGGGAAACTACGATGACGCCCTGCAGGATTTCCGCGAGGCGATCGACCTGCGGCCCGACCTGCCGGGACCCTACTACAGCCGCGGCGTTACGCGCCTGCTGAATCAGCAGTTCAAGGAGGCCATCGAGGACTTCAACATGTTCATCCGCCAGGAGAACAAGGTCGCCGACGCCTACATCTGCCGCGGATTGAGCTACCTGCACCTCAAGGACACGACGCGCGCCTACGAGAACTTCAACCTCGCCATCCGCACCAACCGCGAGGATCCCAACGGATACAACCGCCGCGGCGGGCTCCATCTCGAACAGGAGCAGTACAAGGAGGCCGAGGCCGATTTCAACAAGGCCATCGAGTGCGACTCGACCTACCTGCTCTCCTACTTCAACCGCGCCCTCGTCTACAACGCCACAAATCGCCCGATGCAGGCGCTCGAGGATTTCGACACGGTAATCCGGCTCGACTCGACCAACTCGCTCACCTACTTCAACCGCGCCATGCTCCGCACGCAGATCGGAGATTACAACCGCGCACTGGAGGATTACGACCGCGTGGCGCTCTATTCGCCGAACAACGTGCTGGTCTACTACAACCGCGCCGGAGTCTATGCCCAGCTCGGAGAGATCGAGAAGGCCGTGGAGGACTACTCGTCGGCCATCGACCTCTACCCCGACTTCGCGAATGCCTACATCTACCGCGGACGGCTGCGCGAACTGCTCCGCGACCCGAAGGGCGCCAAGCAGGATCTCCAGACCGCACAGCGCAAGATTGCCGAATACAAGTCGCGGTTGAGCGACAGCACCTACTCGATCTATGCCGACACGACACAGCGCTTCGACAAACTGCTTTCGTTCGACAGCAAGTTCGCCGGCGGCAACTTCGACCGCATCACGGGACACAACGGCGGACGCGAGGAGATGCGCCTGCTGCCGCTCTACAAGTTCTCACTCATGCGTCCGGATTCCGTGCCGGCACCGAAACCCTACCGGCTGCAGCGCGTCGAGGATTTCATCAAGCGTGTCGGAAGCGGATACCTCGCCCTCTCGTGCCGCGAAAGCAACATCGGGGCCGACTCGCTCCTGATTCTCGACCGGGAGTATGCCGAGGAACTCAAGGCACCGGAGGCTTCGTGGATCACCCTCTTCAAACGGGGCGTCTCACAGTCGCTCATCAAGCAGTACACCAACTCGGTAAATACCTACACGGCCGCCATCGACCGCAATCCGTCCAATCCGTTCCTCTATTTCAACCGCTCGACCACGCGGGCCGAGATGATCGACTTCATCTCCTCGATCGACAACTCCTACCAGCGGATCACGATCGACTCGGACCCCGCGAATCGGCTCAACAACAACTCGAAACGGACGTACAGCTACGACGAGGCCGTCGCCGACCTGAACAAGGCGATCAAGCTCTTCCCCGACTTCGCCTACGCCTACTACAACCGGGCGAACCTGCAGGCCCTCTCGGGACAGCTGCCCGATGCGTTCGAGGACTACACGAAGGCCATCGAACTCAACCCGGCATTTGCCGAGGCCTACTATAACCGCGGCATCATCCAGATCTTCATGAAGGATACCCGCAAAGGCTGCCTCGATCTTTCGAAGGCCGGAGAACTCGGCATCCTCGAAGCCTATGAGGTGCTCAAACGCTATGCCCGCAACGAAGACTAAATTCCAAAACAAACGATATGACAGCAACTATCCAACGCAAAATCAACGACTCGCCCGTCGCCCGCTGGACGGCACTCGTGCTCATCGCCCTGATGATGTTCTTCGGCTACATGTTCGTGGACGTCATGTCCCCGCTCAAGTCGCTTATCGAATCGGCCCGCGGATGGGACAGCGGAACCTTCGGAACCTACGCCGCTTCCGAATACTTCCTCAACGTCTTTTTCTTCTTCCTCATCTTTGCCGGCATCATCCTCGACAAGATGGGAATCCGCTTCACCGGACTGCTCTCCGCATCGCTCATGGTCATCGGTGCCTCGATCAAGTTCGTCGGCATCTCCGACTGGTTCCAGACGACCCAGTTCTGCGCCTGGCTCAACAGCTGGTGGGTATCCTTCCCCGGCAGCGCCAAGATGGCCTCGCTCGGATTCATGATCTTCGGATGCGGCTGCGAAATGGCCGGAACGACCGTTTCGAAGGCGATCGCCAAGTGGTTCGAAGGCAAGGAGATGGCCCTGGCAATGGGTCTTGAGATGGCGATCGCCCGTCTGGGCGTCTTCGCCGTCATGTGGCTCTCGCCGATGATCGCCAAGCACTTCGACATGTCGGTCGTAGCCCCCGTGGCATTCTGTACCGTACTGCTTATCGTCGGCCTGCTGTGCTACACCGTATTCGTCTACATGGACCGCAAGCTCGACCGGCAGCTCATCGCCGCAGGTGAGCTCAAGGAGCAGAAATCCTCCGACGAGGAATTCCACGTCAGCGACCTCAAGTACATCTTCGGAAGCAAGATGTTCTGGCTCGTGGCCCTGCTGTGCGTTCTCTACTACTCGGCGATCTTCCCCTTCCAGCGCTATGCGCCCAACTTCCTCGAAGTTACGCTCGGAATCGACGCCGAATCGGCCGCACGCCTCTTCAGCTGCTTCCCCATTCTGGCCATGGTGCTCACCCCCTTCCTCGGAGCCCTGCTCGACTTCCGCGGCAAGGGCGCCACGATGCTCATGGTCGGCGCCGTCATCATGATCGCCTGCCACCTGAGTTTCGCCTTCCTGCTGCCCCTCTTCCCGACGAAATGGCTCGCGCTGCTGCTCGTCGTAACGCTCGGCGTATCGTTCTCGCTCGTGCCCGCGGCACTTTGGCCCTCGGTGCCGAAGATCATCGACTCGAAGATCCTCGGATCGGCCTACTGCCTCATCTTCTGGATCCAGAACGTCGGCCTCTGCCTCGTGCCGCTGCTCATCGGCGAGGTGCTCGACGCCACGGGAGGCTACACCGTGCCGATGATCATCTTCTCGTCGTTCGGCGTGCTGGCCTTCATCTTCAGCTTCTACCTCAAGATCGAAGACCGCAGAAAGGGTTACGGACTCGAACTTCCCAACATCAAGAAATAAGGAACTCCGGACCGGATACGAGCGAGGGGGCCGTCAATTGCGACAGCCTCCTCGTTTCATGCATGCAGACCAGGTTAGCGGGCAAACTGCCCGTAGAGTTCCGTCAGGCGGTCGCACATCGCCTCCCACGAGAAACGGCGCCGCTCCTCGATGCAGTTGCGGGAAAAACGCCCGAGGGTCTCCGGATCGAACAGGCGATCGATATACTCCGCAATGGCACCGGCATCGGGTGCACAGACATACCCCACGCGGTCGTGCGGCACGATCTCCGCCAGGCCGCCCACGTCGGTTACAAGCATCGGCGTGCAGAACTGGTAGGCGATCTGCGTAACGCCGCTCTGCGTGGCGCTCTTGTAGGGCTGGACGACGAAATCGGCGGCCGAGAAGTAATATTTCACCTCGGCGTCGGGAATGAAACGGTCATGAAGGAGCACCTCTTCGCCGAGGCCCGCCGCAGCAATCTGCCGCAGGTAGCGCTCCTTCGAGGTGTAGAACTCCCCGGCGACGATCAGGCGACGTCCTGCGGTGCGGCCCTGCCGCTTGAGCTGCGCCCAGGCGTCGAGCAGCAGGTCAAGACCCTTGTAGTCGCGGATCAGGCCGAAAAAGAGCGCATAGCGCAGCGACGGGTCGAGGCCGAGGCGGGCGCAGGCCTCCTCACGCGGGCAGCGCGTACCGAAATTCTCGAAGAGCGGATGGGGCGAGAAGAGTGCCGGAGCGGAAGTATAGGCCTGCAGTTCGCGGTGCACCTGCTCGGACATGTAGATGAAGCCATCGACCGAGCGGAGGAAGTAGCGGTTGAAGGGACGGTCCGTCAGATGGTGTTCGTGCGGCTCGACGTTGTCGATCTGGCACAGCACCTTCGTATGGCCGTTGCCGCGCGCCACGCGGGCGATCGTGCCGAAGCAAGGGGCCATGAAGGGGGTCCAGTACTTCAGCAGGATGAAGTCCGGCCGTTCACGGCGGAGCGCCCGTCCGACCTGCAGCCAGTTCAGCGGATTCATCGTATTGACGCAGCGAAAGATCCGGAGATCCGCCGGAGGCGGGGTCGCAACCGTCTGGCTCTTACCGGGAAAGAGCAGCGCGGGGTATTGCAGCGTGAAGGTGCGGATATCCACCTCGTGGCCGCGGCGCTGGAAGGTGCGGGCCAGCATCTCCATGATCGAAGCCAAGCCGCCCCGGTAGGGATGCGCAGGGCCCAGGATGGTGATTTTCATAGGCATACGAATCCGATTAATGCCATTCTACGCCGGCACGCACGGCCGCAACACCGTCGTCGGCCGAGATCTCGAACAGCGCCGCACGCTCCCGCTCCTCGCAGCCGATGCGGAGCGTCTGCCCGAAGCGGCATTCATGCAGGAAGTGGATGTCCAGGCGCAGCGGCGCATCGAGCGTCAGCAGTTCGACAGGCAGCATGTCGAGCATCATCTCGATATAGCGCATCGTATTGACATGGCGGTTGAAGTCGATGTCGCTGTAGACGACCCGATGCTCGGACGTCCGTGTCGGATGCACCTCGCGGATCTTGCGCGGACGTTCCGCGGGAGACGGCTCGGCGACGATGGCGTCGGCATGCGCATCCCCCACCCACGAAAGATCGACCGCCGTGCGGCTCCGAAGGTCGATCATCGCCCACTGGGAAACGGCCCGGCCGAACTGGCGGCCCGCCGCATCGGTGAGCGTGAAGTTTCGCGTCGAGAGTACCCGCCCGTAATCGCTGATCCAGGTGGCGATGGTATAGTCGGTATACTGTTCGGGGCGCGTGTCGAACTCCATGGCCAGGCGCGAAAGCACCCACGAATGGTTCGCGGCATTGAGCACATCGACCCCGAAGCCCTTGCCGTAAGCGTCGATGCCTGCCGTATTGAGGATCGCCGAGCCGAGCGACGCAACCGTTGCCCGCAGCGTGAAATCCACATCCTGCGGTTCGACCCGGTACGGATAATGTGTTTTTTCTGCCATCGGTCCTTTTTTTGGCGTTTGATTCAAGCAAAGGGAGGAATTTTGCGTATATTTGTTACAACCAACCCTTAAAACAAATCGCTATG